>Ga0307440_1001084_pt1 | contig 13347 bp, 18 predicted proteins | sample SalMarWE160410MG_FD_202150 | JGI IMG/M metagenome (GOLD analysis project Ga0307440, IMG submission 202150) | Salt marsh sediment microbial communities from the Plum Island Ecosystem LTER, Massachusetts, United States - WE1604-10 | ecosystem: Environmental > Aquatic > Marine > Intertidal zone >... | reverse complement strand
TCGGCGGCGAGGACCGCCTGACCGCGATGATCACCAACGAGGGTGCCGACGACATGGCGCTGGAGATCGGCAAGGAGGTCACGGCGCTGATCCGCGAGTCCTCGGTCTTTTTGTGCACCGGTGAGGCCGTACCGGCGGTCAGCGCCCGCAACCGCCTGTACGGGCGTGTGCTGCGCTGCCATGAGGGCGCGGTGTTTTCGGAGGTCGTCGTGGATCTGCCCGGATCGAAGGTCGTCACCGCGATGATCAGCCTCGAGGCCATGACCGACATGGCGCTGAAGCCCGGCGTCGGCATCTGGGTGTGCTTCAAGGCATCCGATGTGGTGCTGGCGGGTCATGAATAACAAGGGAGGTCGTATGAAAAGGATTGTTCTGATTTGCTTATCCCTGCTGATGGCTGGCACCGCCCGCGCGGGCGAGGTCGATGTCGCCGTGGCGGCCAATTTCGCCGTCCCGTTCGCGGCGATCTCGAAGGCCTTCACGAAGGCCACCGGCCATCGCGTGGTCGTCAGTATCGGGTCGACCGGCAAGCTGTATGCCCAGATCGTGAACGGTGCCCCGTTCCAGGTGTTCCTGGCCGCCGACACCGCCCGCCCCGACAAGCTCGTGGCCGACGGTCTGGCGGTCGCCGGCTCCGAGCGCACCTATGCCCTCGGACGGCTGGCCCTGTGGAGCCCGGGCCCGGATGTATCCGGCGGCGCGAAGGTGCTGATGGGGCCTGGGATCCAGCATGTCGCCATCGCCAATCCGAAGACCGCGCCCTATGGGGCGGCGGCGATGCAGACGTTGAAGCACCTGGGGCTGACGGCGGCGGTGCGGCCGAAGCTGGTGGTGGCCGAGAACATCGCCCAGGCCTTCCAGTTCGTGGCCAGCGGCAATGCGGAGGCCGGTTTCGTGGCCGCCTCGCAGCTGAAGGGGGACAAGGCACCCGGCGGCTCGGTCTGGCTGGTGCCGGACGCCATGCACGACCCCATCGCCCAGGGGCTCTGCCTGCTGAAGGCCGGCGCGGCCAACCCGGCGGCACGGGCACTGATCGCGTTCCTGGCCTCGAAGCAGGCGGCCGCCATCATCGGCCGGTTCGGTTACGGCGTGCCGGCGCGGCGGTGACGGGGATGTGGTCCTCGGCCGACTGGGCACCCATCGCCCTGACCCTGAAGCTGGCGGTGGTGACGACGCTGATCCTGCTCGTCGCCGCCACGCCGCTGGCCTGGTGGATGGCCCGGACGGCGAGCCGCCTGCGCCCGGCGATCGAGGCGGTGGTGGCGCTGCCCATCGTGCTGCCGCCGACGGTGATGGGATTCTACCTGATCGTGCTGCTCGGTCCGCACGGCTGGGTCGGCCGGCCCTGGGAGGCCTGGGGCGGGCACAGGCTCGTGTTCTCCTTCCCCGGCCTGGTGATCGGCTCGGTGCTGTATTCGCTGCCGTTCGCGGTGCAGCCGCTGACCCAGGCATTCAAGGCGCTGGGGGACCGGCCGCTGGAGGTGGCCGCCAGCCTGCGCGCCGCCCCGTGGGACCGGTTCCTGAGCGTGGTGCTGCCGCTGGCCCGGCCCGGGTTCCTGACCGCCACGGTGCTGGCGTTCGCGCATACCGTCGGCGAGTTCGGGGTGGTGCTGATGGTCGGCGGCAACATCCCCGGCCGCACGCAGGTGGTATCGACCGCCATCTACGACCATGTGGAGATGATGGAGTACGGCCAGGCCTACTGGCTGTCGGGGGGGATGGTGGCCTTCGCCTTCCTGGTGCTCTTGGCGCTGTACATCCTCAATGGCCGCAGCGGGGTGCGGGCGTGATCCGCGGCGCCTTCCGGCTGGCGCGGGGCCCGTTCAGCCTCGACGTCGATTTTACCCTGCCGGGGCAGGGGGTCACCGCCCTGTTCGGCCATTCCGGCTCCGGCAAGACCAGCTGGCTGCGCTGCCTTGCCGGCCTGGAGCGCGGGCAGGGATGGCTGGCGGTCGGGGATGCCTGCTGGCAGGACGATGCCTCTGGGGTCTTCATGCCGACCCATCGCCGCCCGCTGGGCTACGTGTTCCAGGAAGCCAGCCTGTTTCCGCACCTGGATGTGCGCGACAACCTGCTGTACGGCCGGCGTCGCATCGCCCCCATGCGCCAGCGGGTGGCGCTGGAGGAGGTGGTGGACTGGCTGGGGCTGTCCCGGCTGATCGACCGCCGTCCGCAAGGGCTGTCGGGCGGGGAGCGGCAGCGGGTGGCCATCGGCCGGGCGCTGCTGACCAGCCCCGAGCTGCTGCTGATGGACGAGCCGATGGCGGCGCTGGATGCCAGGGCCAGGGAAGAGATCATGCCGTATCTGGAGACGCTGCACCGCCGGCTGTCGATCCCGGTGATCTACGTGACGCATGCGGTGGACGAGGTGGCGCGGCTGGCCGACCACGTGGTGCAGATGCAGGACGGGCGCGTGATCGCCGAGGGCGGCACGCTGGAGCTGCTTTCCGGTCTGCACCGGCCGTCGGCGGCGGGCGAGGAGCCGGGGGCGGTGATCGAGGCGGAGGTGGCCGGCCACGACGAGCGCCATCACCTGACCACGCTGTCGATCGGAGGCGGCCAGCATCTTCTGGCGCCGCGGCTGGCGGCCGAGCCCGGCAGCCGGGCCCGGGTGCGTATCCCGGCCCGCGAGGTCAGCCTGTCGCTCGGCGTACCGCAGGGCAGCTCCATCCTGAACATCCTGCCCGCCCGCATCATGGCCATCGAGGAGGGCGATCCCGGGCGCGTGCTGGTGCAATTGATTCTGGAAGGGGTTCTGGAAGGGGCCATGGAGGGAACGCCGGCGGACAGCGGCACGCGCCTGCTGTCGCGCATCTCCCGCTATTCGTGGGACCGCCTGGGCCTCAAGCCGGGCATGGTCGTGCAGGCGCAGATCAAGAGCATGGGCCTGGACCGGGAGGTGGCATGAACATGACGGACAGGAGGTCATCCATGCAGGGAAGCAGGCAGAGCGAGCGGGACATCCCCATCGAGACCCTGCGCGAGCTGCTGCGGGGGCTGCGTTACGGCACCCTGGAGCTGACCGTACACGACGGACGCGTGGTGCAGATCGAGCGCCGGGAGCGCGTGCGCCTCGGCTGATCTGTTCGCGCCGTATATCTTGCCTACCGGTCCACCGGCGGCGGTTCTTAAAAAACAACATACATGAGGCTGACCGGACCGCCGGAAGCTCCGACAGGAGCAGACCATGAAACCTATCCATATTGCGATCAATCGCTCGATCAGAACCATCAGACAGGGGCTCGCCGGCCTGGTGCTCGCCCTTGCCGCAGCGGCCCCCGTCCAGGCGGCAAGCCTGGCCGACGTGCTGGACCAGACCAAGGTCGACGGCCAGGTCCGTTCGTACTACTTCACCCGTCAATTCACCCCGAACCAGGGCAAGCAGAACCTCGATGCCTTCGGCCTGGGCGGCAGCCTGACCCTCACCAGCGGCACCTTCGCCGACGGCTTCAGCGTCGTCGCCGGCGTGATGACGGCCCAGTCGCTGGGGCTGAACGACCATCCGCAGCTGGATGCGACGCTGATGGGCGTGAGGCAGCAGCTGACCGTGCTCGGCCAGGCCTATCTGCAATACCAGAACCCGGTGCTGATGCTGCGCGCCGGCAACCAGCTGTTGCATACGCCATGGATGAATCCCTCGGATTCGCGCATCATCCCGGCGATCTACCAGGCCGTGCTGGCCGAGGTGACACCGGTCGCCGGTCTGCATCTCTACGCTATCCGCCAAACCGCATGGAAAAGCCGCACCTCCGGCAACAACTTCAAGGACAACCAGTATTACCCGGTGAGCTATGCCGGCGACGCCCTGCACGGCGGCCAGCCGTTCACGCCGCTGCCGGCCACGGCCCAGGCGGCCAGCGGCACGCTGGCCTTCGGCCTGAGCTACGCCAACAAGGCGGTCGAGGCCATGGCCTGGTACTACGATTTCTACCGCTTCGCCCGCACCTTCTACGGCGAGGCGAGGTACACGCTGCACACGGGCACGGGGTTCTCCCCCTTCTTCGGTGCCCAGTACCTGCGCCAGCATGAGCCGAACAGCTTCTTCAGCCAGTACGGCATCACCGACCAGGGCCTGGGCGGCAACGTGGATTCGACGGTACCGGGGGCGATCATCGGCCTGGACGTCCCCCATGGGCAGATCTCCGTGGCCTACGACCGGGTCGATTTCCATGCCCATGCGCTCGGCGGCGGTGTCGTCATCTCCCCGTTCACCGCGAACTACGCGACGGATCCGCTGTTCACGACGTCGATGATCCGCGGCCTGGTGGAGCTCGGCCCGGGCCATGCCTGGAAGGTCAAGGGGGTCTATCACCTGCTCGACGAACGCCTGCGGCTGATCGCGGCCTATGCGGCGTACAGCACGCATTTCAAGGGCAACAGCAACAACACCTATCTCGATATCACCTATTTTCCGGCCGCGGCGCCGGGGCTGTCGCTCAGGGACCGCATCGAGGTCAGCCGCGGCAGGGCGGCCAACGGTGCGGACCGCTTCGTCTACAACCGCGTCATGATGCAGTACGCCTTCTGAGCGGGGCGTTGCAGGCGGCAGGCAAGGGCGCGAATCGCCCTTGCCTGGCCGTTTGTGTCGCATCTGCGACAAAGCGGCGCGGTCCCGCCGTGGTCCTGCACCGGCCGGGACGGACGGCACAAACGTTGGCATCTATTCGTTGCCGGGCCATGGCTTATCGGCATGCCCGTGCTTGGCACTGGAATTGCGCGTCCGCTTCCATCAACGCATGCCGTGCCAGGAGATGAAGCCATGCAGCAGCCCGAAATGATCACCCGCGAAGCGGCACTGCGCGTGGCGCTTGCCGCCCGGGCCCTTCCGAATGCTTCACTGCCGCAACTGATCGAGGTGCTGCAGAAGCGGCTCGGCGAGCGCCTGGATGGAGATATCCTGCGCACCTTCACCGTCACCGACCTGAAAACCGGCTTCGGCAGCCTCGACGGCGAGGAGGACGGCGAGGACATCGGCATCGGCCTGGAGGCGATGAAGCTGGCGGTGCGCATCCTGTGGGGCGATGCCGAGTCGGACGATGGCCTGCCCGAGCCGGAAGCCTATCAGGAGGGCGATATCCCCGATTCGCTGCGCGTGGCCATCGCCTCCGACGTCGGCATGACCCTGAGCGGTCATTTCGGTTCCTGCCTGCGTTTCCTGGTCTATCAGGTGTCGGCGAACGACAGCCGCCTGATCGGCATCCGCCCGGCGCTCGAGGCCGATTACGCCGAGGACAAGAACGCCTTCCGTGCCCAGATCATCGGTGACTGCCATGTGGTCTACGTCGTGTCGGTCGGGGGGCCGGCGGCGGCCAAGATCATTCGCGCCAACATCTATCCGATCAAGCGCCCCGAGGGCGGCACGGCCCAGGAGGTCATCGCGCAGTTCCAGAAGGCCATGCGCGACTCGCCGCCGCCCTGGATGCTGAAAATCCTGGGGGTCAGCGCCCAGCAGCGGCTGAAGAACTACGCCGGCGCCGACGCGGAGTGAGGCATGGGCGACGACAAGCCGGACCCCTTCGCGGTCATCGCCGAGCTGATCGCCAACGCCATCCAGACCGCCAGGGTGTTCGGCGAGAACCGGCGTATCAGCAACCTGGTCGCCGGCAGCGTGGCCCGCTTCATGGCGGATATGGACGATGGCGACGCCCTGGTGACGCACGCCGTGGGATGCATCGATGCCGAGGATGCGGGGCATGTCCCGGCGCTCAGGGCATCGCTGCTGTCCCTGTCGGCCGGGCGCGCCTGAGGCAGGTTGGGGCGGGACGGCGGCCTTTGTCGTAAACCCGTCGCGGGCTGATGTTTGTCGGGTTTGTAACAATCGATTCTCTTCGTAAATAACCGGAATAGAAGGCGTTTTGTTTGGCATCGCCATTGCTCATGGATGCATGTGAGGCCGTTTCGGCCGGGAGTGCGCATGAAACAGAGCGACATCGCAGAGCTGCTGGACGAGCCGGCATGTGCCCATAACAAGAAGTCCAAGTCCGGCTGCGCCAAGCCCAAGCCCGGCGCCTCGGCCGGCGGCTGCGCCTTCGACGGGGCGCAGATCGCGCTGCTGCCGATCGCCGACGTGGCGCATATCGTGCACGGGCCGATCGCCTGCGCCGGTTCCTCCTGGGACAACCGCGGCACCCGCTCATCCGGGCCCGAGCTCTACCGCCTCGGCTTCACCACGGACCTGACCGAACAGGACGTGATCATGGGGCGTTCGGAGAAGCGCCTGTTCCACGCCATCAGGCAGGCCGTCGACGAGCATGCCCCTGCGGCCGTGTTCGTCTACAACACCTGCGTGCCGGCCCTGGTCGGCGACGACGTCGATGCCGTGTGCCGGTCGGCCACGGAGCGCTGGGGCGTGCCGGTGGTACCGGTCGATGCGGCCGGCTTCTACGGCACCAAGAACCTCGGCAACCGCATCGCCGGCGAGGCGATGGTCAGGCACGTGGTCGGCACCGCCGAGCCCGCGCCCGTCCCGACGTCCGCCCAGCGCCCGGGCATCACCGTGCACGACGTCAACCTGATCGGCGAATACAACATCGCCGGCGAGTTCTGGCATGTGCTGCCGCTGCTGGACGAGCTGGGTATCCGCGTGTTGTGCACGCTGTCCGGCGATGCCCGCTTCCATGAGGTGCAGGCGATGCATCGGGCGGAAGTGAACATGATGGTCTGCTCCAAGGCCATGATCAACGTGGCCAGAAAGCTCGAGGAGCGTTACGGCACGCCGTGGTTCGAGGGCAGTTTCTACGGCGTCATCGACACCTCGCAGGCCCTGCGCGATTTCGCGCGCCTGATCGGCGATCCTTCCCTGAGCGAGCGCACCGAGGCGCTGATCGCGCGCGAGGAGGCGAAGGTGGACGCCCTGCTTGCGCCCTGGCGGCACCGCCTGGCCGGCAAACGGGCGCTCTTGTACACCGGCGGCGTCAAGTCCTGGTCGGTGATCTCGGCCCTGCAGGATCTCGGCATGACCGTGGTCGCCACCGGCACCAAGAAGTCGACCGAGGAGGACAAGGCGCGTATCCGTGAGCTGATGGGCGAGGATACGAAGATGATCGACGACGGCAGCCCGCGCGCCCTGCTCGAGGTGGTGCGCGAGCAGCGCGCCGACATCCTGATCGCCGGCGGCCGCAACATGTATACGGCCCTGAAGGCCAAGCTGCCGTTTCTCGACATCAACCAGGAGCGCGAGTTCGGATACGCGGGCTATACCGGCATGGTCGAGCTGGCCCGCCAGTTCGCCTTGACGCTGGAAAGCCCGGTGTGGGAGGCGGTGCGCCTGCCGGTGCCGTGGCAGGAGAACGCGGGGCCGGGCTACGCGCTGTCCGCGGAGGTGGCCTGATGGCCGAGATCGTCAAGCGCAACAAGGCCATGAGCGTCTCCCCCCTGAAGGCCAGCCAGCCGGTCGGCGGCGCCCTGGCCTTCCTCGGCCTGCACCGCTCCATCCCGATGCTGCATGGGTCGCAGGGCTGCACCGCCTTCGCCAAGGTGTTCTTCGTGCGCCACTTCCGTGAGCCGGTGCCGCTGCAGACCACCGCCATGGACCAGGTGTCCTCGGTGATGGGGGCCGACGACAACGTCATCGAGGGCCTGCGGGTGATCTGCGAGAAATCGAATCCGGCCGTGATCGGCCTGCTGACCACCGGCCTGTCCGAGACCCAGGGCACGGACATCAAGCGCTCGGTGGGCGATTTCCGCAAGGCCCATCCCGAATACGACCACATCGCCGTGGTACCGGTGACCACGCCCGACTTCACGGGCAGTGCGGAAACCGGGTATGCCGCGGCCGTGACGGCGATGATCGACTATCTGGTCAAACCGGCCGACGCCTGCGGCAGCCACCCCGGCAGCCGGCCCCGGCAGGTCAATGTGCTGGCCGCTTCGATGCTGACGCCGGGCGATCTCGAGGTGCTGAAGGAGATCATCGCGTCCTTCGGGCTCAAGCCCAATGTGCTGCCGGATCTGTCCGATTCGCTGGACGGGCACCTGACCGACATGGATTTCAGCCCGGTGACGGTGGGCGGCACGCCGCTCAGCGAGTTCGCCAGCATCGGCGATGCGGCGGCCACGCTGGTGATCGGCCGTTCGCTGGGCGCAGCCGCCGATCTGCTGCATGCGCGCACCGGGGTCCCCGATTACCGTTTCGACAGCCTGATGGGCCTGGAGTCCGTGGATTCGCTGATCCTGGCGCTGAAGGGGATCGCGGGCGTGCCGGTACCGGAGAGGCTCGAACGCCAGCGCGCCCAGCTGCAGGACGCCATGCTCGATACGCATTTCATGATCGGCCAGGCCCGCATCGCCATCGCCGCCGATCCCGACCTGCTGTATGCCTTCTCGCGCCTGGTGACCGGCATGGGGGGCGAGGTCGTGGCCGCCGTGGCACCGGCCCGCGCCCCGATCCTGGCCGACGTGCGTACGGCATCGGTGAAGATCGGCGACCTGGAAGACCTGGAGATCGCCGCCCGCGAGGCCCGGGCGGAGATGGTCATCGGCAACTCGCATGCGCTGGCCGCAGCCGAGCGCCTCGGGGTGCCGCTGCTGCGTGCCGGCTTCCCGCAGTACGACGTGCTGGGGGGCTACCAGAAGACGTGGATCGGATATCGCGGTACGCGCCAGGCCCTGTTCGAACTGGCCAATATGCTGAGCGGCCAGGAGCGGCATGTCGTCCAACCGTACCACTCGGTGTACAAGCTCGATCAGCCGGTACGTCCGGCAAAGGAGGTCTCCCATGCTGAAAAGGCAGTTGCGTGTGGTGGGGCCTGACGTGACGACGTCGCTGAAGGTCGCGTTCGCCACCACCGACATGAAGAGCGTGAACCAGCATTTCGGATCCTCGGAGAGCTTCGCGGTCTACGCCGTGGACCCCGACGAGTCGCAGCTATTGGAGGTGGCGCAGTTCGGGAAGCCTGCTCCCTCAGGGGCGCAGGACGGCACAAATTCGACAGGATCGAATTTGGACGCCCGCAGGGCGCCCGAAGGGGGCCAGCCACGGATGACTGGCCTCAACGAGGACAAGCTGGTGGCGAAGATCGCCATGCTTGCCGGCTGCTCGGCCGTCTACAGCCAGGCCTGCGGTGCCTCGGCCGTGCGCCAGCTGATCGCCAAGGGCATCCAGCCGGTGCGCGTCGAGGCGGACACGCGCATCTCCACCCTGATCTCCGCCCTGCAGCAGGAGATGCGGGCCGGGCCCTCGGCCTGGCTGGCCAAGGCCATCCGCCAGCAGCAGGGCAGCGCCGACATGGGTCGCTTCGACTCCATGGAGGATGAGGGCTGGAGTGAATGATTTTTTTGCACCGGATCAGGGCTTCCTGCCCAGATCCTAGGACGCGAATGAAAAACGCGGTTTTCATTCGCTGACAAAATTGGCGGCCATGCCCCCAATTTTGCATCCCATCCATGGGATGGGGTCCGAGGCTTCGGAGGATCATTGGGATGAATGGTTACAGGTAACGAAGGAGTGAGATGATGCAGATGCATGAACGTGTACTGAACGACAACGATCCGCTGGTGGCGACGGCGGTCGGGCACGAGCTGGCCCGGCAGCTTCGCTCGCTGGATACCTACGGCAGCTTCGACGGCTGGTCCGATGCCAAGGTGCTGGACCCGCTGATCATGACCAAGGAGCGCCGGCAGGAGATTCCACTGGTCGGCGACCCGGACGAGGTGACGCTGGCGCGGGTCAAGGCCTATTACAACGCCATTTCGGCCCTGATCGAGAAACAGGCCGGGCTGATGGCGGTGCCGATGATCAACCTGACGCACGAGGGCTTCGGCCGGGCCCTGGTCATCGTCGGCAAGCTGGTCGTCGTCGACCGGACCCTGCGCGACGTGCACCGCTTCGGCTTCAAGAGCGGCGAGAAGCTGCAGGGCGACACCGAGGCGATCGTGGCCAAGGCGCTGGCGCTGATCACGCAGTACCGGGAAGTCGCCGAGTTGTAATCGATGCGGTGAACCCGCGCGGCCCAGGACGGGCTGCCAAAATCGTGCGCCGGTGTGGCCGATTTTGTGAGCAACTCCAAAACCGCGCTTTTGGATTTGCGTTCCGAACAAGTGCAGGGATGCACGCATTCGGATGTTAAATAGGAGCAAGTCATGACGGAAGAAGAGTTGAAGCAACTGGACAAGGAAGTGAAGAAGGCCAAGCGCATCGCCACCGAATGGGCCTCGCAGCTGCATGACCTGGTCGAGGACCGGCTGCCTGCCGCCTATCGCGAGATCCCCGAGATCGCGCAGTCGACGTTCGATGCCTGCAAGGCCTGGGAAGAGGCGAGCAAGCGGCTGAACGAGGCCGGTCAGGGCTGAAGGAGGCAGAGATGGCAGAGATGATCACAGGTATCACCCGCGGCGGCGCGCCGTATACCCCGGAGTTCGTCATCGAACTGGACGCCTCCACCTGCATCGGCTGCGGCCGTTGTTACAAGGTGTGTCCGCGCGATGTGTTCGAGCTCGTCGAACGCGAGATGGATGACGACGACGATGACGATTTTTCCGACGACACCTCGATGGTCATGTCCATCGCCAACGCCATGGACTGCATCGGCTGCGGCTCCTGTTCGCGCGTCTGCCCGAAGGATTGCCATACCCACGCCGCACAGCCGATGGCTGCCTGAGGAGGAAACCATGCCGAAACCCGACAAACACGTGTTCGTCTGCACGCAGGCGAGGCCTCCCGGCCATCCGCGCGGTTCCTGCGCCGAGAAGGGCTGCGCCGAGGTGATGGCCGAGTTCATGAACGAGCTGCAGCAGCGCCAGCTGTTCGACAGGGTGGCCCTGACCAACACCGGCTGCCTCGGGCCCTGCGGCATCGGCCCGTCCGTGCTCGTCTATCCGGAAGGCGTGATGTACGGCGGCCTCAGGAAGGCGGACGTGGCGCGCATCTTCGACGAGCATCTGGTCGGCGGCGCCCCCGTGGCCGACCTGATGGCCCCGGCCGATGTCTGGGGTTGAGCCGGGGCATGCCGGAGCGGGGCTCGGACACATCCTCGGATTCCCGGCATACGCAGCGGCGGAACAGGCGCTGCGGCACACGCTTGACCAGCATCCCGGGCACCTGGAGACGTATGTCGACCTCTGCAAGCTCTACTTCTACAGCAAACGCCTCGGCGAGGCCGAACAGGTGGCGCGGGCGGCACTGATCGAGGCGGCACGCCAGGGCGGCTTCGAGGTCGATTGGCGGCGGCTCGAGCCGCGCGGCGACGCCTGGCGTGACAGCGGGAGCCCGCAGCGCGTCTATCTGTACATGCTCAAGGCGCTGTCCTTCATCCGCATGCGCCTGGACGACGTCGGCGGTGGCCGGGATATCCTGGCGCACCTGAACCGGCTCGACCCGGACGACCTGGTCGGCGGCTCGGTGGTCGGCGATCTCGCCAGCGCCGTCGGCGCGGATCTGTGATGATGGTGCATGCCGATGTGGCGGCCGAGGCGCGTCTGAGAGAGGTGCGGGCCATCGTCGATGCCGCGCTCGAGGGCATGCGGCGCACGCTTGCCGATCTCGGGCTGGAGGACGAGCTGGAGCCGATGCGCATCGATACCGCCAGCTTCTCGCTGAGCCCGGATCCGGCCGATGGCGGCGAGAGCCTGACCGGCGTCTGGAAGGACGGGCACGGGCACCATGCCGGCAGCATCACCGTGCATGCCGATACGAGCTTCTACGCGGAATTCGGCCTGGCCGTGCCGCATCCTCGGCGCAGCGGCTGGTTCATCGATGCCGCCACCTCCTGGGGCCGCGATGGCATCATCAAGGCGGAACTGCGCCTGCTGCCGGTCCTGTGAGCCGTCGGTGAGCGGGCCTTCCGAGGTCTACGACCTGTTGCTGGATCATGCCGCCGCCTGTGACGAGGCCGTGCGGGAGATCGTCATCGGCCTGACCTGGACGCTGTGCCAGAGCGGTGCCGGGGCGGGCCTGGCCATGAGTCCGGCCGCACAGACGGGGCTGGAGACGCGCAGCCTGCCGTGGTCCGGCACCCTGGCCGGCAGGAAGCTGTCCGAGCTGGCCGCCTGGCTGCGTTCCTGGCAGCCCTTCGAGGCCAGTGTCGGCATGGCGGCGGTGAACGCGGCGCTGAACCCGACCCTGCCGGAGAACGCCGTGCCGCTTGCCGCCGGCAACCTGGCCGTGTTCGAGCATTTCCTGCCGCATCTGGCCGGCAAAAGGGTGGCCGTGATCGGACGCTATCCCGGTCTGGAGGTCTACCAGCAATCGCTGGACATGGTCGTCCTGGAGCGCCGGCCGGGCCAGGGCGATCTGCCCGATCCGGCCGCCGAATACCTGCTGCCGGGCATGGACTGGGTATTCCTGACCGCCAGCTCGCTGACCAACAAGACCTTCCCGCGTCTGGCCGAGCTGTCGCGTGACGCCAACCTGGTGCTGATGGGGCCGACCACGCCATGGCTGGAGGAGATGCGGAACTTCGGTGTCGATTTTCTCGCCGGCGTGGCGGTGCAGGATGCCGGCCAGTTGCGCACCACGGTGGCCGAGGGCGGCGGCATGCGCCTGTTCGATACGGCCGTGTGCTACCACGTGGCCGATCTCGGGGCGCAGGAGATGGCGCAGCTCAAGGCGGAGATCGCCGAGGTGGCCCGGAAGCGCCAGTACCTGAAGGACGAGATGGAGTCCTGGTATGCCGGAACCCGGCAGGGTGCGTTCCCGCGCCGGAATGAGCTGGAGCAGCTCGATGCACGGCTGTCCGTGCTCGACAGCCGCTACAAGCGGCTGTGGGACGCCCGCCTCGGCGGCAGCACGGATGCGACGCCGCGGCGGCGGGATGCCGCGTGAATCCGGGCCTCGTCCGCTATGCCGACAGCGTGCGCCTGGTGATGTACCACAAGCAGGCGACCAGCGCGCGCACGCGCTACCTGCGTCTCGGGGACGGCGGCATCTGCGCCTTCCAGCCGCTGCCGGGCGGGGCGGAGCTGGTCTTCGAGCCCTGTGAGGAAGGCGTCGTCTTGCCGCATCCGGGGGCGGTGATCGCCGCCGCCGAGCAATGGCTGGGCCTGGGTGCGGGGGGGCTGGAGTTCCAGGGCCAGTTCCGGGCCCGGGCGCGATCGGATGGCCAGAGCCTGAGCGTGTTCCTGCTGCGCTTCACGGATATCGATCCGCCGTTCCATGCGGCCGACGCCGTCGGTGCCGCATTCATCGCCATCACCGAGGCCCGCGGCCTGGCGCCGGCCGAGCTGGAGATCCTGCGCCGCTCCTACGAATACATCATGGAGGGCTGACGCCGGTGGAGCTGGAGCAGAAGCGCGCCATCATCCTGGCGGCGCGTACCGCCGCCCGCTCGACCGGAATGGATTAAAATGCCCCGCACCCTCCGCGGGGGAGAGGGTGCGGGACTCCCGCGGTGCGGTGCGGGATCGGGAGCG
>Ga0307440_1001081_pt1 | contig 13364 bp, 11 predicted proteins | sample SalMarWE160410MG_FD_202150 | JGI IMG/M metagenome (GOLD analysis project Ga0307440, IMG submission 202150) | Salt marsh sediment microbial communities from the Plum Island Ecosystem LTER, Massachusetts, United States - WE1604-10 | ecosystem: Environmental > Aquatic > Marine > Intertidal zone >... | reverse complement strand
TGAATATCAGCTTCGCTCTCTTCGTCGTCTTCTTCCGGGCGACCTACATCGACTTCGCAAGCGTGGTCCTGTTGGTGGCCATGATGTCCATCTCGACTCTCTTCTACATCATTGGCGGGCAGTACCTGCTGAGCAAAGTCCTCCACCTGGTGCCCATTTCCGGCTATGACACGGGGCTGGCCGCCTGGAAATTCCTTATCCTGCCTATCATTGTGAGTGTCATCGGCGGCATCGGAACCGGGAGTCGCTGGTACCGCACCCTCTTTCTGGAGGAGATCGTCAAGGATTATGTCCGCAGCGCCCGGGCAAAGGGCTTGAGCGAGCGTTTGGTCTTGTTTCGCCATGTGCTGAAGAACGCCATGATCCCGATCCTGACCGGCGTGGTCGTGGTGCTGCCCTTGCTCTTCATGGGGAGCCTCATCACCGAGTCCTTCTTCGGCATCCCCGGTCTCGGCAGCTACACCATCGACGCGATCAACAACCAGGACTTCGCCATTGTGCGCGCAATGGTGTTCCTCGGGTCGGTACTCTATATCCTGGGCCTGCTGCTGACGGATCTCTCTTACACGCTGGTGGATCCCCGCGTTCGATTGGGCTGAAGGAAGAGCGCCTTGCCCGTCATCCTCTGGACCGACGCCCTCATCTATCTGCTGCTGGTGCTGGCGGCGGGGTTCGGTGTCTACGCCTCGCGCCACGCGCATCTGCGCGAGCCCTGGGGGCGGGTGGCTCGCAGCCGAGTCGCCGCCGCCGCAGTGGTGGTCCTGGGCTTCTATGTCGTCATCGGCCTGCTGGACACCGTGCACTTCCACCCGGCGGAGGCCAAGAAGGGACCCTCCGGTGAGACCGTTTATTCGCCGGAGATCCGCAGCCTCCTGGACGCCTGGCTTGCGCCGCTGCGGGAGCACCAGGAGAAGACCTATTCCGCTCCCTTTGCCACCCACCTCTATTCCAAGGAGAGCGTCGAGCTGCCCAACGGGCACGTGATTCGTGACTATCCTCGGCTCCGCTACGGCGGCAGCGACCTCAAGGACCCGGAGACCCAGGAGCTGCTGGACGTCCTGGGCACGGCCCTGCTGGGGCTTTTCGAAGGCCTGGTGTGCTGGGCGCTGGTCTCGGCGCTTCTTGTCTGGGCCTTGGCTTGGCGGGCTCGCCAGGACTTTCGGCAGGCCCTGCGCGCGACCGCCCGCGGCGAAACGGCGATCCCCTGGCGGACGGGCCTGATCACCCTGGCCCTTGTGCTTGTGCTGGCCTTTGCGGCGGGCGACTTGGCCGTGAAGTACCACATCCTGGGCACCGACAAGGTGGGGGATGACGTCTTCTACCAGACCCTGAAGAGCATCCGCACCGGCCTGGTGATCGGCACCCTGACCACCCTGGTAATGCTGCCGGCCGCCATCCTGCTTGGCATCATGGCCGGCTACTTCCGCGGCTGGACGGACGACGCCATTCAGTATCTTTACACGACGCTGAACTCTATTCCCGCTGTTCTCCTGATCGCCGCCGCTATCCTCATGCTCCAGATCTACATGAGCAACCACGAAGGGGACTTCAACAGTCTGGTGGAGCGGGCGGACCTGAGGTTGCTCTTCCTTTGCATTATCCTGGGCGTGACCAGCTGGACCAGCCTGTGCCGGCTCCTCCGGGGGGAGTCCCTGAAGCTCCGGGAGGTGGACTACGTGCAGGCGGCCATTGCCCTGGGGGTGAGTCACCGGCGAGTCATCGCCCGACATATCCTGCCGAACGTGCTCCACATCGTGCTCATCACCCTGGTGCTCGACTTCAGCGGACTGGTGCTCGCCGAGGCAGTGCTTTCCTACATCAACATCGGGGTCGATCCCACCATGAACAGCTGGGGCAACATGATCAACAGCGCCCGGCTCGAGCTGGCACGGGAGCCTCCGGTCTGGTGGTCCCTGGCGGCCGCCTTCCTCTTCATGTTCACCCTGGTTCTGTTCGCGAATCTCTTCGCCGACGTAGTGCGGGATGCCTTCGATCCCCATTTGAAGGGGAGCGAGTGACGCTGGCCATGTCGGACACCCTGCTACGCGTCTCCCATCTCACCACCGAGCTCGGCAGCGAGGCGCGGCCGGCACGGGTGGTGGATGGGGTAGACCTGGAGATCCGCCGGGGCGAGACCTTCGCGCTGCTGGGGGAGTCCGGCTGCGGCAAGTCCATGACCGCCCTTTCGTTGATGCGGCTCCTGCCGCCCTCCGGTCGCATCCGCGCCGGCCAGGTGGAGCTCGGCGGCACCGACCTGCTTCGGCTCCCGGAGAGCGCCATGCGCCGGGTGCGCGGGGGGCGCATGGGCATGATCTTCCAGGAGCCCCAGACCTCCCTCAACCCGGTCCTCTCGGTGGGCGACCAGATCGCCGAGGCGGTGCGAGTGCACGAGCACCGCTCCCGTAGTCGCATCGCCGTGCGCGTGGTGGAGCTGCTCGACGCGGTTGGCATACCCGATCCCGGCCGCCGGGTTCACGAGTACCCGCACCAGCTCTCGGGGGGGATGAAGCAGAGGGTCATGATCGCCATGGCCCTGGCTGGGGATCCGGAGCTGCTGATCGCGGACGAGCCGACGACCGCCCTCGATGTCACCATCCAGGCCCAGGTGCTCAGGCTTCTCAAGGGGCTCCAACAGCAAACCGGCATGGCGGTCCTGCTTATCACCCACGATTTGGGGGTGGTGGCGGAGACTGCAGACCGCCTCGCCGTCATGTATGCGGGACAGATTGTCGAGACCGCCACCAGCGCGGACTTCTTTGCCGGACCCGCCCATCCGTACAGCCGCAAGCTGATGGACAGCCTGCCCACCCCGGAGAAGCGGGCCGGCAGTCTCGCGATCATCCCGGGCCGGGTGCCGCCTCTCGACGGGCGCTTTCAGGCGTGTCGTTTCGCCGACCGCTGCCATCGGGTGATGGACCGCTGCCGGCAGGCGGAGCCCGGGTGGTACCAGGCCTCCCCCCGGCACAGGGTGCGCTGCTATCTCTGGGCGGAGGGCCGGCCCGAGCAGGACGATCCGGTGCAGGCGCCCAGGATCCCCGACGCCACGCGCCCTGCGGGCGCCGAGTCGGTGCTCGCGGTAGAGGGGCTCAAGGTTCACTTCCCCATCCACAGCGGAGTCTTTCGCCGGGTCGTCGGGCAGGTGAAGGCCGTGGACGGGGTGAGCATGGACCTGCGGACGGGGCGGACCCTTGCCCTCGTTGGGGAGTCCGGCTGCGGCAAGACCACGGTTGGCAAGGGCATCCTGCAGCTCATCCCCGCCACCGACGGCTCAGTGCGGTACCGGGGAGTGGACCTCACGGCCCTTGGGAACCGCGACATGCGGGCGTACCGCAAGGACCTGCAAATCATTTTCCAGGACCCGGTCGCCTCCATGAATCCCCGCATGCTCGTGGGCGACGTCGTGGGCGAGGGTCTTCAGGCCCTCGGCCTGGAACGGAGCCGCGGACGACGGCAGGAGCGGGTCGGGAACCTGCTGGAGCAGGTGGGGATGCCTGCGGATGCCGCGAGCCGCTATCCTCACGAGTTCTCCGGCGGCCAGCGGCAGCGCATCTGTATCGCCCGGGCGCTGGCCGTTGAGCCGCGGGTGATCGTCTGCGACGAGCCCACCAGCGCCCTCGATGTCTCCGTGCAGGCCCAGATCCTCAACTTGCTCAAGCGCCTGCAGGACGAGATGGGTCTCGCCTATCTCTTCATTACCCACAACATCTCGGTGGTGTCTTATCTGGCCCACGAGGTGGCGGTCATGTACCTGGGGCGAATCGTGGAGCGCGGGACCGTCGCCGAGGTCCTGGACGATCCGAAGCACCCCTACACCAAGGCCCTGCTCTCCGCAGTCCCCGTGGTGGACGCGGCGAGGCGCCGCGAGGTCATTCGCCTCGAAGGGGACATGCCTTCCCCCGCCGAACCGCCGGCCGGCTGCCATTTTCACCCCCGCTGCCCGGAGGCTATTCCGGATTGCGCGAAGGCATACCCAGGGGAGACCCGCTTGAGCGACACGCGAACCGTCCGCTGCATTCGGGTCGAGGGCGCAGCTGCATAGCCGGCACGAAGGGCGGAAACCCCGCGCCGGCGCCAACCTGCGGACCTGCGCGGTGTCTAATCCCACAAAGTCAGTGTCAGGTCCAGTGCGGTTCGCCCGGGATCTTGAAAAGAGGAGAGGCCCATGCAATTGACGGATCGGGAATTGTTGCGGGAGCAGTGCTATATCGACGGCAGGTGGACGGACGCGGACACGGGACAGTGGATTGAGGTGACCGATCCCGCGACCGGCAGGCGCATCGCTCAGGTCCCGGATATGGGCGCGGCGGAGACCCGCCGGGCGATCGACGCAGCCGGGCAGGCGTGGAAGCCTTGGCGGGAGCTGACTGCCGGTGCGCGTGGCTCGTTCCTGCGGCGCTGGCACGACCTCATGCGGGCGAACCAGGAGGATCTCGCCGGGATCATGACCGCCGAGCAGGGCAAGCCGCTCGCCGAGTCCCGGGGGGAGATCGCCTATGCCGCTTCCTTCATCGAGTGGTTTGCGGAGGAGGGCCGGCGGGTCTACGGAGACCTGATTCCACCCCACCAGGCGGACAAACGCATCCTAGTGCTCCGGCAGCCGGTGGGGGTCTGCGCGGCCATTACCCCCTGGAACTTTCCCGCGGCCATGATCACCCGCAAGGCGGGAGCCGCCCTGGCGGCGGGCTGTACCCTGGTAGTGAAGCCTGCGGCGGAGACCCCGCTGTCGGCCCTCGCCCTCGCCGTGCTGGCGGAGCGCGCAGGTATCCCGCCCGGCGTGCTCAACGTGGTCACTGGTAACGCCGTCGCCATCGGCGGGGAGCTGACCCGCAATCCCGTAGTACGCAAGCTGAGCTTCACCGGCTCCACCGCCGTGGGGCGGCTCCTGATGCGCCAGTGCGCCGATACCCTGAAGAAGCTCTCCCTGGAGCTGGGGGGCAACGCACCCTTCATCGTCTTTGAGGACGCGGATCCGAACGCGGCGGTGGAAGGGGTCATGCAGTCCAAGTATCGGAACACGGGCCAGACCTGTGTGTGCGCGAACCGCATATTGGTGCAGGACGGAATCTACGACGCCTTTGCCGAGCGGCTGGCGGCACGGGTCGCAGAGCTCCGCATTGGCCCCGGCACCGAGGAGGGGGTGAGCCAGGGGCCTCTCATCAGCGGCGAGGCCCTGGCGAAGGTGGAGGCCCACATCGCCGACGCCCTGGCCAAAGGTGCACGGGTGGTCACGGGCGGTGGTCGGCATGAGCTTGGGGGGACCTTCTTTCAGCCGACGGTCATCCGGGACGTGACGCCGGCGATGCGGATTGCCAACGAGGAGACCTTCGGGCCCGTGGCGCCGCTCTTTCGTTTCCGCACGGAAGAGGAGGCCGTGGACATGGCCAACGACACCGAGTACGGACTCGCGGCCTACTTCTACAGCCGCGACCTCAGCCGCGTCTGGCGCGTCTCGGAGGCCCTCGAATACGGCATGGTCGGCGTCAACACCGGCCTGATCTCCACACCGATCGCCCCCTTCGGGGGCGTGAAGCAGTCCGGCCTTGGCCGCGAAGGCTCCCGCCACGGGATCGGTGAGTACCTCGAGATGAAGTACCTCTGTATCGGTCTTGGGTCGTGAGCCGACCGGCCCCTGCGTCCTTTGAGCGGATGAGGGGGCACAAGCCCCGCGAAAGTTTCATGTGGTTGCGGTGTCCCTTTTGCTATCCTTCACGGTCCTGTCGTTCGCGCAGGAAGATTCCGATCATTCTTAAGCCTAAACGGAGGAGACGCGCCGGTATGAAATCTGTGATTGTGGCCATCGTGGGGATGGGTCTTTGCGCCGCCGCCTGGGCTGGGAGCGACCAGCCTCTGGAGCTCAAGACGGACAGCCAGAAGATCAATTACAGCCTGGGTTATCAGATCGGGGGCGATTTCAAGCGCCAGGGCATCGAGCTGGACGGCCCAGCTGTCGTGAGGGGCATTCACGATGCCATCTCGAGCAAGGAGCCGCTGATGAAGCCGGAGGAGATGCGCGCCACCCTGATGGACCTCAGGCGCAAGATCATTGCCGCGCAGCAGGAGAAGCGGAAGGAAGAAGAGCAGAAGAAGCTGGCCGACGGGAAGACGTTCATGGATGGGAACGCGAAGAAGCCCGGCGTTGTGACCACGAAGAGCGGGCTTCAGTATAAGGTGCTCAAGGAGGGCACAGGGAAGAGTCCGAGCGCGACGGACCTGGTGACGGTGAATTACCGCGGCACCACGGTCGACGGAAAGGAGTTCGATAGCTCCTACAAGCGGGGCAAGCCGGCGACCTTCCGGCTCAACGGCGTCATCAAGGGCTGGGGCGAGGGCCTGCGGCTGATGAAGGAGGGCGGCAAGGCGCAGCTGGTCATCCCGCCCAAGCTGGCCTATGGGTCCCGCGGGCCCCTCGGCGACCAGACCCTGATCTTTGACGTCGAGCTGATCTCGGTTGGCCCCAAGGCGCAGCCGGCCAAGACTGCATCTGACCAGCAACATTCGGCGAAGCCAGCGGCCGGAAAGGAGCAGCCCGCCAAAGCCAAAGAGAGTGGCGCAAAATAGGTCCGTCTTGCAGACGTTATGCGCGAGGGCGGGCGCGTTGGGGCGGGCGGGGCGATCTGCCCGCGCTTTCGCGCCCGCCCATTCAGTCGGACACTTGAATCGCTCATGAAGCGTTCTCTCCTGGCATTCCTGGTGCTGATCGCGATGCAGCCCACCGCGCACGCAACGGCTCCGCTCGGTGTGTTCGTCAGCGTCCTGCCCCTCAGGACGATCGTGGAAGAGATCGGGGATGGACATGTGCGGGTCCAGGCCATGGTGCAGCCGGGTCAAAGCCCCCATAGCTTCGAGCCGACACCGCGGCAGGTCGAGGCACTGGCGGGGGCGGTACTCTACGTGCGCACAGGCATGCCCTTTGAGGACATCTGGATGGTGCGTTTTCGCGCTGCCAATCCGAGGATGCGGGTTCTGGATGCGCGGGCCGGCATCCAGCTGCGCCGCGAGGCGGACGAGGACGGAGGAAGCCGGACAGATCCCCACATCTGGACCAGTCCGTTGCTGGTGAAGGTGATCGCGCGCAATGTCCGCGACGCGCTGGACTCCCTGGATCCGACCCATCGGCGGGACTACGAGAGGAACTACGAGGCGTTCGTTGCCCAGCTGTCTTCCCTTGACCGCCAGATCCGTGTCATCCTGCGGAGTATTCGCAGTCGGAGCTTCATGGTCTTCCATCCGGCCTGGGGCTACTTCGCAGAGACCTACGGCCTTACCCAAGTGGCCGTCCAGCAAGAAGGAAAGGAGCCCGGGGCAAAGGCCTTGGCGGCACTGATTGACCAGGCACGGCGCGAGGAGATAAGGGTGATCGTTGTCCAGCCCGAGCTCAGCGCAAGGGCGGCGAAGCAGCTGGCGCGTGCCATCGGCGGGCGAGTGGAGACCGCGGATCCCCTGGCCCCGGATTATGTCGACAACCTCCTCCGCTTCGCCCGCCTAATTGCGGAGGCCGCGCGTTCGTGACCGATGTAGAACACCCGGCGATCGAGATCGACGGGGTGACCTTTTCTTATGGTGCTGCGCCGGTTCTGGAACAGGTGAGCCTCACGGTCCAGGGGGGTGAGTTCCTGGGTCTGGTTGGGCCGAATGCCGGGGGCAAGAGCACCCTCCTCAAGCTGATCCTGGGTCTGCTGAAGCCCCAGGCGGGCAGGATCAAGGTGTTGGGCCGCTTACCCCGTCAGGCGCGTAAGGCGATCGGGTATGTCCCTCAATATCCCGCCTTTGCCCGAGACTTCCCCATCACTGTGGAGCAGGCAGTCATCATGGGGCGCTTGGGTATCGGTTCCCGGCTGGGAGGTTACGGCCCGAGGGATCGCACGGCAGTCTGGCGCGCGCTGGTCGAGGTCGAGGCCGAGAATCTTGCGCGGGCTCAGATCGGCCGGATCTCCGGCGGGCAGCTACAGCGAGTGCTCCTGGCCCGTGCTCTTGCGGCTGAGCCGGAGGTCCTCATTCTGGACGAACCAACGGCCAACATCGACCAGCGTGTGGAAGACGACATCTTCGATCTGCTCAAGGAGCTCAATGAGCGTATGACCATCATCGTGGTCTCTCACGACATCGCCTTCGTCTCCAGCTATGTCCGCCGCGTCGCCTGCCTCAACCGCACCCTGGTGTGCCATGGCACCGATGCCATCAACGGCCAGATCATCCGGGAGCTTTACGGGGAGTCGGTGCGCATGGTTGCGCATAGGCATTAGCCTGAGAAGGACTGCCAGCCCCTGGCAACCAGCTTCCAGGCCTGTTCTAGGCAGGAACGAGGACAGTGGATTTCCTGATCGCCCTTACTCAGCAGCAGTTCCTGCAGGCGGCCCTGGTGGCCGGGCTGCTCGCCAGCTTTGGCTGCGGGGTGGTCGGGCCTTTCGTGGTGGCGAAGCGCATCACCTTTCTGGCAGGCGGCATCGCCCATTCTGTCCTCAGCGGGATGGGGGTTGCCCTGTTCTTTGGGTTCGATCCGCTTACCGGCGCGCTGGGTGCGGCTGTCCTCGCCGCCTTGTTGATCGGATCGGTCCGGCTCAGGTGGAAGGCCCATGAGGACACGCTGATCGGCGCCCTCTGGGCAGTCGGGATGGCGATCGGGATACTCTTTATCTCCAAGACACCGGGGTATGCCACCGACCTGATGAGCTATCTTTTCGGGAACATCCTCCTGGTGCCGCCCCGCGAGCTCTGGTTCATGGGCGCGCTGGACGGACTCCTGCTGCTCGTGATCGGGCTCTTCTACCGACAGTTCCTGGCGATCTCGTTTGATGAGGAGTTTGCCCGCGTGCGCGGCGTGCCCGTCGCCTTTTTCTACCTTCTGCTGCTGGTGATGGTAGCGGTGACGGTCGTGCTTCTCATACAGGTCGTGGGCCTAATCCTGGTCATTGCCCTGTTGACCTTGCCGGCGGCCATCGCGGGCCATTATGTCCATTCCCTGCCGCCCATGATGGTCTTGGCCACACTCCTCGGCAGCCTGTTCACCACCGCCGGACTGGCGATCTCCTATAATCCCGACCTCCCGGCAGGCCCTACGATCGTGTTGGTAGCGGGGGGTGTTTACATTGTTTCGGCCGTGATCAGCCGGATCCTCGCCGAGCGGCGGGCGCGGCAGTACGCCATGCTGGCGACGATGCGCTCGCGCAGCTGAGCGGCCTCGGCGCGAAGGGGGGGAGAGCCGTGTGGTCTGCGCAGCGGCCTGTCTAGACAGTGCAGAGATTCTGAGACCGTTTCTGGTGGGGTCCGCTGCGCGGACCGTGCCCGGAATGGCAGGCAGCGCCGTGAAAGGTCCGCGCAGCGGACCCGATCGAAGGTGGCCCGGCGACTTCCACCGGCGTGCACTAGCCACCGGCGTGGGCGAGTGCGATGGTCTTGACCCGCTTGATAAATGCGTGCATGCCCATGCGCCGGCTACCGCTCAGATGTGCTTCGAGTCCCAGCCGGTCGAGGAAGTCCGATGGATCCGTTTCTACCACCTCGTGGGGCGTCTTGCCCTGAAATGGCATGAGGAGGAGCGCCACCAGCCCGCGCACGAGCGTGCCTTCGGAATCGGCCCTGTAATCCATCACTGCCGGATACCCGGCCCGCAGCTCGCCGATGAGCCAAGCCCGCGTGTTGCAGCCGGGCACCAGATTTTCTTCCTTCCGCTCGGTCTCCGGGAATGGGGGCAGCTCCCGGCCCAATTCGTTGATGAATTCGTAACGGGCGTCCCAATTCTCAAGGAGCTCAAAGGCTTCGATGACGTCTTGCGTATGCATCTGTGGCGGGACCGCAGGTCCACGTTCGGGCATGGTATCGCATGAGTTGTCACTATATGACAATCCGCGACCCGAGGGGCAATCAGCGGGGGAGACGCCGGCGGGACCGTGCGGGATGACAGGAGCCGCGCGCGGGAAATCGGCCGACAGGGCGCCGCTTACGCTGTCTTCTCAGAGCTGCAATAGTGCCCCCCTCACATTCGGAGTACGCTCTCCAGCAAGGGGGGCAGGCCGGGCCGTTGGCGGCAGACGACAGAGAACCGGTTCCCAGCGGCTACAGCGTCCTGTGTCGGGGTTTGACACCCACGACCGGGCGCTTCGCTACGCCCGCCGACAGGATCTTGGCTGCGGTCCGACGCCGGCGCGCCGCTGCATCGGCAACCGTCGGTTCCCGAGACCTAATGCTCACGACGAGAGCGCTTGCCCGCTCACTTCCCAGTTGCAGGTGTCGATCAGTCGCTCGACGTCTCGCGGTACTCTCAGCTGTTGTTCCGGCAGATAGGGCTCCCCCTTCTCCCAGTGCTCGGCAGCATCCTCCGCGTCCAGCGGGAATCCCTGTCGGCACAGCTCCCATATGGCTTGCGCTTGCATGATGGTCATGGTTTCGCTCCCGCTCGCATTCCGCGTTCCTTGCCTGCTGGAGTTTTGTTCCTCTCGTAATCGGATATACAAGGATCGGGCCATGCGTCTGACACCCCCCTCGCTGAAGGCAGAATGTTGCCATTCTGCATCATGGATCTGAATCCGTCGCACCAAAAAAGCGTATTTAAAAACATAGCGCATGCGAACAAAGCCACAAGCTAGATTTGTTGCTGTAAGTCAAAAGGCAACAAGTTGTCCCAAAGGCAACAGTCACCGCGCTGTAAAGAGCGCTTAACAGTATTTGCCGTTTTGGCCCGTCGGCCGGGCAACTGTCAGCCAGGGGTTGCCGACTGCAGCGTGCCTGCCGCGGGCCGCTTTTCCCCGGCTCCGGGGGCGCAGACCGAGCTGGTCGAGCGTTGAGGGAGCGGCCCCGCGGCTCGCTCGAAAAGTCAGGCGCCGGCCAGGGCGCGGTTTGGGGGCGTGGGGGCGAGGCGACGGACTGTGTTGGGGAGATGGGCCAGGATCACCTCGACGAGGGCCTCCAGCGCCGGCACGCGAGGGAAGCTGCGGCGGTAGACCAGAGAGATGCGCCGATAGGCGTCGGGCAGGTTTAGGGGGCGGGCGATGATGCCGGTGTCCGTCATCCAGCTGCCGCGTATGGCCAGCGCCGGTACCAGGGTACAGCCGAAACCGGCCCCGACCAGCTGAAGCAGTGTCTCAAGACTCGCAGCCCGCAGGTCGGCCATCTCCCCCTGCTGAGGCCGCTCCGCGAGGTTGCAGACATCCATCACCTGCTGACTGAGGCAATGTCCCTCCGACAGCAGGAGCAAGTCCACCGATTCCAGGTCCTCCCGGCTGATGTCGTCCTTGGCATAAAGGGGATGGCTCCGTGGGGTGGCGAGCCAGAAGGGCTCATCGAAAAGCGGGATGTCGGCAAGATCGCCGTCTTCGGTGGATGTGGCGAGGAGGATGGCATCCAGCTCGTGCTGGTGCAGTCGCGCAAGCAACGCGTGTGTGAGCTCCTCGGAGAGCACCAGCTTGAGCTGCGGATATCGGCGCTTGAGCGGCACCAGGATGACGGGCATGAGGTACGGGCTCAGAGTCGGGATGGCCCCGATGCGCAACGGCCCCGCCAGGGGATCCTGGTGGGCCCGTGCCACTTCCTGAATAGCCGCCGCCTGCTCGAGCACCTGGCGCGCGTGACTGATGATCTGCTGGCCTATGGGACTCACCTCGACCGAACGGTTGGTCCGCTCGAAGATGGTGACCCCGAGCTCCTCCTCCAGTTTCTTGATCTGACCGCTGAGGGTTGGCTGGCTCACGAAGCACCGCTCGGCGGCCCGGCCGAAATGGCGGGTCTCGGCGACGGCGGCGACATACTTCAGGTCACGCAGATTCATGGCAGACAATCATAGCGCGGCTCGATGACGACTAGGTTGGTTGAGTGATTGGGGTGATAGATCTCACCGACCGCCGTCCTGTTCGGATCCCGCATGGGTTCCGGTATGATGCGGTCCCCAGGAGCGTCCCCGACCCAGGGCGCACAGCCAGCGCGCGGACTAACCATGCAAAAGCTCAGGCTCGGCATCCCAAAGGGCAGCCTCGAGGAGGCCACCATCTCGCTCTTCGACCAAGCCGGGTGGCACATCGTGCCGCGCTCGCGCCATTACTATCCGGACGTCGACGACCGCGAGCTCTCCTGTGCCCTGGTACGTGCCCAGGAGATGGCTCCCTATGTCGCCAACGGAACACTGGATCTGGGTCTGACCGGCCTGGACTGGATCCTGGAGACCGAGGCGGTCGTGGAGCAGATCTGCACCCTGACCTACTCGAAAAGCTCCGATCAGCCGAGCCGCTGGGTGCTGATTGTCCCGCGGGACTCACCCATCCGGTCTTCGGGGGACCTTGAGGGAAGGAAGGTTGCGACCGAGCTGGTCGGCTTTACGCGCCGCTACCTGGCGGAGCGCGGCATCGGTGCCCAGGTGGAATTCTCCTGGGGCGCGACCGAGGCGAAGGTCGTGGAGGGGCTGGTGGACGCCGCCGTCGAGATTACGGAGACCGGCAGCACCATCCGCGCCCATGGCCTGCGCATTGTGGAGGACCTGCTCTATACGGACACCCGGTTGATCGCCAACCCCGGGTCGCTTCAGGATCCGTGGAAGAAGGCCAAGATCGAGCAGGTGGCCATGATGCTGCAGGCGGCCCTTACCGCCCGCCACAAGGTCGCCCTTAAGATGAACGTGGCCGCAGAGAATCTGGATTCCCTGGTTGCACTGCTGCCGAGCCTTCACGCGCCCACGGTCAGCCATCTCTACGACCCCCGCTGGTTGGCGGTCGAGACCATCGTGGATGCAAGCCGGGTCAGGGAGCTGATCCCGCGCCTCCGGGCCAGCGGCGCCGAGGGTATCCTCGAGTACGAGCTGCGCAAGATGGTGTAGGCGGGCGCAGCGCGCTCCCTGTCCCCCTCGCGCTTTGGGAGAGGGCCGGGGTGAGGGAAACTGTCATGGCGGCAGTGCCTTACATTCTGCGGGCAGGCGCTGGCGCCATGACCGTTACCACGCCCGCTCGTACTGCACGGGCGGCTGCAGGGCGGCCGCCTGACCTAGAGTGCGGGCGGCCCGTAGTGGCCACTGGGTGTCCCGCAATAGCTCACGGGCGAGCAGCACCACATCGGCCCGCCCGTTGCGGACGATCTCGTCCGCGTGGCTCGGCGCCGTGATCATGCCCACTGTCGCCGTCGCGATTCCGGCCCCCCGCCGGATCCGCTCGGAAAAAGGCACTTGGAAGCCTGGCCCCGCGGGGATCTTCGCGTCCGGGACGAGCCCCCCGGAGCTGCAGTCGATGAGATCTACCCCCTCGGCCTTGAGCCGCCTCGCGAGCTCGACGCTTTGCTCGATATCCCAGCCGCCCTCCATCCAGTCGGAGCAGGAGATGCGTACGCCGAGGGGAAGCCGCTCCGGCCACAGGGGGCGAACGGCGCGGGTCGTCTCGACCAGGAAGCGG
>Ga0307440_1001080_pt1 | contig 13369 bp, 10 predicted proteins | sample SalMarWE160410MG_FD_202150 | JGI IMG/M metagenome (GOLD analysis project Ga0307440, IMG submission 202150) | Salt marsh sediment microbial communities from the Plum Island Ecosystem LTER, Massachusetts, United States - WE1604-10 | ecosystem: Environmental > Aquatic > Marine > Intertidal zone >... | reverse complement strand
CGATAAATAAAGCATTGGGCGGTTGATAAGGAACCCGTTTCCCACCAGCAGGATTGAATCGCCACCAGTGGCAAAGAAAGATGGAAGTCCGTAATCCGCCATGGTAAGATCATGTTCTGCTAAAAATTTCGTATCTGATAAAACGCAAACATGTCCGATAACACCTTGATCAAAATATTGAATTCCATCCCTGATAGTCAATCTGCAAGAGTCAATCTGCAGACAAATGACGGCACAATAAGTCTTGATGCTAATTACAGGGTCGGGGTGGCTCCTGCATTTTTTTTGAATTTTCCAGGAAAGGATTTACCAAAAGAGATTGACTCCTCACAGCATTGCACCATTTCTATTAATAGTTCAGATGAAAGGATTACACCACTCATCCTGAAGGCCGAGGTAAAGGATATCGTTGATGACTCAACCTTGGAACTCACGGCCAAAAACACTCTCGACCCGGCACAACTCCGCCGGTATTTCAGGGTTGCAATTTGTACTCCGGTTACCATAAGTTATCTAAGAGAATCTAACGGAAAAATTGTTCGGCAATGGTCTCTTGCCGGTGAGACCCTGGATCTTTCAGGCTCTGGTTTTTTAGGCCTTTTCGACGGAGAATGTCAGGATAGGCACGGGATACAGATCACCTTGGAGCTCCCTGCTCCCGAAGCTTTGGTTTCGTGCCAGGGGCATGTCGTTCATGCCCGAAGAGTTCGGAGAGGGCGATGGCAGATTGCCATGCACTTTGACGATATCACCAACAAACAACGGGATGCCGTTATCTCCAATTGTCTCAATGAGCAGAGGAATCAACTTATTAAGGGCTTACAACCGAATGCCTAATCCGTGCCCGGTTAAGGCCTGGTGTGTCAAGGCCTTACTCGCCTTCTCCTTCTCCCCATACTGACTCAAAAGCGGCTTTTCACTTCACCGACTTCAAGTCGGTGGTTGTTTAGTTCACATAACTTATTTTTTAAATTTTAAGATTGTTCCCATATAGGACATTGCAAAATCGATGAATGTGCGAACGCGTAGCGGCAATCGCCTTTGCACCGGATAGACAATATAAGCTGGAAGATCTTCGGCCTGCCATTCCGGCAGGACCCTTACCAGCCTCTTTTTGATTATATCACCTGCTATCAACCACTCCGGTAAAACAGCAATCCCAAGCCCCATCAATGTAGCTTCACGTAGGCTGGTAACCCCTTCGGATGTCAAAATAGGAGTTATGGAAAACGACTGTTTCTTTGCTCCCGAAGAGAGACGTACAACTTCCCTCTCTCCCCCGAATTGAATGCCTGAAAGGGATAGCCATGGCCAGGATTGCAAATCAATTGGCTGTGAAGGAGCCTTTTTTGTTGCAAGAAACTCTAGAGAAACAACAGGATAACGAGTAATGGCACCGATAAGGTTGGCGATAATTGCCTCATCGGTAATGGCACCGGCAATAATGCCGACATCAGATCCTTCTTCGAGCATATGTAAAGGACGATTGGAATAGGCAAGGTTGATCCTTACTGCCGGGTTAGCTTGGAGAAAATTCGTTACAAGGCGGCTGACGATACTCTGGCCAAAATCTATTGTTGAAAAAAGACGAATATGACCTTGAAGGGTTGCCTGCTCGTTAAGGCGCCTCTGTTCAGCCTCTTCGGCAATTGCCAACAGGGTACGGGCCTCTTCCAAAAATTGATGGCCCGATGAAGAGAGGCGCATCCGATGGGTATCCCGTAACAATAATACGGTACCGCAGCGTTCTTCCAGAATTTTCAGATACCGACTCAAGGTTGGTTGCGCAAGCCGGAGTTTACGGGCTGCAGCCGAAATATTGCCGCTTTCCACTATACAGACAAAAGCGCGCAGCAAGTATAAATCGTCGAATGCCGTCATGCAGAATCAGTATAACTGTTATGCTGGTTATGCGTCTACAGAAAATCCTGATCATTGTAATATTTCATTTAACCCAAAAACATTCAAACAAAACAGAGGAGGGTACAATGAATACATCAAAAGAAATCAAAGTTGCCATCGTTACCGGATCATCCCGGGGAATCGGTGCTGCCGTTGCCAAGCGTTTGGCCGCTGACGGGTATGCCGTGGTTGTTAATTATGCAAGTAATAGTGATGCGGCCCAGTTTGTGGTGAGAGATATTAAGGCCACTACAGAACGGGTTGCGGCTGTCCAGGCGGATGTCTCTGTTCCAGCACAGGCGGCTGCCCTCTTTGATCAAGCGATCACACTCTTTGGCGGCGTAGATATTCTGGTTAACAATGCCGGTATCATACAGCCTGGTCTGGTCTCTTTAGCCGATACCGAGGAGGCCCTCTTCGATAGGATTACTGCCGTCAATTTCAAAGGGACATTCAATATGTTGCATATCGCAGCCGGGAAATTACGCAATGGAGGGAGGATCGTCAATTTTTCCTCTAGTGTTTGTAAACTCGTCTTGCCCGGATATTCTGTATATGCCGCCACAAAATCGGCGGTCGAGACCATGACGAATATCTTTGCCAAGGAATTGCGCGGCAGAAATATCACGGTGAACGCCGTCGCACCCGGACCAACGGCAACCGATCTTTTTCTAAAAAATAAAACGGACGAACAAATTGATCACTTGGCGAAAATGCCCCCTCTTGAACGGCTCGGTCAGCCTGAGGATATCGCGGATGCTGTTGCGTTTCTTGTTGGCCCGGACGGCGGTTGGGTGAACGGCCAGACCATTTACGTAAATGGTGGCATTGTTTAACGGAGAAAGGAGATAATGTATGAGAAAATAATATTTATTACAGTAGCATGAACTGATTTTAACTGGCTAGCAAGTCAAGGGCAGACGAAAGCCAGTTGCATAGTTTGTGCTGTAACGCGGGGGCCAAAAGGACGTAATACCCGGCAGGAGGGGGAAGAGGGAATATGACATTCCTGCCTCATCTGAAACTATTATCATCTCCTCTTGTTTAAAATTATGATGTCTCTTTGAGTTAACCTTTCTCCTTTGATTCTCTGCTTTTCAATAGGTGTAAACTTCGATGAGATATCAGACTGGTATGCTGTCCAATACAATTTTTGACATTTTCCGATATAAAATGACTTCGGAAAAACTCATTGGAGCAGCAGAGATGGAAATTTATGAGAGTCCATTATATAAAAAAAGGGTTACGGAGATACCGTAACCCTTTGGGGATATCATTGGTGGAGCTAGACGGGATCGAACCGACGACCTCTTGACTGCCAGTCAAGCGCTCTCCCAGCTGAGCTATAGCCCCTTGTCGATATTGTCGAAAAATCGAGAACCATCATTACCAAGGATTTTTGTGAGTGTCAATGAAATTTAGGAGAAATGTCCGGGACGAAGGCATATTTGTTGCTAACGTATGGGAGCTTTGGTAGTATTGATCGTTTAGATATGGATTCCAGAATATTTTTCTTTTTAGAGTGCTGTTGAGGGTAGGGCAGACCTGATAGTAAACCATTAAAATTGACACCGGCAGGTGTTTTCGATACTAAGGATAGATTATATGTATTCACCTTTCAATTTTCTGTTTGGTTGGCTGTCCAATGATTTGGCAATCGATCTAGGAACTGCAAATACCGTCTTGTATGTCAAAGGTAAAGGTATTGTCCTTAGAGAGCCTTCTGTGGTCGCCGTAAGGCAGGACGGCAGGGGAAGCAAGGTCCTTGCAGTGGGACAGGAAGCGAAGCAGATGCTCGGCAAGACTCCAGGGAATATCACGGCAATTCGTCCGATAAAAGATGGTGTCATTGCCGATTTTGAAGTTACCGAAGCGATGCTCAGGTACTTTATTAACAAGGTCCATAATAGACGTACTCTGGTTCATCCCCGTATCATGATTTCAGTGCCGTCCGGGATAACTCAGGTAGAAAAACGGGCTGTCAGAGAATCGGCGGAATCTGCCGGGGCCCGTGAGGTCTATCTTATCGAGGAGCCGATGGCCGCGGCAATAGGGGCCAATCTTCCCATTACCGAGCCCACGGCCAACATGATCATCGATATCGGCGGCGGCACGACTGAGGTAGCCGTCATTTCCCTGGCGGGGATCGTCTACGCCAAATCGGTCCGGGTCGCAGGCGATAAAATGGATGAAGCGATTCTTCAGTACATCAAACGTAAGCACAATCTGGCTATCGGCGAGAGGACTGCAGAGCTTATCAAGACGACCATCGGTAATGTCATTCCCCAGGAACCTTATGAAACTATGGACATCAAAGGAAGGGATCTTGTTTCCGGGGTACCGAAAACACTTACGATCTCAGCCGATGAAATTCAGTCGGCAATTGCCGAGCAAATTGATGTGATAGTTGAGGCGGTAAGGGTCGCGCTCGAGTTGACACCACCGGAGCTTGCAGCCGATATCGTCGATCAGGGAATCGTCCTGACCGGCGGCGGAGCTTTATTGAAGAATCTTGATCAATGCCTGAAGGAGTCCACGGGGATGCCGATCATTGTTGCCGACGACCCACTTTCTTCGGTTGTTCTCGGCTCAGGAAAGGCGCTTGATAATCTTGATATCTTGCGAGAAGTCACCATCGATTGATTACTTTCCCAAGGGGATTTGTGTCGACAACTCTTCTTGATTGTGTATACAGGATATTTGACACTCATCCTGAGAAAGAGACAAACCCGTCGTGAGAAAAAAAGCAAACGACAGAAAAGGACGAAACAAACCAGCTTCGACGAAGGTGCTTCTCCTGGTCGGAGCAATACTTATCGTCTGTCTGGTAATGCTCGCCTCTACAGTCGGCGGCAAATTCGGCCCACTGCGCCAGTTTACCATGGAGGTCCTGGGCCCGGTACAAGGGGTATTCTCCCGGATTGCCTTTTCGGGCCGTCAAATAACCGAGGAGTATTCCTCATTATGGGATGTCCATAAAGAGAACAGGCACCTTAAGGTGATGCTCGAGAAATATCAGGAGCAGTTGGACCAATATCGTGAGGCGTATGCCACCTATCTCCATCTGCAAAATGAACTTGATTTCAAAAAACACGGGAAATTTCCTTACCTTACTGCAAGAGTCGTAGGGAAGGACCCTGCCTTCTGGTTTAAAACGATCATCGTCGACCGTGGCGAAAATGACGGAGTTGTGGAAGGGATGGTTGCCCGGAATGTAAAAGGGGTTGTCGGCCAGGTCATCCATGTTTCAGCCAATTATTCCAAGATCCTGTTGGCCAATGCTCCCAGCAGTGCCATCGATGCCATGGTCCAGAAAAATCGGGTTCGTGGTATATTGAAAGGTGCTGGTGAGAAAGGCTACGTCCTACGCTATGTGTTGAAAAATGCAGATGTCTCTGTCGGTGATATTATTGTCACTGCCGGAATAGGAGGTCTGTTCAGGACGGGTATTCCATTAGGGGTCGTATCTGCAGTCAAAAAACAGCGACGAGGTATGTTTTTAGATATCGAAGTCAAACCGGAGGTTGATTTCCAGAAACTGGAAGTAGTATTTATCGTCCTCTCGGAAAAACAGAAAGTCCAGAAAGAGATGGGCTCTCCAGATGATCGGTGAATAGGTTTCATGTTGTTTCCGATTTTTTTAGCGCTGGGTGTCTTGTTGATTGTCATCCAGACCACTATTCTTCAGTTCCTCCCATTATGGTTTGGCAGACCTGACCTGGTCTATATCCTGGTTGCCTTCATTGCCTATCGATTTGATTGGATACGAGGGTTTTTCCTGATTTTTTTGCTGGGCTGGATGATGGACGTCGTCTCTGGTATGTATCTTGGAACCTATCCCCTGCAGTACTTCCTTGTCTTTTCCTGTCTTAAGATTCTCTCGGAAAACAGTCCCGTGAAGGAGACGGCATACCAAATACCCTTTGTCGGAATAAGCTATTTTCTTGTCCAGATGGCTCTTTATTCCATTTACTCGCTTACCTTGCCCGATTCAATTCCTGAATGGTCGTGGGGGAAGGTGCTAGTGGAAACGGCTCTTCTGGTTATTGCAACCATTCCTTGCTTCCTGCTCTATAATGTTCTGTATAATTATTGCCGGCGGAAACGGTTGAGCCCAAGGATTATGCGGAAAAGATCAGGGAATCGGTTTCGGAGAAAGAGTTGAAAATGGCTAAGAAAATTTTCAAAGAGATTGATGAGATCCAGGAAAGGGACGAAGACAGCCTGGATATGTTCAAGCGAAGGCTGGTCTTCGTTATTGCCATCGTCATGTTTTTCACCGCTCTGATTATTGCCAGGCTTTGGTATTTGCAGATCAATCGTGGTGAGGAATATAAAGAGCTTGCCTTTAACAATCGGGTCAGAATTAGACAGATTGCTGCACCAAGAGGGCATATACTTGATCGAAACGGTAAGGAGATCGTCACCAACAGACCTTCGTTCAACGTGGTTTTGATCAGGGAAGATTCCCATGATATTGATGATGTGTTGAAGCGTCTTGCCGGGGTCCTGCATGAAGATATCTCGGAACTATGGGAACGTATTCGTGAGGCTGCCGGGAAACCTCTTTATATACCGATAGTTTTAAAGGAAGACATTAATTGGGAAACTCTTGCTTTCCTGGAAAACCACAACCAGGAATTTTCCGGGATCAGAATCGAGGTCGTTCCGGTTCGGGTGTACCATTATGGTGATTTGGCCTCCCATGTTATCGGATATCTCGGAGTAATAAACAAAAAAGAGCTCGCCGCCGCGGACCCCGAGAAATATAACGGAGATGACCTTGTCGGGAAAATGGGTCTTGAAAAACTCCGCGAGAAGGATCTCCGTGGAGAAAGGGGCTACAGCTCTTCCGAGGTCAATGCCCGGGGGTTTGAGCAAAAACTGTTGAAAAAGGTCGATCCTCTTTCTGGAAAACAGATTACCCTTACCCTTGATGTTGGAATGCAGCAAGTAGCTGAATCAATGATGGCGGCCGAGGATAAATCGGGTGCTGTTGTGGCCATGGAGGTGAAAACCGGAAAAGTCCTGGTCTCGGTCTCGGCTCCACCTATCCATCTTGAAGATTTTACCGGTGGTATCTCCACAAAAAATTGGAAGGCCCTTTTGGATAACCCGAAGCATCCTCTTATCAATAAAGTCGTGCAAGGTCTTTATCCACCTGGATCAACATTTAAATTGGTGTCGGCACTCGCTGGGTTGGCCACGGGGGCTGTAACCGGAAGTACGATTCTCAACTGCCCTGGATTCTATCGGCTTGGTAATCATGTGTATTTGTGTTGGAAACATTCGGGTCACGGTGCAGTGGATTTGCAAAGGGCTATAACTGAATCCTGTGATGTTTATTTTTATCAGGTTGGACAGAGAGTGGGGGTCGATACTCTTGCCAAATATGCGCACATGTTGGGGCTTGGCGAGAAGACAGGTGTTGAGATGGAAAATGAAAAGAGCGGCTTGATACCAACCCGGGAATGGAAGTGGAAACGGTATAGGCAAAAATGGCAGGAGGGCGAGACCCTGTCGGTGGCGATTGGTCAGGGATTCGACCTTGTTACACCTATGCAGATCAACCTGATGACTGCTATTGTTGCCAACGGAGGAAAGGTATTGGTTCCTCAACTGGTTGAGACGGTCCGTGACGCTGACGGTAAGATTGTTGAAAATTTTAAACCCAAAGTTGTCAGGGAGCTGACAGGTTTTGGCAAATATCTGGCATTAATACGACAGGGAATGATCGGGGTTGTCAATGGTGAGCACGGCACAGCCAGGAAGGCAAGGATTGCAGGCATAACCGTTGCCGGGAAGACAGGCTCGGCCCAAGTGGTAAAGATTGCCCAGTACAGGGGGTTGAAAGACGAAGATATTCCCTACAAATATCGAGACCATGCCTGGTTTACGTGTTTTGCGCCTGCGGAGGATCCCGAGATTGCAGTGACGGTTTTGGTCGAGCATGGTCTGCATGGCGGATCTGGGGCGGCACCGATAGCAAAGGCTGTCTTGGAGAAGTATTTCGAGAAAAGACTGCAGACCATGGCAAACGAGAAGGAAGAAGACGTGAAAACCGGGTCGAGCACCCACTAACCAAGTATTACTGGATCGGAACGGCCGGCCTCTTAACAGTGCCAGAAAGGCCCAGTATTTTGGTAGTGTGAGGCAGGTGTTTGGCAAGAGCTTATGTTAGGACAGAACTAACGGGAAAATATGGCTATATTTCGTGTTGACAGGCGGTTATTTACAAATTTTGACTGGGTTTTTCTGTTGCTCATTCTTTTGGTATGTGGAATGGCGTATTGTAATCTCTATAGTGCCACATTTCCTCCCAAGACCCATGGGATGCCTCTATATTTGAAGCAATGCTACCTTCTTCTTTTAGGGTTTGCCGGTTTTTTCTTTTTAATAGGCTTCGATTACCAGGAGTTGCATTCCTGGAATTACCCAATGTATTTTTTGATCATCCTGTTGCTGGTCATTGCCCATTTTTTTCTTGGCAAGACCGCCGGTGGCGCTCAAAGGTGGGTGGATTTAGGAGTGTTGAAACTCCAGCCTTCGGAACCAGCAAAGCTGATGCTGGTTATTACACTTGCCAGCTACTATTCAAGAAATGAAATTGTCAGCGGTTATAGCCTGAAGGACCTGGCGATCCCGATACTGCTAACAGGGATCCCCTTCCTCCTTATAATGTTGCAGCCCGATCTTGGTACTGCTCTGATGCTTGGTATTATTTTTGTCTCGATGACCGCTTTCGTTAAAATTCGCTTCTCAACCTATGTGATCATGATATGTATTGCTGCGGTTGTCGGGGTATTTGGCTGGAATCAGATCTTGAAACCGTATCAGAAACAAAGAATAGAGACTTTTTTCAACCCCGAAAACGATCCAATGGGACATGGATATCAGATCATGCAGTCAAAAATTGCGGTTGGAAGTGGTGAGATGTTCGGTAAAGGTTATATGGAAGGAACCCAGGGACATTTGCATTTTCTGCCAGAACGCCATACCGATTTTGCCTTTTCGGTCTGGGGTGAGGAATGGGGATTTGTCGGGAGTGTCTTCTTTTTGGCGATCTACTTTTTTATGCTTCTCTGGGGATTAAACATTGCCATGAGCGCACGCGACCGGTTTGGAATGCTCCTCTGTTTCGGAGTGGTGATGCTCATCTTCTGGCAGGCGGTTATTAACCTGATGATGATACTCGGTTTTCTTCCAGTCGTGGGCATTCCTTTGCCCATGTTTTCCTACGGAGGGTCGTCGCTTCTCACGACCTTGTTCGGTATGGGTATTGTCATGAATGTCCGGATGCGTCGCTTTCAGAATGTTATGTCCAAAGAGTAAATAGGGGTCTTCCGGAGTAAGCGTACGCATCTAAAACCCGGGGAGGCGGAGGGGCGTCGCTTATGGACGCATCGCGGAGGCCCGACGGGGAACCACATCAGGCCCGGAAAGGTGCGGACAGGACGTCCGTAACTGGCAGCAGGCCAGGGACGGTCTGTCTGTCAGCCGTGGTGCACAGGCGATGAGGCCGCAGGGCAGCGTCTGGAAGAGATGACCTTCGCCGGGTTGCTACTTTTTGCTTTACCAAAGTATGCTCAAAATCGGATGATCCCTAAATAGACCTCCTGTTGTTTTGCGTCACGGATTCTGTGGTCGAATCCGTGGTTTTACGATTCAAATTCCCTCGCCTTTTCAATAACCAATGCCCGAAGACATTCAATGAAAGTTGGGTCAGTGTTCAGGGACCGTGTGGATTCCAACCGCATCCCGAGTTCTGCTGCCATTTTCCTATAGAGGATATTGATCTCGTAAAGGGTTTCCACGTGGTCGGAAACGAAGCTCAGGGGAACCATTAAAACGTTTTTACAACCCTGACCGGCAAGTTTTCTCAAAGTTTCCGGAGTTGATGGCGCAAGCCAGCGTACCGGCCCGCTTCTACTTTGAAAACAGAGAATACCGCGGTGACCGGTGTTCTGTTCAAGACCCTGGATTGTCTCTTTGAGCTGATCTACGTAGGGATCACCTTTTTCGACAAGCTCGGCAGGGAGACTGTGGGCACTGTAGACAATGGTAGCATCCCGGCCTGGAAAACCAGCAAGTCCTTCTGTGATATATTGGGCCAGGCAGGATACATATAATGGGTGATTTTGCCAGGAGTCTATTTCCCGAAGTGTGCAGCTGAGGCCGGCTGCTGAAATTTCTCGCCTCAAATCTGCAAACGACGATCCCGTCGTTGCAGATGAGTACTGGGGATAGAGAGGCAGAGCAATCATTTTTGAAATTCTCTCCTCAGTAAGTTTTTTAAGGGCTGAAACCGCCCTAGGCTGCCAGTAGCGCATCGCGGTTACCACTTTATACATTCCATCCGCCTGCAGAGTCTCTTGTAAGGCCCGTTCCTGTTCCAGTGTGATACGGGTCAAAGGAGAGCCTCCACCTATAAGAGAATAGTTTCGTCTGCTTTTTCCAGCCCTTTTGTGGGCAATCAACCAGGCGAGGGGCTTTTGCAGGGGTTTTGGCCCCAGCCGTATTATATCCCTGTCGGAAAAGAGATTATAAAGAAAGGGGACCACCTCCGAAATCCTTTCGGGTCCACCAAGATTGAGAAGGATAACACCGATTTTTTCTGTTTTCATAATCGTGGATGGTGAGATCAATAATTACTGATAATCTGGTCATATAACAGTCAAGGGAAAAGCCTCATAACAGAGCAATTAATACTTTTAACAGCATTTACTTTTGCCTGTGTTGGTCTTAATTCCTTCTGATTACCACTACTATTCAGTTCACTCCCTTCCATTCCGATAGGCTGAGTTTCAGAGGGGCAGATTTGTATTTGATCAGGAACAACGTTAGCCCACAAAATAACATAGTAAACAATCTAAACCCATTGTATTGTTTCCGCCCTTAAAAAACCAGAAACAAGATAGTGTTCAAACGAAAGATTCCTCAATATCTTCGGCCATGAGGGTAGGGTCTCGAGTTTTTTGCCATCCTAAAAAAAAATGCAGGTCTTGATTATCGGGTGTTCTGGAATATAATAAACTATAAGAGAGTTGTGCGTCACTTTCGTCCCGGAAAGGTCTCAATTCTTTGACCGGGCCGATTTGGCGGTGCTGCTCGACGATTATGTACTTCGTGGTACATATGGATTACCTATGGTTCTTTGTCATTGTGGGTACAAAAATTGGAGGAACTCTATGGAACTGAAGATCGAAACCCGAAATGTTGAGTTGCGAAAAGGTTGGCAGACCAAGATCGAAGAGGAGAAGGAAAAACTCATTTGTCATTATGCAAATTTTATCCTTCATCTGCGTGTAACCATTGAAGCGACTACTCATCATAAGGAAGGAGGGTTTGAGATCAAATTGATTGCATCCGTACCAAATGATACTGTTGTGGTAACCAAAAAAGGAGAAGGTGTCAGGTCTTTACTTGTTGAGGCCTTCGATGTCTTGTCATTACAAGTCAAGGAGATTTTAAGAAAAAAGCGAAAAGGCCAAAAAGGGATGGAACAGGGGAGTAATAGTGATAACTATGGAATTATACGAAAAGTTTCTCCCCTTGAGTCCTATGGATTCATAACGACATCCGATGAGAGAGATATCTACTTTCATGAGAATGCCTTAAAAAACGCTCAAATAGATGATCTTACCGAGGGAGACAGCGTCTTCTACGGGGAAACAATAGGAGATAAAGGTCCTCAAGCATCGTGGGTACGCGTCTCAAAATAATTAAAAATAAATTAAAGCTCAATTCGGGCCCTGTACAATTTGTTTGTGCAGGGTCTTTTTTATTTTGTCTGTATCCATTGTAAATGCTTTCTTCACTAAAAGCCTGTAAGGTGGTTATGCTTGGAAAAGGATACTAAGGAAAGCAAAACAGATTAATTGCGTGCCGCCTAAAGGAGTAATCTGCCGTGAACAAAGATGTTTATCTCGTGGATGGAAGTGCATACATCTACCGTGCCTATCATGCTATAAGTCCACTTTCCACCAGCGGCGGGTTGCCGACCCATGCGGTTTTAGGTTTTGTGAACATCGTTCATCGTCTCCTTCGGGAAAAGAAGCCGAACTACCTTGCCGTTGCCTTTGATAGCCGCGGGCCTGTTTTTAGAAATGACCTGTATGATCAATACAAGGCCAACAGGCCGCCGATGCCCGATGATCTGGCAGTACAGATTCCCTATATCAAATCTTTCGTATCTGCTTCCAATATTCCGGTCTTTGAAAAAAAAGGTGTTGAGGCGGATGATATCATTGCCTCAGCAAGCAGATTGCTCTCCGAGCAAGGGTTTCATGTTGTAATTGTTTCGGCTGACAAAGATCTGTTGCAGTTGGTTAACGATCAGGTTGTCATGTGGGATCCGATGCGGGATAAGCTCTTTGATTCCGAAGCGGTACATGAAAAATATCAGGTGGGACCGGAAAAACTTCTCGACCTCTTTGCCTTGATCGGCGACAGTTCGGACAATGTTCCCGGTGTTCATGGAATTGGTCCGAAGACTGCCGAAAAACTAATTAATGAATACGGATCCCTTGATGGGATTTATGCCCATCTCGATTCGATGAAGGCTTCGAAGATGAAGGAACGGCTTCAGGAAAACCGTGACTCCGCCTACCTGTCCAAGCAGCTTATCGACCTCAAAATGGATGTTGATCTTCCTCTTGCAGTAGAAGACTATGCCTTCAGGCCCGCCGATGAACAAAGACTTCAGGAACTTTATAAAGAACTTCAATTCACCCGACTTATTAATAATGCCGGCAGCTCCAAAGAGGCAATAGCGGTGCCGACGGAAGGGTTTCATCTGGTCCGGACCGCGAAACAGCTGGATGACCTGCGGTCTGCTTTGAAAAGCGCCTCGATCCTTGTCCTCGATACAGAAACAACTTCTCTTGACACCAGAGCGGCGGGACTGGTCGGCCTTTCGTTGTGTACAGAGAAGGAACAATGCTGGTATATTCCCATTGGACACCGTCTGGAAGGTGGAGAACTTGTATCGGAGCAACTTACTCTTCCAAAGGTTCTTTCCGTAATACGCCCCTTTCTTGAATCAGATACCTTGCCGAAAATTGGGCATAATCTGAAGTATGATTATGCGATTCTGCAGAAAAACACCGGTATCAGCCTCGGTGGGCCGCTTGTCGATACGATGATCGCCGCCTACCTGATTGATCCTACACGGAGGTCTTTGAAACTCGACGATCTCTGTCGGGAGCACAATATGGAAATGACACCTTTTGCAACCGTGGTTGATGGTGACAAGCGAGAGGACGCTTTTTCTTATGTCGACATTCAGGCGGCATGTACCTACAGTTGCGAGGATGTATACGGGACCTATCACCTGTGGACAGACTATGAACCCCGTTTGGCAAAGCTCGGTCTCAAGTCGCTGTTTGTCGATGTGGAGATGCCCCTGGTACCCATACTTGCCGATATGGAACGTGTCGGCATTCGTATCGATCCTGAAAGACTAACC
>Ga0307440_1001079_pt1 | contig 13370 bp, 9 predicted proteins | sample SalMarWE160410MG_FD_202150 | JGI IMG/M metagenome (GOLD analysis project Ga0307440, IMG submission 202150) | Salt marsh sediment microbial communities from the Plum Island Ecosystem LTER, Massachusetts, United States - WE1604-10 | ecosystem: Environmental > Aquatic > Marine > Intertidal zone >... | reverse complement strand
TGCGGTGTGGACAAGGTAAAGTCGATAATTCGAATCAGGGAGATAGACTATCGTCGATACGATAGAGATTGCGGCCTCGGCAGATACTGGTCGGACGCCGCGGTCTATGCCGTCGCGCGCAGCCCCTCCCGCGCGGAAGACACCGCGGGGTCTGCGCGCAACCTCATAGCCATCCATGCCCGCATGCTGTGGCCGATAGGCACATAGGTCGGCTGCCGCCGCTCACCAAGGGCAAGCGCGCTGTCACCGTCATAGGCGACCCCGTGGGAAGCAGAATCGGAGGTGAACGCGGCAGGGCCAGGCGGGAGATGGGGCGGCGAAAAAAAGCCGGCCTCCTGAGGCTCGGTCAGCTCCCGGCCCTCGTTGCGGGGGCTGTTGACCTTACGAGAGACCGGATGCGGGGTCCATGGGTCCGGATCGGCTGGCCTCAGCATGCAGAGCCGCCAACTCGGCCCCCCAGGGGAACAACTCAACGCGCTTCCCTATCCCACCCACTGCAGATGCTCCACCACCAGCTGGGCCGACCTGAGCCCCCGATACTCATTCACGTCCAGCCGGTAGGCGAGATGGGCCCGCGCACCCGCGCCCGTCGCGTGCTCGCCAAGGCGAAAGCCGATGCCGTCGATGGCTCCCCGGCCGTCCTCGGTCCTCAGCCGGAGGCGCAGGTGGCGATCACCCACCAAACGCCGGTCGAGCACCCGGAAGTGCCCGTCGAACAGGGGATCAGGAAAGCCCTTGCCCCAGGGACCCGCCGTCCGCAGGAGCTCGGCGGTGGCGAGGTCCAGGGACTCGGCAGGCAGCTCTCCGTCCGAGACCAGCTCCCGCGTTGCGGGGACATCCCCAAGCTCCTCGCGGACCTCCGCCGCGAAGGCATGCCGAAAGGGCTCCAGCGCCCGCCGGTGCAGGGTGAGTCCGGCGGCCATGGCATGCCCGCCGTAGCGCTCGATCAACGCCGGATGGCGCTTGGCGACCGCGTCGATGAGATCCCGGATGTGCAGCCCGTCCACAGAGCGGGCCGAGCCTCGAAGCAGACCGTCCTCCGCCTCCGCAAAGGCAATCACCGGCCGGTGGTAACGTTCCCGCATGCGGGCGGCGAGGATGCCGATCACCCCCTGATGCCAGCGCTCGTCGAACAGACAGAACGCAGGGTCTCGCCCGTGGGCATCCGGGTCCAGGGCGTCCACCATGGCCTGCGCCTGATCCCGCATCTCGCTCTCGATCTCCCGGCGGCGGGCATTGAGTGCGTCCAGCTCCCGCGCCATCGCGGCCGCCTGGTCCGGGTCCTCTGCGAGCAGGCACTCAACCCCCAGGGACATATCCTCCAGTCTGCCGGCAGCGTTCAACCGAGGCCCGGCGGCAAAGCCCAGGTCCCGCGCCGTCACCTCCTCAGGTCGGCGCCCCGCCACTTCCAGAAGCGCGCGTATGCCCGGGCGGCAACGCCCGCCTCGGATCCGCCGCAGCCCCTGCTCCACCAGGATGCGATTGTTCTCGTCCAGGCTTGCCACATCCGCCACCGTGCCCAGGGCGACCAAGTCCAGCAGCTCCGCCAGGTTGGGCTCCGGGCGGACGCTGCGAAACCAGCTCTCCGACCGCAGCCGGGCCCGCACGGCGGCCAGAAGATAGAAGACCACTCCGACGCCGGCCAGATGCTTGCTGGGGAAAGGGTCGCCCGGGGCATTCGGGTTGACGATGGCAGCGGCGGCCGGGAGCTCTGGTCCTGGCAGGTGGTGATCCGTGACGATGACGGGAATTCCGAGCTCCCCGGCGCGGCGCACCCCCTCCACGCTGGCGATCCCGTTGTCCACGGTGAGGATGAGGTCCGGACGCCGAGGCGCCGCCGCGTCCACGACCTGCGGGCTCAAACCATAGCCGAAGGCGAACCGGCTTGGCACCAGGTAAGAGACCTGCGTAGCCCCCATTCCCCGCAGCCCCCGCACGGCCAAAGCGCTGCCGGTCGCCCCGTCCGCGTCGTAGTCGCCCACCACCAGCACGGAGCTGCCCGCCCTGACGCAGCGGGCGAGCAGGTCGGCGGCGGACTCGATGTCCTTGAGCAGATGTGCCGGATGCAGGGCCGACAGCGGCAAGGTACAGCCGGCCTCTGAGCCCACCCCGCGCGACCCATAGAGCCGACGCAGCAACGGGTGAAGGTCGTGAGGCAACCCGCGGGCAGAATCCGTTTCGGGTCGGCGCCGGACACTTACCGGTATGGCGGCGGGCGGCGGTCTGTCGTCGATGGTCTTCCCCAAGCGGTGAGCAGCCTTGGCGGCAAAGCTTAGCATGCCGGCCAAGCCGAAGGCCCCTGGCAAAAAATGAACCTGTACGCTAAGGTTTTGTCTCTCTATAGTGGCTGAAGCAAGCAGTATTTGGCCTCATCCGAGCGCGATGACACAGCTGTCCGGCTCTTCCCTCCCCGTCTACGGCGATTCGCCCCCTGGCCTGTCGTGGCTTGCGGTGCTTTTCCTGCTCCTCTTTGGCGGGCCTGTGATGGCTGCCTCCACGGAGGTGACCGCACAGCTGAACGCAACAAGTATTCCGCTCGGCGAACCCCTGACTCTGACCCTCGAAGCGAGCGGCCAGCTTTCCGCGGGCCCCGACCTCTCGGTCCTGGCCGAGGATTTCGACATCCTAAACCGCAGCGCGCACCACAGCGTCTCCGTTGTCAACGGTCAGCGCTCCGAGCGGTACCGGCTGGTTCTTACGCTGCGTCCACGCCGGTCGGGGGAGCTGCAGATACCGGCGATTCCCTTTGGTGACGCCGCCACCGAGCCGCTGCAGCTTAGGGTGAAGGGGGCAACCACGGCACAACCCGCTCCTCGCTCAGGTAGCGTACTCGACACAAGCGGCCCGGACCGTAGCATGCCGCCGGCACCGGTCGTGCTGCTGGAGGCAACGGTCAAGCCTCCCAAGGTCTGGATACGACAGCAAGTCCTGCTCACGGCCAAGGTGTTCATGAGCGACCCGGTCGCCGGCCCCCGGTTGCACGACCCGGATATCCCGAACGCGACCATCCTCCCCCTCGGGGAAGACCGCTATACAGCAAGCCGGGATGGCCAGGACTACGGCGTCTACGAGCGCCGTTACGCCATCTTTCCCCAGGACGCCGGCCTGCTGAAGATCCCACCGTTGACATTCGAGGGCCGGACCTCCGGAATCGAGAGTACAGGGCTCCCCTCCTACGGCTACGGAGGGCAGCAGGTGCACGCGGAGTCGCAGCCAACGGGGGTTCGGGTGCAGCCGGCCCCCGCCGGGACCCAGCCGGACGCCTGGCTGCCCGCCCGCAGCGTCTCCCTGACCGAAAGCGGCCCTGCGACCTATCAGGTGAGCGCCGGCCAGCCGATCGAGCGGCAGGTCACATTGCGGGTGGACGGCATCCAGGCCAGCGACCTACCGGCGATTTCGCTCGGCGCGCCGTATGAGCTCATCCAACAGCGGGATCAGCCGCGGCTATGGAACGACCGACGTCCGGAAGGGGTGATCGGGGTGCGTCAGGAGACCATCGTGCTAAGCACGAACACGCCCGGCCGTTACCACCTGCCTCCGTTCATCCTGAAGTGGTGGAATACCAAGAACGGACGGCGGGAGAGCGCCCTGCTGCCGGCCCGTGATCTGGTGGTCACGGCGTCCAGCGCGCCCGGATGGTCCAACGCCTCGTCGGCACCGGCCGCGTTCCCCCAGACCTGGCCATCGTCCCAGTCCCAGAGCACGGCCGTTACCCCCGAGCCGGGCGCCGGCACCCACGCTGAGGACGCCGCCGCGGGCGGCGGGAGCTGGCCGTGGGTCACGGTCGCATTGGGCCTGGCCTGGATCGGCACCATGCTGGCCTGGTGGCGCAGCAGGCGGCGGGGCGAGGGTCCTGCGCCCGGCCCCCTGCCCCAGCAAGGACCGATGGAGTCCGAGGCTGTCGAGGCGGAGCCCATGAGCGCCACAATCGCCGCCGTACGCACCGCCTACGAGGCCGAAAATGCGGCGACCGCCCGCGAGGCACTCCTAGCGTGGGCCCGCGAGGTATTGCCGGAGGATCCACCAAGCAACCTGGCACGGCTCGCCCAGCGCTGCCACGAGCCGCTGCGCGGCTACATCCTCATGCTGGAGCAGGCGTTCTTCAGCCCGCGGCCGCTGCCCTGGAGCCAGCAGCCCGTCTGGCAGGCGCTCAGCCGTTTCGAGCCGGCGCCACCCGACGAGCCCGCCACCTTCCGCCGCGCCAAGCCCCTGCGCCGACGCGCGTCCGGCTAGAGTCTCTGTCTGGCAGCGATCGCAGGCCCACTCCCTGCGTCAGCGCCACTTCAAACCCCGATATTGCCGGTAGAGAAGCAGGCCACCCCACACCAGAGCCAGGGTCATGATCATCGCGCCCAGGAGGTGGCTACCCCGGGCCAGGGCGTGGTCCCAGCGCAAGAGGCCGCTCTCCCCCAGGAGATACTCCCAGTCATGGAAGCCGTAGGGCGCCGAGTGGCCGGTGTTGCCCCCGAGCAGGGGAAGCCGCCCAGCACGTGCGTCGTTGATGTAGGGAGCGATGTCCAGGAAGTTCTCGCCGAGCCACCAGAGCCCAACCGACGCGCCGAACGGGTCCCGGGTCTTGAGAAGCAGGACCGAAGCGCAGATCGCCGGCATGAGAAGCTGGCCAAGGGTGCCGCCGAGGGAATGGAGAAACGCACCAAACGGCATAAACAGCACATGCCCCGCCTCGTGGAACGGCAGGTTGATCATGTGCAGGAAGGACTCGCCTGCCGCGTTGCTCTCGATGGATGACAGGGAGAGATACGATCCCCAGAGGCAAAGCACCATAAATACCAACCCGCGGCCGACGAAGGCGATCCAGTCGCCCCCGACCTCGGCGGGAAGGATCAGATCCCGAAGACTCTCCGGCTGATTCGGTTCGCGTGTGATGGCGACCGGCGGAAGCACCTCTCCGGGCCGAGGGTGGTACTTGTAGTACTTTTCGAAGACGAGGCCGCAGGCGATGCAGATTCCTGTGCCTGTATCCTGCTCGATGCCGCACTTCGGACACTGCATGACCCACCCCCTAATCGGCCAGCCCGGGGCTCAGTCTAGACGTCGCCCCCACCAAGGGGGCAAGGTCCGCACCTCCGAGCTGTGAAGCCTGCACGGTACTGTGCCTGCAGTGGGGGCTGTATTGGTGACACTCTGCGCAGCGAGGCACCCCGGCAGGAGTTTCCAGGACGGATCTACGCCGCCTTGCGCAGCAGATCGACCCGGTGGGGCTTGAGAAAATGAGCCCCGCCCGGCGTCAGGTGGCGCAGAAATGCTTGCCGGATCTGCTCATGGCGGGCGGGATCGATGTCCAGGACCGTATGGGTGACCTTGAGGAGTCGGGCCTCGAAGTCCTCCCAGCTGGTGTAAGCGTCTTCGACCTCGAAGAAGACCTCCGCCTGGAGCGTGAATCGGCCCGATCCCACCGCATCCGTCAGGGCCGCGAAGGCCGCCTCCCGGACCTCCCGTTCGTCATTGAACATGCGCAGCAGGTCGTTGAACGGCCCCCAGTACACAGGCTCCGAGAAATAGGCCAGACCATCGGGCTTGAGGACCCTGCGAATCTCCCCCAGACCCTGTGCCATCAGATCCGTCGGAACGTGGTGGAGCGACTTGAACATGAAGACCGCGTCATAGGTCTCGTCGGCGTCCTCGATCGCCTCGGCCCCGCCGTAGCGGAAGGTGACATTCGGCAGGTCGGTGATTTTGAAGTTCTTCTCCAGCTGAGTCCGGTCCACTTCGGTCGCAACGACGTGAGCCGCTGCCAGGTCTGTCGCGAGGGTCCGGGTCGTCCAGCCCGCCCCGCAGCCGAGCTCCAGGATCTGCTTGCCGCGCAGGTCCAGGAGGTCCGAAATGACCGCGACTTCCGTGGTCGTGCGGTAGGCATCGACGTCGTTGATCTTCATGCCGTTGACCCTTCATTCATTACCTTTAGCTCGCAACGCTCCCCGCCGGAACAGGGGCCAACTCACCCTCGGGCTCCCGGGACAGCTTCTCCTGGTAGAAGGCAGCAGCCGCGTGCCCAATCAGCTGGGTCACAGCGGATGCGGACAGCGCGCCGGCTGGTATGGCATACAGCGGATTCAACTCCAAGGCCTGCACCAGCATCCGCGGGGCGGCGGAGCCCAGCGCGGTCGCGGCGACGACGGCGAGCATCTCGCCCACCCGGGCCTCGTCGTCAACGTCCTGGCCGTACACCAGGGCGATCTCCAGAATCAAATATAGGTGCATTCGGGTCAACATCGAGGTCGCCCCGACAAGACCAAACAGCTTCATCGCCTGCCCCACGCCGGGCACCAACAAGGGCAGGTTCAACAAGGTCCCGCCCAGCAGAGCCAAGTGCGTTTTGGCCTCCACCAGGCGCCCCGCCAACTGCCCGGGCGTGTCCTGCGGGTAGCGGCTCTTGAGTGCCTGCACGGTCCGGCGGATCTCGCCCTTGCGCAGCCGCAGAAAGAAGTAGAAGAACTCGTCGCTGGTCAAGCCTTGTATGCCCTTGTCGCCCATCTGTGCTTCCCCCGGCGCAGCGGTCCGTGAAATTGGCACGGGATGTGGCCCGCCTCCCGTTGTCTGGTCCCCTTAGACGTGCACGTCAAGCTCTCACGTCCTCGCCGCCCGCCTGCATGTGCGGCGGACGCCCATTGTCCTTTGCTTGCAGCGCGAAGTCATCTTGAGCAGGCGCCAAACGCTGTACACTCACCGGCTGTTCGGCTCCCGGAGCCATGGGCCGCCCCAACCGGGGCGCGACGGCCGGCGACCGGCACGCGGGATCCGATTCGAACCGTTCGACACGTCTGGCTCGCCAATGCAGCTGCCCGTCCTGCAAGGTCTCCTGCCCCTGAGGGCATCGCAGGCCTCCACCGAGATCATCGCCGGCATCACGCTGGCGGCCCTGGCCGTCCCGGAGGTCATGGGGTACACGAAGATTGCTGGAACGCCGGTCATCACGGGGCTCTATACCCTGCTGTTCCCCATGGCCCTCTTTGCGGGCTTCGGCTCCTCCCGGCATCTGGTGGTCGGTGCCGATTCGGCCACCGCGGCCATTCTGGCGGCAGGCCTGGTGGGAATCGCCTCGGTAGGCTCCGACCAGTATCTCGCCCTGGCCTCGGTCCTTGCCCTGATGGCGGCGGGTCTGCTGATCCTGGCTCGTCTGATCCGCCTGGGGTTTCTCGCAGACTTCCTGTCCCGAACCGTGCTGGTGGGGTTTCTCACGGGGGTTGGCATTCAGGTCGCCTTGGGTCAGATCGCGGGCATGCTGGGCCTGCCGCCGGGCGGGCATGGCACCATCGGCAAGCTGTACGCTGCGGCACAGGCGATCGCACAGACGAAACCTTACGCCCTGATCGTTTCCTTAAGCGCGCTCGCGGCGATCGCCGTCGCCAAGCTGATCTCCAAGAGAATCCCTGGCCCCCTGATCGCGGTGGCGGGCGCCACCGCCGCAAGCTGGGCCATGGGGCTGAGCGCCCACGGGGTGGCGGTGCTCGGGGCCGTCCCGAGCGGTCTCCCCGCGCTTGGCATCCCGCAGATCAGCTGGAGCTGGCACCTGATGCAGGCCCTTCTGCCGACAGCATTCGCCATGTTCGTTGTGATCCTGACCCAGAGCGCGGCGACCTCCCGGGCCTATGCAGCCCGTTACGGCGACCGCTTCAGCGAGGATGCCGACCTCCTGGGCCTGGGTCTTGCCAACGTGGGTGCGGGCCTGTCCGGCACCTTCGTCGTCAACGGGAGCCCGACCAAGACCGAGATGGTCGACGGGGCGGGCGGCCGGTCCCAGCTTGCCCATCTGACAACGGTCGCCGTGGTTCTGCTGGCGCTCCTCTTCCGGACGGGTCCCCTGGCACATGTGCCCGAGGCGGTGCTCGCGGCGGTGGTCTTCGTGCTCGGCACAGACCTGATCGACTTCCGTGGAATGCGCCGGATCTATACCGCCCGCCGCGGGGAGTTCTGGGTGGCCCTCGCAACCACCGTCACCGTGGTGCTGGTGGGCGTAGAGCAGGGCATCGTGCTCGCCATGGCGCTCTCGCTCCTGGAGCACGCACGCCACGGCTACCGGCCAAGGAACGACCTGATCGTGGCCTCGGGCCAGGGGGGGGAGGGGGGTGGCGGTGGCGCCGGTTGCGAGCCGGCAGCAGCTCGAGCCGGGGCTTCTGGTGTACCGATTCACCCATAGCATGTACTACGCGAATGCGGGGTTGCTGTCCTCCCAAGTGAAGGCGCTGGTAGAAAACACACGGCCTGCCCTGAAGTGGTTCTGCGTCGATGCCTCGGCGGTGGATGACCTGGACTTCTCCGCCGCGGAGACCCTGCGCTCGATCCACAGAGAGCTGCAGCAGAGGGGAATTCGGCTCGTGTTTGCCCAGGTCATGGACGACCTCAACCCCGAGAGCCGGAACGCCGTCGAGCAAATCGTGGGCAAGGCGGGCTTCTACGCAACCATCGACGATCTGGTGCACGCCTATCGTCGAGCGGCGGGCGCCTCCGGCCGGAAAGATAGGTGAGGCGCGGCAAAGCCGACCGCAATACGGTCCGGCACACCCATCTGACGGGTTACTGAGTGGCCGCATCGATCATCGTCGTCCGGCGGGCGTGGGGGTCGCACGCTCCTCATCGCCGGTAGGAGCCCGCAAGCGGGCTCCTACGCTGCCGCGGGATGACGGGCCACGCGCAAGAGCTGCCGCAACCATCAATTCAAGAGGCGGTCGCAGGAAGCCTGCGACCGCATGCGCCGCAATGAGTCCGCGGGGAGGACGAAGAGTGGAGAGTTACAAGCTGGTAAGACCCGAGCATCTGAATCACTACGGCTATCTATTCGGCGGATTCCTGCTCATGTGGGTGGACGAGATCGGGTGGATCGCCGCCAGCCGTGATTACCCCGGATGCAGCTTCGTAACGGTGGCCATGGATCGGGTGGAGTTCCGCCGCAGCGTCCGACTGGGGGCCGTCCTGCGCTTGGAGGCAACCCAGAGCCGCAAAGGTACGACGTCTGTTCAGTATCAGGTGAGCGTCTTCGCGGACGACCTGGAGAGTGGCGGGGAGGAGCCGGTGTTCTCGACCCACATCAGCTTCGTGTGCTTGGACGACCAGGGGCAAAAGCTCGCTGTGCCTGAGGGCTGACAGCGTCGAGGCCGGAGCCTCGATCCCTCGACCACGTTTGCCTGGGCGATATCCCGGGCACCACCAGACCTGCCGCCGACGCGCCCGCCTCGGCCCGGCGGTTGAATCGAAGGTTATCGCCGTTAGAATCGTGGAGAATCGGTAAAGCCCGCGGCGGCCTCTGGATGATTTGGCTCCGCTCTCCATGGGCCGAACCCTCCCGCAACCAGGACCCTGTCAGCCGCCTGACGATTTGGCGATCACACCTGCCGCGGTCGGGGCTTGCCGTGGTCACTCAAGAGTAAGAACCAGTTAGGTCATACCCACCAGGAGCAGAGAAATGGAAACGCGCCCGGTCGTTTTCGGAGAGGTCCTCTTCGATGTCTTTCCCGACGGCACGGAGGTGATGGGAGGCGCACCCTTCAACGTCGCCTGGCACCTTCAGGCCTTCGGCCTCCGCCCCCTGTTCGTGAGCCGAGTCGGGGATGATGCCCTCGGCCATGCCATCCGGGACGCCATGCGACAGTGGGGCATGGACCTTGCTGGCGTTCAGACGGATCCCGTCCACCAGACCGGCACAGTCAAGGTCAGCCTGCGGGAAGGCGAGCCCACCTTCGAGATCAAGGCAGACCGGGCCTATGACCACGTCGACCCCGATCAGCTCCCGGACCTCCCCGAGGGCTCCCTCCTGTACCACGGCAGCCTGGCCCTGCGCGAGGCTGACTCCCGGACCGCCCTCACCCGCATCAAGGAAGCCTCCAACCTGCGGGCGTTCGTCGACGTGAATCTGCGCCCCCCCTGGTGGGAGAAGGAGACCGTCCTCGCCCTGGTGCAGGCCGCTACCTGGGTCAAGATCAATGCGGACGAGCTTGCCCTGCTGGTGCCCGAGGGCGGCGATCGGCCCGAGCAGGCCCGCCTGCTTCAGGAACAATTTGGCCTCCAGGGGGTCTTCGTCACGGAGGGCGCGGCCGGTGCCTTCGCCCGTGCGCCCGCGGCGGACCTACACCGCGTGAGGCCACGGGGGGGCATACAGATAGTGGATGCCGTGGGTGCCGGCGACGCCTTCGCTGCGGTCCTGATCCTCGGCCTCACCCGCGGCTGGCCCCTGCAGCAGGGGCTCGACCGCGCCCAAGCCTTCGCATCCGCCATGGTCGGCCAACAGGGGGCCACGGTTCAGGACCCCACCTTTTACCAACCCTTTCGCGACGACTGGAGCCTCTGACCCCCATGGAACGGACCGATCCGCTGGTCGGTGCGCTGCGGACCTTTCTCCATGAGCAGCGCACCGCCTCCCATAGCGTCCTGCACTACCTCGTCTCCCTCAACCGGCCTTTCCTCCTGCGCAGCGACCTGCAGGACGCCTTCGACCAGGTCTGCGGGATGGACGAGAGCCGGGCCCTATGCGATACGCCCTTCGCCTCAGCCCTGGCCATTGCCCAGGAGGCGGCCCTGGACCGCTCCTGGGTCTACCTGGCACTCCGGCGCCGAGTCGCAGTCTGGTCGTATCTGCGCATCCACGTGGACGCGATGCACCTCGAAGAGGTGCCCGTGGCCGACTACCTCCGCTTCAAGGAGCGGCTGGCCACCCAGGGCCAGGAGGACCCCTGGCCCCTGGAGATCGACCTGGCGCCCTTCTCCCGGGAGTTCTACAAGCTGCAGGAGGAAGGCTCCATCGGCCGCGGGGTGGAGTTTCTGAACCGCAGACTCTCCAGCCGTCTGTTCGAGGAGCTCGGCAAGGGCGACCGGCAGCTGCTCGACTTCCTGAGCGTCCACTGCTATCGGGGCCAGCAGCTCATGCTGAACCCCGCCATTCGGGATGTGGCGGGCCTTCGCAGCGGCCTGCGCCAGGCTCAGAGCCTCTTGCGGCGGCGGCCGGCGGCCACACCCTTCGAGGAGCTGTCGGAGGACCTGCGCCGCCTCGGCTTCGAGCCCGGCTGGGGCCGGGACGCAGGGCGCATTCGGGACACCATGGGCCTGCTCTTGGACATCCTGGAGGCGCCGGCGCCGAAGACGCTGGAGGAGTTCCTGGGGCGCGTCCCCATGATCTTCTCCATCGCCATCCTCTCGATCCATGGCTGGTTCGGCCAATCCAACGTCCTAGGACGCCCCGACACCGGCGGCCAAGTGGTTTACATCCTCGACCAGGTGCGGGCACTGGAGCGGGAGATGCAGGAAAGGCTGTACGAGCAGGGCATCGACATCGAGCCCCAAGTCGTCGTCCTCACTCGGCTCATCCCGGAGTCGGAGGGGACGAACTCCGATCAGCGCATCGAGCCCATCGCGGGAACCCGCAACGCCCGCATCCTCCGTGTCCCTTTCCACAATGAGGCGGGCGAGATCGTCCCCCACTGGATCTCCCGCTTCCACATCTGGCCCTACCTGGAGCGCTACGCACTGGACGCGGAGCGGGAGCTGCTGGCGGAGCTGGGCGAGCGGCCGGATCTGATCGTCGGAAACTACAGCGACGGCAACCTGGTCGCGTCCCTCATGTCCCAGCGGTTGGGGGTGAGCCAGTGCAACGTGGCCCACGCCCTCGAGAAGACCAAGTACCTGTTCTCGGACCTCTACTGGCAGCACAACGAGGACCGCTATCACTTCTCCTGCCAGTTTACGGCGGACCTCATCGCCATGAACACGGCGGACTTCATCATCACGAGCACCTACCAGGAGATCGCCGGGACCGACGAGGGACTCGGGCAGTACGAGAGCCACATGAGCTTCACCATGCCGGGACTCTATCGGGTGGTCTCCGGCATCGATGTCTATGACCCCAAGTTCAATATCGTCTCGCCGGGGGCCGACGCAGATATCTATTTCCCCTACTCGGAGGAAGACCGGCGGCTAAGTCACCTGGACGTCGAGCTCCAGGATCTGGTCTTCGGCGGCGAGCGGCCCGGCGACGCCCGCGGGGTCATTCAAGACCAGGAGAAACCCCTCCTGTTCACCATGGCCCGCATGGACCACATCAAGAACCTAACCGGGCTGGCGGACTGGTACGGGCGCTCCGACGCGCTACGCGGGGAGGTCAACCTGCTGGTGGTCTCCGGCCACGTGGATCCGAACCAGTCGTCGGACGACGAGGAGCGGGACCAGATCCATCGAATGCACGCCCTGATGGACGAGCACGGTCTCGACGGCCAGGTACGCTGGCTCGGGGTCCACCTGGAGAAGGCGCTGGCGGGGGAGCTCTACCGCTTTGTCGCGGACCGCCGCGGGGCCTTCGTCCAGCCGGCCCTGTTCGAGGCCTTCGGGCTTACCGTGGTGGAGGCCATGGGCTCGGGACTCCCAACCTTCGCCACCTGCTTCGGCGGACCCTTGGAGATCGTGGAGGACGGGGTCTCCGGCGTCCACATCGACCCCAACCACGGCGACCGCGCCGCGGAGATCATGGCGGGTTTCTTCGCCCGCTGCCGGGAAGAGCCGGCCCACTGGCAGGCGATCTCGGATGCCGGTCTCGCGCGGGTGCAGGAGCGCTACACCTGGAAGCGCTATGCCGAGCGGATGATGACCCTCTCACGCATCTACGGCTTCTGGAAGTTCGTCACCAACCTGGAGCGGGCCGAGACCCGGCGCTACCTGGAGATGTTCTACGCCCTGCAGCTCCGCCCCCTAGCCCGCTCGATGGCCGGATAAAGGAGCGCCAAATCCATCGGGGAAGCTGGCCTAACGGTCATGGCGTCCGCGTCGCCTCAGAGAATGCAAGTCGCCGCCGCCATAACCGTTTCCCTCACCCCGCCCCTCTCCCGGAGGAGGGCGAGGGAGACTTGGAGCGCGCTGCGCGCGACTTTCACGATAAGTAAGGGCTCAAGAACAAGTGAAACATCTCCTCCTGGTGTAGATTCTGGCTGCAGGTGCGCGAGCTTCGATTAGCGAACCCGGGGATTTGCAGCACGGCCGCCGCTCACACCTTTCCGCGGCGGGGAATACCGCTGTTTGCCAGGCGATCCGCGCGCTCGTTCTCCGGGTGACCGGCGTGGCCACGCACCCACTGCCATTCCAGGTGATGGACCGCCATTGCCCGGTCCAGGCGCTCCCAAAGATCCCGGTTCTTGACGGACTCTCGCCCCGCCGTGCGCCAGCCGTTGCGCTTCCAGCGGGCCAGCCACTCGGTCACGCCCCGCTTCACATACTGGGAATCCGTAGTGACCCGCACGCGGCTGGCCCGTTTCAATGCCTCCAGAGCCCGGATCACCGCCGTCAACTCCATGCGGTTATTGGTGGTCATGGGCTCGCCGCCGGCGAGCTCCTTCTCATGCTGCCCGTAGCGCAACACCGCACCCCACCCCCCC
>Ga0307440_1001078_pt1 | contig 13371 bp, 10 predicted proteins | sample SalMarWE160410MG_FD_202150 | JGI IMG/M metagenome (GOLD analysis project Ga0307440, IMG submission 202150) | Salt marsh sediment microbial communities from the Plum Island Ecosystem LTER, Massachusetts, United States - WE1604-10 | ecosystem: Environmental > Aquatic > Marine > Intertidal zone >... | reverse complement strand
CCGCCCATGCTCTGGGGAAGCCTTTGCTTGTGGCAGTTTTCATCCAGGACAAATGCTTTCTTGATGTGGATGCCGTAATGGGACAGCAATTTTTCGAGCCCGGTATCCAGCGGGACATAAACAGGTCCCCGGTTAAATTCGTACCGCTGTTGATTGTTGCGTTGGACTTCCTTGAATGGCTCCAGGAACAGGGCAAGATTGGTGCCTCTCATCAGGGCCTGATCGATTTGGAAGAGTTCGTAATCGGAAAATTTTTCAGTGGGGCGCGCAATCACCAGGCATTTGAGGCTGCCGGGAATGGACTGCTTTTTCAGATCGATGGGTTTGATGCTGTATGTTTTGGATACCAGGTTTGAAAATGTGGATATGGCGTCCTGATTTTGCCGGCCCATGGGTGAAAAACGCGATGTGCTCAATGTGCCGTGGTCGGCCAGGTATCCGAGGTCCTGGTTGATATTCACCAGGGTTTCCAGGTTGTTGTTGATGGCATCTTCCAGTTTATCGAGGCTTGCCAGATTATACTGGGTTCCGATGATGGGAAGCCGGATCTCACTTAAAAGCGGTATTTTTCTGAATTTTCCGTTGTATTCCATCACCAGGCCGATCATGCCGGTGCCTGCCTTTATTTTTCCATGAGAAAGGTCCGGCCACTGTAGTTTCATGAGATCGTATTTGTTCAACGACGTGTCTGAAGGCGGCGTCGCGGAGGGATCGATGTAGGTATATTCCAGTTTGTCGTAGTTTTTAGCATTGAGCCGGGAAACGATATCTTTTATCTTATCCGGATACTCCGGAAGCTCGTTCAGTCCCATGAGCGGCGCGATGGGTTTTAATGAAGAAGACTGATACAGCGTGACCTTTACTTTACCCTTTAGACTCAACAATGTGCTGATTTTGTTGTTGAGTTTCTGAATGGCCGTGGTCAGCTTATACTCCAGGCCGTTCACGGAGGTAATGGTGGGAATTCTTTCCACCATATCACCGTGAATGAGGACCAGCCCCATATAGGCTTTCTTGAATTTGACCTCGTCTTGCTCAAAAACCTGTATCTGGACGGGATGTATCCCGTAATTGTTTGCCAGTTTCTGATTTTCCCGGGTCGCGGCATCGATTCCTTCGGATTCGGGACTGACATCGTAAAATTTATAGTTGAAATACTTGTTGGCATGAATCGCATACTCTTGCAGCAGATCGTGCAAATATCGTTCGGTATTGTTGTACGGCGCCGGCAGATCTTTCGTAAAGAAGACATCGATGGTCAATGGCTCGGAAAGGGTGGACACCACGTGTTTGCTGGCGTCGGAAATGGAATAAATTTTGTTTTGGGTGAGATCGAGCCTGAAAAACAGCGTCACTCCCGCGACGTTGACCAGGACGATGATGACCAGGTAGATACACAGTTTGATATATTTGGGATAGCGTTTTTGAATGCCCATTTATTCGCTCCTTAATTTTTTTCCTGCATGACCAGATGGGTACTGTAGAGACCGATGAACACGACACTGAAGAAGTAGATGATATCCCTGGAGTCCACAATTCCTTTGGCAATATTTTTGAAATGATAATCCGCTCCGAGATAACCGATGACGCCCAGCATCGACCGCGGGAAGAAGAGAAGCATTTTGTCGATCAAAGCAAGCGTAAAGCAGATGACCATGCCGACAATAAAAGCGATGATCTGGTTTCGGGTCAGCGACGAGGCAAAAAGCCCCACGGCGACAAAGGCCGATCCCAGCAAAACGGCGCCGATATATCCGCCGGCCACAGGGCCCCAATCGAGCTGGCCCATAAAGGAGATACATATGGGATAGGCCAGGGTTGGGATCAGTGCGGCGGCCACGAACAAAACGCCGGCTAAAAATTTGCCGAAAAGGATATCCGTAGAGGTTACCGGCAGGGTCGCAAGCATTTCATAAGATCCCACATTCAGCTCTTCTGAAAAGAGTCTCATGGTGACGGCCGGGATCAAAAAAGAAAAGGTTATGGGAAGCAGATCAAAAAAATTTCTCAAATCCGCCTGGTTGTAATAGAAAAATGTCGTGAAAAAGAACCACCCCGTGACCAGCAAAAAAATGGATATCACGATGTAGGCAATGGGGGATATAAAATAGTCTTTGAGTTCCTTTTTGCAGATGCGGATCATCTGTTGCATATCTGTCCTCCTTAGTGCTCTGATTCGTAAGTTCGATCACGTATTTTTATATTGTTTCACCACAGAGGCACAGAGGACACGGAGTTTTTTAAGAGAATGTATTTGCCGGGAGGTACCGGCAAATACATTACAATCAACCGCTTCGCGGTAAAGGCTTTGCAAGAATAAGACAGATTGTTTTTCACCCATCGGCACCTCCTGATGGGTGAAAAGAAAAATATTCTCTGTGAACTCTGTGTCTCTGTGGTGATTATAAATTGTCAATACAATACGATACCGTATTTATGAATACATCTACTTCGTTAATTCGCGGAATACGGTCTCCAACGTTTTCGTTTCCTGTTGAAACTCGATGAGAATCCAGGACGTTTGTTTGATGGTTTGATAAATGGTTTCTCTAAGGTCCGCCGCGGATTCGCATTCGAGCCGTATGCCGAGGTCGCTGCCTTGTGCACCGGGAGTGCGCTCAACGGCCCTCACCCCTTCGATGGCGCCGAGTTGATCCTGCACATCCTGAAAGTCGGCGTTTAACAGCGCCAGATGGATAAAATATTTTTGCCCGGCGGCCTGCTTGAGATTTTCCGTGACATCATCGGCAACGATTTTACCCTTGTTGATGATCACCACGCGGTCACAGGTGGCTTCCACTTCGCTCAAAATGTGGGTGGAGAGGACTACGGTTTTTTCTTCTCCGATTTTTCGAATGATATCCCGAATTTCTGCAATCTGGTTCGGATCCAGGCCGGATGTGGGTTCATCCAATATCAGGATTTCCGGATCGGTCATCATGGCGTGGGCCAGGCCGACCCGCTGGTTCAACCCTTTGGAAAGTTCATTGATGCTCCGGTGCATAATATCATCCAATCCGCACAGATCGACCAGTTGGCGGATCCTGGAAATCCGTTGGCCCTTGTCCATACCCCGGATTCCGGCGACAAAGTCCAGGTAGTCATAGACCAGCATGCTGTGGTAAAGCGGTGCCGATTCCGGCAGGTATCCCATCATCTTTTTAATTTCGATCAAATGTTCATCCAGCAAATAGTCTTTGACGCGAATGGTTCCGGATGTGGGCATGAAATAGCCCGTGAGCATTCGCAGGGTAGTGGTTTTTCCGGCGCCGTTGGGACCTAAAAGGCCCAGGATTTCCCCTTTTTTGATGTTGAAATTGATTTGATCCACGGCGCAGAAATCATTGTAATATTTTGTCAGATTTTCAACATGGATCATGGTGGTTCCTTCCTTTAGTGGGTTTTCAGTTTTTGGTATTTAGTGTTCTGTGTTGGTGTTCAGTGTTCAGTGTTCAGAGTTCAGCAGTTTTTGGTGTTCAGCGTTCAGGATTTTAGATCAAAACATATAGCGTATTGGTCTATTGTTAAAGTATAAACCACTTACCACTCAACCAACCACTAAACAACTAAACACTGATACCTGAGCCCTAAACCACCGAACTCTGAACACTGTAATTTCAAATTACTGCTGCATCTGTCTTTTTTATCCATCCGATTTTGTCTTTGGAAAACCGTATTTTTAAAAAGCCGTCTTTTTCTTTGTCCACATGAACCTGTGAGCCCGCGTGAAGCGCGAAAAGTTCGGTGGCATTGTCCGACAACCCGGAGCGGACTGAAATTTCAGGGGGAATGATCACCGCCCGTTTATTATAGGCGTCGTCGTAATAATTAAACGATGCCGTCAGGAATATAACCACTAGCGCGGGCAGTACCATATTCCGCACCCATTTGAATCTGTTTTTTCTCAAAACCAGTTGCAATGTCAAGACAATCCAAAAAATTGTGTTTAAAACGACGGCAAGCCACTGGAGTGTCGATCGACTCAAAAGATATTGCCAGAAAAAAAGTATTTTAAGAACCGGATGATTATGGTCCGGTGAAATATCCTTGACCCGTGACTGCGCAACGCTGTAATTGAATTTAAGATCCGGATCGTTGGGGATCCGTCTGAATGCCCGTTGATACCAGAAAATCGCATGGCCGACGTCGTTTTCCTTCAAATATGCATTTCCCAGATCGTAATAGAGCTTTCCGCTTTTAATTCCCCTATGAACCATTTCGGAAAATGCCGAGACCGCGGCCTGAAAATCGCCGTTATGATAACTTTTCACCCCTTTATGAAAAAGATCGGATGCAACGCCGGCCTGCGCGGGACCCGTCATCAGGATGATCAAAAACAGGCATCCGAAGACCTGTTTCAATATCAAAATCCGATTTTTCATCAGCAAAGCCTCCTGACCACTTTTTGTGTCTCGGAAAAAAGCGCTTGTTTTGCATGGATGTCAAAATTCACACCGCCGTATCTGGCAGATTCGATTTGATCGAGCAGCGATGCGGCTTGGGCGGCGGTCTCGGCGCCGGTCCCGTTGTTTGCAAGAAGCTTTTCTGCTTCGGCCCGGGTAAGGGATTCACCCTTGGAGCCGGCTGTTGAAAAAATGGCATAGATCAAAGACCGGTAAAGGGCCGACAGAAAAACGTCATCGGACGGCGCACCGCCGGCTTTTTTCAGCGATTCATGGGCTTTCCGGGCCATTACCATAGTGGGATCGTCTTTTTTTATAAAAAATGCCGCGGCGAATTTAACCCCTAAAAAAACCAGCACCGGCACCCCGAGATACAACCAAAAATGAAACAGGGGCAGGGTTCGCCGAAACGCCAATACATCGGACGTATCCTTGATCGGGAGGATATCCCGGCCGATGAATGCAACTTTCTTTTTGAACGATTTCGGGCCTTTCACGGACTTTGCCGGAGCAGAAGCCGTTTCCAGTTTGCTTGCTTCTTTCGAGGCAAGGACTTTCAAAGGAAAAGGCTTCGTAGACAAGGTAATATATTGTTTGGATGCAGTGTCAAAATATTTAAGATGAACTGAAGAAATGGAAAAATCGCCTTTTTTCACGGGAACCAGCGCATAACGAAACACTTTTTTCCCGGAATAACCTCCGGCGTTGATATGGATGTCCTGTCCCGGGTTGTCCGGATAGACCTTGAAGGATTGCGGCACGTTTACCGACGGCGCCGAAGCATCCATGATATTTCCGGTCCCCTCCACGGTAATGGAAAGGGTGGTGGAATCTCCGGCATTGATTTCATTTTTCCCCAGTTCTCCGTGAAGGGTGAACCGGCCCACAAGACCGGAGAACACCCCGGAACCGTTATCCGGCGGCAGCGGCCGGATGTTTACGGACACAGGATTGGTTTGCAAAGTGGCGGGTGCCGGCGCGCTGTTTCCGAAAAAGGGATCGTTAAAAAAGGAATTGTCAAAAAAAGAATCAAAGGGATTGGTACTTCGGCGATGCCGGTGCCGGACAATATCCAAAGACAGGATCGCCGGTTCGATGGTCTGAGGACCGGAAGCGGTGGGCGTCAGGATATAGGTCACCTGGGTGACCTCGAAATCTCTTCCATCGATAACGGTTTGAAAGGTGTTGTCCTGATCGATTTTTTTAGCGATAAACCCTGAAAAGGCCGGTTCTTTGACAAGACTGGCATTGGCAATTCGCACCCTATGATACAGCTTAAAGGTGTATTCTATTTGCTGGCCCACATACGGGTTTTTCTTTGAAACAGACGCCCGCACAAAAACATCTTTTGACGGTTCATTTTTTTGCGGGCTTTTGGAAACGATAACGGTTATTTCCCGGGTTTGAAACGGTTTCCCCTTCACGTTGACCGTCAACGGCGGAATTTTCAGCCGCCCTTGTCTTAACGGCATAAGGGTATAGTTATGAGATGATTTCCGCGAGATTCGGTTGTTGATGATCTGGACGCTGCTGCCGGTTCCTTGGGACAACACCCGAAAATCTTTGATCGGTGAGACATCCACGCTGCCTTCGCCGCCGTCGACGGAAACCGTGAGATGAATGGTTTCGTTGAGCGTCGTCCGGGTCCGGTCCACAAAGGCCCGGACGTCGCCTGCGAGCGCTTGCAGCGGAAACAGCATGATAACCCATATGATCAGGGCGGTTCGCTTCATTACCAGTCCTTTTCAATCTCCTCTTTATGGTACAGCGGCATCATTGCCCTTCCGGGCATATCCTGCAGACGGTTCAGCACGTTGTCCGAATGATATCCAGCCTTGCGATGCTGCTGCGGCTTCGCGGCGGTCGCGATATTTTGGCTGCCCTTTGGCGCTGTTTGATGCTCGGAGGCGTTTGGCGCGGGCGTCTTCCCGTCGTTCTTCTTATTCTGATGCGCGTTGGCAGCGGAATCTTTATCATTTCCCGGGTTTTTTTGTTCGGACTTTTGACTGTTTAAGGCATTGGTTTTTTCGTTTTTTTGAACTGATTTGCCTGATTTCTCAGGGCCTTGTGGTTTTTTGCCTGCGCTTTCTTTATGGGAATCGATTTTGCTGCCGGATGGGTTCTTGTTGCTTTTAGCGCCTTGATCAGGGTGCTTTTTTTTCTGCGCCATCATTTTTTTAGCAATTTCAAGGTTCTCTTTGGCCTGGGTATCCTTCGGGTCAATTTTGAGCGCAGCCTGATAGTTTGATACGGCATCTTTGAATTTTCCCTGCCGGAATGCGGTGTTTCCCAAATTATACCGGCTCTTTTCACAAAGGGTTTTGTTTTTGCTTTTAAGGGCCTGCTTATAATTTTGACGGGCTGCGTCGTATTTGCCGATTTTATAGTCGGCATTGCCGATGTTGTAGTAGATTTCAGGCATATCCGGCTTTTCGAGCTGGGCATCGATAAAGCGTTTCAGTGCTTTTTGGTAATCTTTTTTTTCATAGGCGGCCATTCCCTGCCGGACGATGGTATTGACGCCGGCGGCCCGGGCAGGACGAAAAGGCAGCAGCAGACCGGCCATGAGCATAAGGGCAAATATTTTTTTTCTATCCGGTAAAAACAGTTCCGCCAGAAGCAATAAAATTGCCGGCGCCAGAAGCCACTGATATCGGTCCTCCCAGACTTGCTTGCGCCGGCTCGATAGGGTGCTCAATGTCATTTGTCCTCGAATATCTTTTTTGTAAATAGTGTCCAAATCCAAATCCCCGGCGATGGCGCGGACATATGTGCCGCCGGTGATGAGCGCCATTTTTTTTAACGTTGCTTCGTCCAGTCGGGACATGACGATATTGCCGCTGATGTCTTTTTTAAACCCGCCATGTTCATCGGGTACGGGCACCCCTTCGCTGCCGCCCACGCCAATACAGAAAAGTTTTATGCCGTCCTTTTTCGCCAGACGGGCGGCCTTTATCGGATCGCCCTGGGTGCTTTCGCCGTCGGTAATTAATATGATCGCTTTTTGGGTTGCGTCTTTTTTCCGAAATCCGGATATGGCCGTGGTCACGGCGCCGGGAATGTCGGTGCCGCCTACCGGCATCTCATCCGGGGAAAGCGCCTTTAAGAAGATATGGAACGCATGGTAATCCAGGGTCAAGGGGCATTGAAGAAAGGCGGTTCCCGCAAATGCCACCAGACCGATTCTGTCCCCTTGCAGCATATCCAGCAGGTCATAAATTTTCCGCTTCGCCCGCTCGAGGCGGTTGGGGTGGATATCTTTTGCCAGCATGCTTTTGGAGCAATCCAGAGCGATCATGATATCGACCCCTTTTCGCTCGATGGTTTCCCACTTATACCCGTATTGAGGGCCTGAAAGGGCCACCGTGATCAATGCGATGCTCAACAATAACAGCCCGGCCCTGATCCAGCGCCGTTTTGTGTCGGCATCGGGTGCAATGGCCGCCAGTCCCCGTTTTGATGCATACCGGGAAAGGATTTTTTCCCGTCTCTTCATGCCGAAAAGAAGAATCAAAAAGAAGACGGGGACCGTCCATATAAGAAACAGCATCTCGGTTCGAACAAATTTCATGGCACGCTTAAAAACCTTGTATTGGACAAAGAGATCCAGCCCCCCAGTAAAACAAGGGCCGGTATCAGAAAGTACGGATAAAGTTCTTTATAATTATTATAGGTTTTGACTTTAACATCGGTTTTCTCAAGCCGATCGATGGTGTCATAGATCCGATTCAGCCCTTTTGTGTTTTCGGCTCTGAAATAGAGCCCTCCGGTCTTACGGGCAATATCTTTTAATGTGTCTTCATCGATATCCACGCGCTGGTAAACATACTGATCGCCGAACACCGGGTCGTGGATGAGAAAGGGCACCTTCCCGTGGCTTCCCACACCGATGGTGTAGATTTTAACCTTATTTTCAGCGGCGATTTCCGTTGCCGTGTCCGGGGAAAGCGCACCGCTGTTACTCATTCCGTCGGTCAGCAGGATGATCACATTTGATTTGCTTTTAATATCCTTTAGGCGTTTCAACGAGATGCCGATGGCATCTCCGATGGCGGTGCTTTTACCTGCGGACCCGATTTTCAGGCGTTCCAGAATGGACGATATGGCATTATAGTCCCGGGTCAGGGGAAGCTGCGTATACGCATGGGAACCGAACACCACCATGCCGATCCGATCGCCGCTGCGTTTTGAGATAAAATTTCCAATGACGTCTTTTACCGCTTGAAGCCGGTTCACGATCCTGCCTTTTTCTTTGAAATCGAGAGCGGCCATGCTTTGGGAAAGATCCACCGCAAGAACAATATTGATTCCCCGGGTTTTAATGCTGACCTGCCTGCTTCCCCACTGGGGCCTGGCCAGTGCGACAATCAGCAGGCAAAGGGCCGTGTATTTCAAAAGAGGCAAAAACCGTCCCATGGATACAAAAAACGATCCGCCGATATCCGAAATCGCGGACATGCCGGATACGCGCAGACAGGGAGAAAGCTGCCGGCGGCGATGATAATACCAGGCCGCCGGGATTGCCGCCGCCGAGATAAAAAAATATGGATTGGCGAATCTGAACATAAATTTTTACCCGTTATCCATTATCATTTAAAGGCGTTGTTTGTTTTACGAAATTTTTCACGAATACCAGGTCGCCTTTCATTTTTTCCTTTGAAACCGGATGTCCTGCAAACTTGACCGGATCGCTGGAAATCAGAAAACTTCTCAGCCCGGCCTTCAGGTTCCGGTCCAGATGTATGTCGCCGATGCGCGGGAGAAGTTCTTCGGTGGTCATTTCCAGGCTGCCGATGCGAAACCTTTCGTGAACATAGCCCCTTAAAATTGCGGAGAGGTCAAAATAAAATGCCCTCCCTTCTCCATCGATCCTTTTGGAAAGCGCCTTGACGGCGGTCAATGCAGCCTCATGGGGCGAAATGCGGACAACCGGTGCTTCTTTTTTTCGCTTTCGTTTTTTTAAAACCCAAAACATCACGATAATCAAACCAGCAAGGATAAGTCCCGCCGCGACGTACAGGATGTAATGAAGCAGCCTTGGATCGACCCCGATGCGTTCAAGGGGTTTGATATCATGAATATCGGTCAAATGATTCGTTGTCAGCGTGTTTGGAACCATTATTGCATCCGTTGTTTTCGATACCTGAAATATTTTATCAGCGCATCTGTTACAACGTCCCGCGTGCTGATTTCAATGCAGTCGATATCTGCGGATTTCAACTGCTCCAGTGTCCTTTCGTATTGTCGGCGTTTTTTAGCCTGATACAGATGTCGGGTGTTCGCGTCGGAAGCATCCAGAAACAGATGGTTTCCGGTTTCCAGGTCCTCGATGAAGATCATTCCCGCTTCAGGCAGAAAGAACTCGCCGGGATCCGATATCATAACGCCGATGAGTTCATGTTTTTTCGCCGTGACTTTCAGTCGCTTGAGGTAGTTGCCGGACAAAAAGTCTGAAATTAAAAATGAGATGGTTCTTTTTCGGCAGACCCGTCCCAGGTAGCTGACGGCGGTTTGAATATCCGTGCCTTTGCCCCGGGGATCGAAAGTAAAAATTGCTCGAATAACGCGCCAGACATGAGACGATCCCTTCTTGGGGGGGATGTATTTTTCGACGGTATCGGTAAATAGAATCGCCCCTACTTTATCGTTGTTGCGAATGGCATTGAATGCCAGAACAGCGGCGACTTCAACGGCCTTTTCCGTTTTCAGGCTATCGCCGGTGCCGAAACCGCCGGATGCACTCATATCCACCAGGAGCATGACAACCAACTCCCGCTCTTCCCGGTAAAGTTTGATGAACGGGCGACCCATTCTGGCGGAGACTTTCCAGTCGATATTTTTGATCTCATCGCCCGGTGTATAATCTCTGACTTCTTCAAACTCGATGCCCGATCCGCGAAATACGGATTTATACTGGCCGGCCATCAGGGTGTTGACCTGTCGATTGCTTTTGATATGAATTTTTTTTATTTTCTTTATCAGTTCCGGTGACAGCATTTTTTTATTGAATGTTTCAGAATTTAGGATGCACCAGGCCGAAAAAAAATTTTACGGCACTTCAATGGAATCAAAAATCTGCCCGATAATCTGATCCGGCGAGATGTTCTCGGCTTCTGCTTCGTAGGAAAGAATGATTCTGTGGCGCAGCACCGCCGGTGCGATGATTTTGATATCCTGGGGCGTAACATAGGCCCTCCCCCGCAAAAACGCATATACCCTGGCCGCCAGGCTCAAAAAGATGGTTGCCCTGGGCGATGCGCCGAACTGAATATAATCGGAAACCTCGATGTCGTAATCATCGGGCTTGCGGGTGGCCAAAACAATATCCACGATATAATCCTTGAGCTTTTCGTCCATATAGATTTCTCGGATCAGCGAAACGACGGCATCGAGTTCTTCGGGAGTCATCACCTGCTGGATTTGACGGGGCGTCTCGAATCCCACCCGTTTCAAAATTTCTTTTTCTTCATTTTTTTCCGGGTAGTCGATGAGAACTTTGAGCATAAACCGGTCGACCTGCGCTTCGGGCAGCGGGTATGTCCCTTCCTGTTCGATGGGGTTTTGGGTGGCCATCACCATAAACGGGTCGGGAAGGTCAAAGGTCGTTTCACCGATGGTTACCTGACGTTCCTGCATGGCCTCCAAAAGAGCGGACTGAACCTTGGACGGCGCCCGGTTGATCTCGTCCGCTAAAATGATATTATGGAAAACAGGCCCTTTTTTAATGGAGAAATCACCGGTTTTGGGACGATAGATTTCGGTGCCGATCAGATCCGCCGGCAAGAGATCCGGTGTGAACTGAATTCTTTTGAACTCCGCCTGAACCGTTGAAGCCAGCGCCATGACGGCGCTGGTCTTTGCCAGCCCGGGAACCCCTTCGATGAGAATATGTCCTTTGGTAAAAAGCCCGACCAGAAGACCGTCCACGAGATCTCGCTGACCCACTAATATTTTGTCGATTTCCCTTCTGATGTTGTTGACCAGCAGGCTTTTTTCCGCGACCTGCTCTTTTAATACCTCGACCACGTTTTATTTCCTCCTTGTAGGGGCAATGCAATAATGGTTATTCATAAAATGGCTCATTATTATGAGTTGAATCAATAAATTATATTTCTGAATGAAGAATCGCTCAACGAGTTTGAAGTGAGCTAAAGTTTGAAGTGAGCTAAAGTTGAGGAATGCTGCAAATTATATAAAAGCAGCGGAGCAAAGCGACTCCATAACTTTAGGCACTTTAGATCACTTTAGTCACTTTTAACTTATTCGATTCAGAGTAAAACAGCCTCTTCCAGAGTTTATATCAAATTCGGTTTCCCCGGGTTCGGATTCTTTACTTCTGCTTTTTCAACTTAATCACGAAAAATCCTGAATTGGCCCGTTTGACCAGCAAAATGACAGCGCCGTTTTTTTTCACTTTTTGCACGGCATCTTTGTAATCATCCACCGTGTTGATGGATTGGTGATTGATTTCCTTTATCATGTCGCCGGGTTGAATACCTTCGTTGTCACCCTGGCTGTTGGATTGAACATGGGTGACCACCACGCCTTTGGTTTCCCGTATATTGAACTTCCGGGCGATTTCCGGCGTCAGGTTTGATACCCGTATGCCGAAGGCTTCCTGTTTTTTATGGGGAATACCGACTAAAGACAGGCGCCCTTCCTGTCTTCTGGCAATTTTGACGTTAAAGGTTTTCTCCTTGCCGTTGCGCAATGCCGTTATTTTGACCATTTGGCCGACATGAAAAGCGGCGATGATGCGGGTCAGCTCCCGGCTGGCTTCAATTTTTTTGCCGTTGACGTCAATAATAACGTCCCTTGTCCGGATCCCGGCCTTATCCGCGGGATCTCCCGGAAAAACCTGAGATACCAGCACGCCTTCTTTGTTTTTTATCCCGTAGTATTCAGCCATTTCATCGGAAATATCCTGAATGCCGACCCCGAGCCAGCCCCGGGTCACTTTACCTTGTTCTTTGAGCTGTTTGATGACCCCTTTGGCCATGTTTACGGGAATGGCAAAGCCGATTCCGTTCCCGCCGGCGATAATGGCGGTATTGATGCCGACCACCTGACCGTTCATGTTGATCAGCGGACCACCGCTGTTGCCGGGGTTGATGGATGCATCGGTCTGGATAAAGTCGTCATAAGGACCGGAGCCGATGACCCGGCCTTTGGCGCTGACAATTCCCGCAGTTACGGTATGCTCCAGCCCGAAGGGACTGCCGATGGCCACGACCCATTGTCCCACTTTAAGGGAATCGGAATCGCCGAAGGTCGCGACGGAATAGTTTCCGCCGGGTTTTATCTTGATCAGCGCAATATCCGTGCTGGGATCCCGGCCGATGATTTTGGCGTCATATTCTTTTCCGGAATTCAATTTGACCTTGATTTCGTCCGCACCGGCGATTACATGATTGTTCGTAACGATATACCCATCTTTATCGATGATGAATCCGGATCCCAGGCTTCGCTGTTTGTATTCCCGATGCTCTTCATCTCCGAAAAACTTATCGAAAAAATCCTTGAATGGATCCTGATCTCCCTGGGGGCCTTGATAATAGTGTCGGAACACCGGTCCGCCGCCCTTGATGGTTTTTACGGTGCTGATATTGACCACCGCCGGACTAACGGTTTCGGCAAGCATGCTGAAGCTTTCAGGGATGGTTGATCGGTCCCGTGGCACGGCGGCCCACGCATTGACGGCGGGTTGGGAGATTGAGATGGCTAGCATCAAGGCGGCTGCCAGCATCATCGTCACAAACGTTTTTTTTCTTGTTCCATTGTGCGTGCACATGGGATCATTCATCGGAATTCTCCTTATCGTTCAATTTAATTGATGAAAAGAATGAACATATCCGTACGGGCAAAACCAGCGGTTTGCCGGTCAGAACATACTATAGATCATCAATGGCCGATTTTCAATCTTGGATAAGGGGAGGGGGGCGCTTCGAGGTTCGGGTGTATGGGTTCC
>Ga0307440_1001077_pt1 | contig 13376 bp, 16 predicted proteins | sample SalMarWE160410MG_FD_202150 | JGI IMG/M metagenome (GOLD analysis project Ga0307440, IMG submission 202150) | Salt marsh sediment microbial communities from the Plum Island Ecosystem LTER, Massachusetts, United States - WE1604-10 | ecosystem: Environmental > Aquatic > Marine > Intertidal zone >... | reverse complement strand
CGGTGTGCCGTGTTCAGAACGGACTACAGGGAGACCTCGTAATGTTGATATTGACCCGACGAGTCGGCGAGACCCTGATGATCGGTGACGAAGTCACGGTGACTGTACTTGGCGTCAAGGGCAATCAGGTGCGTATCGGCGTCAACGCCCCGCGGGACGTGGCGGTGCATCGCGAAGAGATCTACGAGCGCATCAAGCGTGAGCAGGCGGGGCAGGCCGGCTCGGAGGAAGGTGGCGGGTTTGGCCGCGAGGCCGCGGTGGACTGATTGGCCGTGGGCGTCTTGCAGGGCTAAAATCGCTCAAGCCCACCGGGAGATATGTCGTCTGTCGGCGAAAATCTGCGGGTGGGGCCGTCGTGTGGTGTCGGATCAGTTGTCGGGCTACCCCTCGCTTGACTTGGAGACACCCGCCGCCGGTGCCGGGCCGGCGAACCGCAAAGTCAGCCGGAGAGATGGCCGAGTGGCTGAAGGCGCTCCCCTGCTAAGGGAGTATGGGTTAATAGCCCATCGAGGGTTCGAATCCCTCTCTCTCCGCCATACCCTACGAGATGTGGGGGCCGAGTCTCGGCGCTTGCCGGGGGTGTGCTGAGCGCCTCTCCATCAGTGCTGCTGCCAGCTAGACAGCGATTCGCGGATTGATGATCGCTCGTGAGCGGGTGGTAATCCGTGTGGACGCGGGGAAGCTGTACCCCTCCGAGACAGAGACCTCCGGATGCATCGTGCGCATTGTGTGGCTGCTCTTGCCGCAACTGGCCGAGGCAGCAACCCCCTCGTCGCCGTTCCCATCCGATAGCTAGGTGGTACGTGCTCTCGGAACCGATGGTCACCAGCGTTCGTGCTGCCGTCTCGGTTGTTGGCTTCAGCCTCGCTGGCCCGGGGCCATGCATAGGAGCACAGGCGGGTCGTTCCGATCCGGGACGGGCATTGTTGCTCCCAATGACCGACACCCCGGTGGCATGGCGCGTAACAAGTCCGGACAGGCGAGGACCGGCTGATCTTGGAGCGGGGCGTACCGGAAGCAAGCGGCCGAAACGGTTGCGGCCTGTTATTGAAGTCCCTTCTCGAAACAGCCTGCCAATCCTAAGTCATTCGGAACAAAAGCCGTTTGTACTCACAGGCGCTGTGGATAACCCTGTGGGAAACGTCCGCAAAGGGCAGCCAAGCGCCGCGCCCGCTTACGATCGCCACAATTCGGCCAGTCTTGACTTACCGGTCTGTGTGGAGCCGATGCGCGGATTCGAACCGCGGACCTACTGATTACGAATCACAGAACCGACACTTCTCGGCATTTCTCTCCACTTCGCTACACTACGATATCCTCCTATGCATCATGGCGTTAGAGTGCTACCCTTTTCGCTAGGGATACGCCGAATACGCTCCGTCATGGTTGCTCATTGGTTGCTCAATATCTCCGTCCATCCTGGTAGCTCAGGGCGAGCGAACTTCGCGGTCCGATCGTCCGGGTTAACGGAGGCATCGACCTACTGATCGCGATGCGATAGGAACTCGGCGGCCCCGGATGTTTGAGGCTCGCGCCGCGCAGGGACTGGGCTCGCGGTGGATTGGCGACCCCATCGACCTCTCAGCCACGGGCTCTTTTTTGCTGAGCAGCCACCCGCTGGTGGAAGGGCATCGGCTTTTGCCGATTTTCAGTGATTCACCGTAGAGGCCACCCGTGAAACTGACCAAACGCACCATTGATGCGCTCACCTACCAGGGGGAAGGAAACGCGGCCTTTTATGTCTGGGATGACGAGATCAAAGGGTTCGGGTTGAGGATCTATCCAACCGGCCGTAAGGCGTTCGTCGTCAAGTACCGGACAAACAGCCGACGCCAACGGCTTCCGGTGCTGGGGACCTTTGGGCGGGACCTCACGCTGGATGAGGCGAGGCGGCGAGCCCGCGAGGTCTTGGGCGATGTGGCCCGGGGTTTAGATCCCAGCGAGGAGAAGGAGCGGGAACGTCAAGGAGAAACCGTCCGGGCCCTGTGCGCCGCCTACATGCAGCGCCACGGCAACGCCAAGAAGAGCGGAAAAGACGACCAGCGCCGAATCGATCGTCATATCCTGCCCAACTGGGGCAACCTGAAAGCGACGGCGCTCCGGCGTGCGGACGTCGCAGCCCTGCACGTCAAGATCGGTACTACGGCGCGTTACGAGGCCAACCGCATGGTGGCTTTGGTCTCCAAGATGTTCGAGCTCGCCCGCCGTTGGGGCTTCGTGCCCGAGGACCACCCAAACCCTGCCCGCGGCGTTGATCATTTCAGGGAAGAGAAACGCGACCGCTGGATTACCCCGGAGGAGCTGCCGCGGCTGGCCCGAGCGATTAATCAAGAGCCGAACGAGTCCGCCCGATTCGCCCTGTGGCTGTACCTGCTGACCGGGGCGCGCAAGTCCGAGTTGCTGCGGGCCCGCTGGGACGATGTGAGCTTCGAGCGGGCAGAGCTGCGGCTGGCCGACACTAAGGCCGGGCGTACGCACTATATCCCCCTTTCCTCCCCAGCCATGGCCCTACTGCAGCAGATCCCCCGCCGGGCGGGGAACCCGCACGTCTTCCCGGGCCGGGAGCTGACCCCCGAGTTCCAGCGCGACCCGGCGCCGCTTGTCAACATCGCGAAGGCTTGGAATCGGGTTCGCAAGGCGGCCGGCGTAGAGGATGTGCGCTTGCACGACTTGCGGCGGACGGTGGGGAGCTGGCTCGCCCAGGCTGGAAACTCCCTGCATCTGATCGGGCGCGTTCTCAATCACTCAAATGTGAGCACGACCCAGGTCTATGCCCGGTTCGGGGAAGACCATGTCCGGGCGGCCTTGGAGCAACATGGTGCCCGGATCATGGGGGCGGCGGGCCTGACGCCCGCGGCTGAGGTGCTCGACATCAAGCAGCGGACCGCGAAATGAGCAGCGAGTCCGAACGTATCTCCCGGGAAGCGCGTTCGAGGAGCCAAGCACCCCGCCAAGGCTAGAGTACCGGGCCGGCGTGCTGGTGACCGTGCGCTTTCGGCTGGTGGGGCGGCGGAGGCTGAAGCCGTACTCACCCGCGATGACCCATTGCGCCGCCTGCTTTGCTGGGATGGATGCCGGTCGCCGCCGTTGGCGCGCGGCCAAGGCGGCAAAGCAAACCAGCGATACCAAGCTAGCCTAATGGCACAACCGAATACGCGCTGCCTACTCGCCTCCCGCTCTGATACTTTCCTTTCAGGCTCATCAGGCGATAGACACGGCATTGGTATGACACCACCCCAAGATGTCAGTTTGGACAACATCGAGCACCTGCTGAGGGCGTTTGAGACGTTGGACACCAGCAACGCTGAGTTACTCAAGAGCGTGGTGACCGAGCTGGTTCAAACGCTCGGTCGTTACGTCGTGACATCCGACCCCTTTGTTGTCAGTCGAGACCGAAAGCGCGTGGCAGACGTGGCACCGTTAGTAGAACGATTTGGGCGTGCCACGATCCGCCGTATGGTTAACGCACTCTTTTCTGACGAATGCCCGCCGCCGGAGGGTAAGCTGCGCGTGGTCGAGCCGAACAAGGTCTTCGGTTGGATCCGAACCGCTGGAGGGCGCCCTGCTTTAGGGCTGCTCGAACGAATTGACGAAGCAATTGAAGTTGTTGCCTGGGTCGCGTTCTACGAGCGGCAAGCGGCAGAGCGTTCCGCGCTGCGACACAAGAAGCGCACTTGGGCGAAGGAGCAAGCCGCAAAGAAATTTGTCAAGCAGGTCCACATGAACAACCGCGTCGGCAAGACCTGGGTAGAGGAACGCCTCAAGATTTGCCCGACGAGTGATTTCGATGGCTTCACTACAGACGAACTCAAAACTCGCCTGCTCTCGGGGCAGCGGTTCACGGTTTCCGACCTAACAGCCCGCTCCGAAACTTCCGGGCAGTAGTCCACCGCTTCTTAACCGCTTTCGCGTTGCTCCGCCACCTCGCAGCGGAGCGACGTTCGCCCGGCGCCTCTTCTTCGGACCACTCCCACCCCCTCTAGGGCTATTTCGCGCCCGGAAAACACCTGTTCGATTGCGGGCTTATCGCGTCCCACACTGACCTCGAAGGGGAACGAAGAGGAGCCAAATGTGAATAAGTTGACCTTGCCGGAGCGCAAAGAACCGAGACAGGCCGTGGGAAGGAACTTGAAGGAAAAGGAAGCCGCGGAACGCCTTAACCTCTCGGTTAGAACGCTGCAAAGCTGGCGTGTTCGGGGCATCGGCCCTCCCTTCCTGAAGCTGGGAGCTGCGGTTCGGTACCCAGAAGAAGGGATTGAGGCATGGAAGGAGACCCGCTTGCGCTCAAGCACCAGTGATCCGGGTCCGGACGTGGCCCGATCGCGAAGGCGATGGACGGCAAAACGAGAAGAAGACCGGCGCGATGGCCGGCCAAACCAAAGGGAACAGTCGGAAAAGTCGACCGGCGATGTAGACATACCGACAGTGGCGACGGGGGCGCTGGACCGGGCCGAGACCGTTGCCGCCCCTCGGCTGCCGGATAGCAAAGGAGGCGGCGCCGAGCGGATACGGGTCCACGCTCCCTCCGGCGGTCGTCACGACATCGCTCCTCCTGAAGACTTGTCGCCGGAGGTGGACTGATGACGGTGCAATCGGTCCGCTTCAAAGAGCGACAGGCCGTCCACCACGGCTTGCTCGGACTGACCCACGGGGGATGCAGGAAGGCGTTCCCGAAGGCTCTGCATCGCCCCCTGGGCTGTCGTTGAAGGAGCATGGGCGTGCCAACGACTGACCGACGCAAGGCGAAGGCCCGGCGTGACAGCGGGACGTTCACGGCGCTCCCACATCACATCTTCCGTGGTAGACCTGGTCACCCGGCTCCGGCGTCAATCCTCTCCAAAGCGGCGCGTTGCCTATTGACGGATATCTGTCACCAGTTCAATGGAAAAAATAACGGGTCTCTGGCCGTCTCACCCAAGGTCATGGCGCCGTATGGCTGGGTCTCCCGTGGTAGCCTGGACGATGCGCTCGTTGAGCTGGTAGCCCGCGGTTTCCTTGAGCAAACACGCCAAGGCGGGAGGAACAAATGTAGCCTGTACGCCGTCACGTGGCTGGGCATCGACGAGGGTCCGCATGACGCGAAGCCGAATCCCGTGCCGTCAAATTTGTGGATGGAGGAAAACGCTCATCGTCGCGGTGAGGCCTTCGTCGGGAGATGGCAGAAATGCCAAGAGCGGAGGAGTCAAAATAAATCCTCTTCCCGCGATTCGGACGAGCGTTCCCGCTACGCGGACAAGTCATCGTTCGAGAGGATGGTCGGGTGAAACGACTTCCCGCGCTGCAGACAAGTCATGGCAACGACGGCCTCCGCACTTCCCGCTAGGCGGACACCTTTATAGATATCTACCAGGTGGTGTACGTTTTCTGAACCCGAGCGACACACGGCAATGACCACCTCAGCGATCGAAGAGGCGATCAACTTCCTGCGTCACGTGCTCGCCAAGCCCGTGCGGTCGTCGGAAGTTCGCCAACTGGGTAGGGCACAAGGCCATAGCTGGCGCACGCTGGAGCGGGCAGGGAAGGTCCTGGGCGTGAAGGCTGGCAAGCGGGGCGCCGTTTGGTATTGGCGGCTCGATGATTCAAGTCCGCCAATGAACATCGCCACGAAGCGAGCCAACTCCGCCAATCAAGGCCGCCAGCCACGTCCGCCAACCGCACGAACGTATGAGCCGCTGGAGCTGTGCGAGGTAGCCGTGCAGACGCTTGAGCAACATCTGAAGCACGTCGATGACGGTGTCGGGCTCGGGCAGCTGCTGAGCCGCATGTCGCGCCTTTGCTATATTCTCGGCCCCCATGCAAGAGCACGCCCGCTGGTGCGCTGCGATGAATGCCGATTCCACGGGCAGATTCAGGGTAGCTACTGCCCTATAGGCCGCATCTACGTCGGCCCCCGATATGCCCGACGATCCTGCAACCAGTTCGTTTGGCCCGACACGGAGGCTTGCGTATGAACCGGGAAACCGCGCGGCAGCCTGCAGCTACTGCACGCCACCTGACACCAGGCGCACCTCCACCGCAGCGACGCCCCTGCAAAACGAAGTCGCGGCGTGTGGTCGCTCGGTTCGGGGGAGCGGCTGCAGGGTGGTGCCGTCGGGTTGAAGATCCCGTGTGGTGCTGCTCTGCCGTCTGAAGGCGCTCGACTTCACCTACCGCCTATGGCGCGAGGGGATGTGCGAATACTGGGTAGAACCTGGTAGAGCAAAGGCGGCCGCCCTTGGTGCGTTGCGGCAGGTTGCTCCGTGGTGGTCTTGGATCAGCGTTGTCCCACCCCGGGGGTTCGGCCGCAGGCCCTGGTCCGAACAGGATTGGCGAAGCAAAATCGAGCGACATCCTGCTGCGCGGCTGGGTGCTGCATACAGACGGCAGGCTCTATCACGCCGTGTTGGGGGAGGGACAAGGTTCTTGGAGCTTGGATCGAGGAGCCAAGGGGAAGATCAGGTCGGCAAACGACCCAGAAGAGACATCCAAGTGTCGATCACGGGTGACAGCAACGCCGGCAATAGCGGACATCCGCCACAAAACGAAGACCCAGACGATCCCCGGCATCACCAACCGCCTGCACGCCGTCCTTGACCGGCGGTTTCAGGAGGACACTACCCGGCCAGGCAACAACTATGGGTTCAAGAACGGCGATGCCTCAGGGCACAGGCGGTACTCTGATGCCGCGATCAAGCGGGCGTTTGAAGTCACCGGGATCAACTCACCGGAGAACGTCGCGCGGCTGGGGAAGGCGACGATCCACACGTTCCGCCACCAATTAATCTCGAAGCTGACTGCCAATGGCTTCTCCCCGCAGCAGGTGATGAAGCTCAGCGGTCATGCATCGGTTTCCTCGCTGATGCGCTATAGTCACCTCAATCACGACGAAGTGTTGGAGAGGGCGTTGGAGATTTTGAATGACGGGTGGGCGGACTAGGCAGCTACCGTCGCGACGTCCGCAACGTTATCCCGATTTCGGGTAGTCCCCGTCGCGCTGTGCGGATTTCCGGCGCTTTTGTGCGCCGAAGCCATCGCAAGTGGCTGATTATCTATGGTGACAACAGCCAAAAGCGTCTGTGGTGCCGACCCAGCGCATTGAATTAGAATTTGCCGAGCTCTATGGGCCGATCATCTTTGAGACTTCAGCAACAAGCTATTCAATCAACGCAATCCGTGTCGGGGGAGGTCGCCAATGTGTGGGAAAGTGCATCTTTTCGTAGTGCTATTCGCCGCGTTCGCCGCCGTCCCCACAAACGCCACTGCCCGCGCTCCGACCGTACCCGTCGGCCACAGCGATACCTTTGAGATCGTAGATGTCCAGTCGATCATCAAGGCCCTTCCCCCGGGCGATCGTTGGATACGTCATGTAAAGGAAGACCTGCTCAAGTTCTGGGACATGCCGACTGCCCTCGGCCAACCGCTGGGCAACTTCCCCACCTACCGCTGCAACGACGGCGCACTCTACGACGCCGCCCGTCCCTGCCCGGAACTAAAAAACGCCGATCCCAGTATCGTCAAACTGGACCGAGACTACACCCGTGCCAAGAGCCGCCAGGTCTTTGCCTACGGCATCGCGTATCATCTCACCGGCGAGGAGAAATACCTGCGCTATGCGGTTGCCGGTGCCGACTGGCTGATGGAGCACGCGATCGATGCCCACGGGGCGGCGAGCTGGTTCAAGGACGGCAAGCCGCAGCCGGCCAACCTGCAGCGCACCAGTCAGGATATGGCCTACGCCGCATCGGGCATCGCCTTCCTCTACTACCTCACCCACGACCCACGCTACCTCAACGCGGTAATCGCGCTGAAAAGCCACATATTCAACACCTATTTCGACTCCCAATGGGGCCTGCTGCGCTGGGTGCGGCAAGCCAATCAGGACTGCGACAGCCCCGACCAAAAGGAGCTGGTGTCCCAGCTTGACCAGGTTTACGCCTACCTGCTGTGGACCACCATGGCGCTGCCCGAGGGCGAGCTGAAGGGGCAATGGATAAAGGACCTCCACGCCCTGGCGGTGGCCATGCGCGACCAGTTCTTCGGTGAAACGTACGGTCTCTATTGGGGGGCGATCACCGACATGGAGCACCGCAACCTGGCTAACTACAAGGGCGAGGAGAACCCCCACACAGACTTTGGCCACTCCATCAAGACCCTCTGGCTCACCTATCGCATCGGTCTGCTCACCGGCGACAGCGCCCTGGTTAACTTCGCCCGCCCCCACATGTATCCGATTCTCAACCGTGCTTACATCGAGAATACCGGTTCCTGGGCCCGCGGCTTCGAGCCCGTCGGTGACGGCAGTGGACGCTGGACGCTCGATCCCGACAAGGAGTGGTGGAGCCTTGCGGAGCTAGACCAGACCGCAGCCACACTGGCCCTCGTGGATCCGGTCTTCGCCCGGGTGCTGCCGCACACTTACGACTACTGGTTCAAGTACATGGTGGACCACGAGCACGGCGGGGTATGGCACATGGTGCGCGCCGTCGACAACCTGCCCGACCCCTCGCTCCCCAAGCAACACTCGTGGAAGAACGCCTTCCACGTCTTCGAGCATGCCCTGGTGGGCTACATCACTGCCCAACAACTCCACGACCAGCCGATCGTCCTCCACTACGCCTTCAAGGGCGACGTGGCGGACGATACCATTCACCCCTACCTCTACTTGGGCGAGCTGGTGAAGCGCCAGGGGCAAGGGCACTTCACCGACCCGGCACTGAAGGACTACCTGCCGACCGAAGTCACTTTTACCTCGCTGCGCTAAAGGGCGGAACGTGAAACGGTTCTTCCCGATATTCTTCCTGCTACTCTTTGTCCCCGCTCTCTCCCGGGCCCAACCCCTGGAACGTCCAGCGGCCATGGCCCCGTTGGAGGTGCACGACTGGGGCGGCTTCAAGGTCCTGCTCGCCCAAGCCAAGGCAATCGGCATTACCGCGATCAGCACCGATGTTTGGTGGGGCAAAGTAGAGGGCACAGAGGACCAGCGCTTCGACTGGAGCTACTATGACAAAGTCAGCGCTGCCATCATCGACGCGGGATTGAAGTGGGTGCCGATCCTGTCCTTTCACCAGTGCGGCGGCAATGTCGGCGACACCTGTAAAATCCCGATCCCCGGCTGGCTCTGGTCCCGGCTCGGCGGCAACGATCCGAGCCGGCTGAGATACCGAAGTGAGAAGGGCGATGAGTCCAACGAGGTGATCGCCCTGTGGGCCGACGACCTCGCCCGCGCTCAGTACCTGGAGTTCATCACCGCCTTCCGCGATCACTTCCGCGACCGGGCCGACAAGATAGAGGGGATCAACCTTAGCACCGGCCCCAGCGGCGAGCTGCGCTACCCCTCTTACGACAGCCGCGACTTCCACTACCCGGGCCGTGGTTACCTCCAAGCCTACAGCAAACCTGCACAGGAAGACTTCCGCCACTTCGTTCAGGCGAAATATGACACCCTGGAACGGGTCGACTTGGCCTGGAACACCCACCTCAGGGACTGGAGCGAGGTGCGGCCGCCCTCCGACGCTGACGGCTTCTTCGGTCGCCGCGACTACCTGGGCATTCAATACGGCAAGGATTTCACCGAGTGGTACAACGGGGCACTGGTGAAGCACGGCCGATTCATGATCTCCCTCACCCGCGAGGCCCTCGGCGACGCCTTCCCCGGAGTGCCCATCGGCATCAAGATTCCCGGCGTCCATTGGCAGATGAACCCCCCCCATTATGCCCCGAGCCGCCGAGGTGACCGCTGGACTGATCCCCACCAGCATTGACATCGGCGATGACCGCACCGCCCACGGCTACGCCCCCATCCTCGTGATGGTGAAGCAGGCATCCACTAGCGACCATCCGCTGATTCTCCATTTCACCTGTCTGGAGATGGACAACGACGCCGGCGCCCCCAACTACTCCCTGGCCAAGAATCTGGTCTTCTGGCTCGCCCAGGGCGCGCAACGCGCCGGCGTCACCATTATGGGAGAGAATGCCCTCAGCGCCGGCGTCAGCAGCAACCACGGATGGGACAACATCGACAACGCGATCCGCTGGAGCGAATACCGCGGACTAACCACTCTCCGACTCGGCGACCTGGCCACCAACCACGATCTTGGTTTCCGGCGCTACCAGCGCCTGATCGAGCAGTTCAAACCACAAGGAGCATTGCCATGAACCAACCGCTCAAGGGAAAACGGGTCGCCCTGCTGCTGGAGACCGAGTACATCTACGACGAACTGCTCTACTACCAGCAGCAGGTAGAGATGCTCGGCGGGGAACTCGACCTCCTCACCTACCTGTGGGGTGAGCCGAGCAAGACCTTCGTCAACGACTGCGACGCTTGGGACAAGCCGATCACCAGCATGCACGCCGTCACCGTCGACCGCTGCGTCACCCAGGTGCGGGCCGACCACTACGACATCGTGCTCTGCGCCGCCAACTACGTCGCCGTGCGCCTGCGCGAGATCCCGCCCATGGGCAGCCTTGGCTCGCCGGACGAGGTCCATACCGCCCCCGCGGTGAAATTCTTTGCCGACGCCATGGCCAACCCGCGAATCGTCAAGGGCGCCCTCTGCCACGCCCTCTGGATTCTCACCCCCAACCCTCACCTGCTCAACGGGCGAAACGTCATCTGCCACACTGTGGTGCTCGCCGACGTCCTCAACGCGGGCGCCAACTTCGTCCCCGCAGAAAACCATGTAGTAGTCGACCGCGACCTGGTTACCGGTCGTTCGTTTGCCGACATCGACGCCTATTGGGAGGCGATCGTAGAGACCGCGAGCAAAATCGGCAATAACACGATTTTATCTAATGTATACTGAACGAATGCAGGATTTCGGCTTCTCAATTGCCGATAATCTGAAAGTTTTCAGTCAGCAGTGTTCGTAATCGCGGCTCATAGAGCTTCAGATCCGCAAAGAACGTTTTACACGCTTCGCGGAAATCAGCGAACCGCGCGTAATAGTGGTTGTACAGAACTTGCTTCTTGAAGAATTTCCAGAAGCGCTCGATCAGATTGAGATTCGGACTGTACGCGGGTAATGGATCAAGTTGAATGCGCGAGGTCGTCAGGTATTCCGCCACGGCTTTGCACTTGTAATACCGAGCGTTGTCGCAGATGACGATGATCCGCGGGGCGCTCGGGTTGGCCTCTTGCAACTGGTCGAACAAGGCCATCGTCGAGACGGCGTCGATGGTGTCGTCGAACCGATACGCCAGTTGCAGGGTCGCGATGTTGATCGCACCGTTGATGTTGAGCCGCTGCCGACCGGTGTTGCTCTGGATCGGCTGAGTCTTGCCACGCCTGATCCAGCCGCAGCCGAGCACCGGGTTGTGCTGCGGGTGCATGGCATCCATGAAGACGATCACATCCGCTTCGGCCTTGTTGGCCTTGAGGTCGTTGTACTTGGCGATGAAGGCTTCCTGCGTCTCGACGGGCGGATGCTTGCCTGGCTGGAGCTTGGGCTGCTTGTAGACGTACCCCAAGCGATGCAGCAACGCGGTCATGCCGCTGGGGGTGTAGCGCACGTCCCAGCGCTGCTCGACATAACGCGCGACGTCCGCCGAGGTGGGATAGACCTGGGTTTGTAGATGCTCATCGAGCGCGCGCAATTGCTCGGTACTCAACAGTGCCTCGCTGCCGACGTAGCTCATGCGCAGCAACTCCTCAACGCCACCGTGCTTGTAGCGCTTGAAATAGGTGCGTACTGTCTCGGGGTCCATCAGTAAGGCGTTCGCGACCGCTGTCACGCCCCAACCCTGGCCGAGCAGGATGACCGCATTGAGCCGGTAGGCCGCGCGGATCTCGCGCACCTCACGGTGGGCCGATCGCAGCTCGGCCAGTTCTTGGTTGCTTAGTCGGTAGTCGCGCATGCGTCGGAGCTTAGCAGGCTTTTTTGAGAGTTACCTTGAAAACTTAAACCAAGAACTCATATGAGACGGGTATACCAGGTGATCCGCGAGCTGAGCGAGTACTTGCGAGGCTGGGTTGGTTACTTCGGCATTCAGGAGTTCAAATACCTGTTTCGCGACCTCGACGCCTGGATTCGAAGCCGGCTGAGGTCGATGCAGCTAAAGAAATGGAAGAAGCCCGGGAAATTCCAGCGGATCATGATCAAGGCCGGTTTCGATCCTCAGAAAGCGCACCGCGTGTGGATCAAGATGAACCGATGGCAATCGGTGCTGCGCCCACCGGTGCGCTGCGTGTTGAACCTGGAGTGGTTCAGGGCGCGTGGCTTAGTGTTCCTTCACGACTTCACCGTCGCTTTCTCACGGGCCTGATGGGCTCAGCCACTGATCGAAGAGCGGTATACCTGGCCGGTACGTACCGTTCCGTTGGGAGGGGGTAGCGTTCGGGCTACCTCCTACCAGATATAGCGGTCAGGGAGCAACCGTTGCCCCGAGGGTTGCGCTGTAAGCAATCGGTCGATCGGTGTGGCGAAAGGCGCGCCGCCGGGAGTCGACGGCCGGCCGAAGGACTCGACGTTAGGGTCGCGAGCGCAGCCATGCCGCCTAGCCCATTGCAGCGATAAAGCGTGTGACCGGGGCGTCCGGTTTGGGAATCACTGCTGCCGCAGGCTCCAACGTCGCCGATGACCGGTTATGGCCGAATCGAGTCGCTCGGAGCACTGGGCCCGAGCGGCAGCAATGCGTCCCCAGCGGTCCGTCGGGAGCGTGGCCCCCAGCGACCGCAAACAGAACTTGAGCTGCCGCTCAAGAGACGAGGGTGGGCGTCCGGAACTGGCCGATACCGCCAGCTCACGGGTCCCGTTTGCGGTGGCTCTGGCTGGGACATCACAGTCACTCAGAGGGTAGCCTACCAGAGGCTGCGGGGCGCATCCTCACCCGCGCGTGCGGCCGGGGACATCTCCTCTTCGACCCGCCGCGCGAACGCCTCGAAGGTGTCGAAGGACGGCATAACCACATAGGCGCGCGTGTCGTCATCCGGCCCACGGCCTGTCGGAACGCCAACTCGGTCAGCGCATGGGGGAGATACAGCAGCACCCGCAGCCGTTTGATATCGACGCCGTCCGACACCATCGCGACCGAAACCAGCCAACGCTTGTCCGTGTTGCGGAACGCCTTGATCTTCGCCTCGGGGTTCGGCATCTGACTGTGGACGAGCAGCGGCTTCTCGCCTTCCATACGTTCGATCAGACGCACCATGTAGTTCGCATCTCGATCGAGGGCGCAATCACCAATCCGCCCGCCTCCGGCATGCGGAAGCGCAGCTCGGTCAGCTTGCTATCTGCCCACTCCAGCATGGTCGTCTGGTATCCGGTCAGAAGTGGCGTTCTGCCATCCGGATCAAACTGGGGCGTGCAGGCGAGGTCTGCCGCGAGTGCGGGCGCACTACGCAGGCTTCAACGGCCATCGCGCGGCCGCGGCACGGCTGGGCCCGCGTGTGGCTCTGGCTC
>Ga0307440_1001076_pt1 | contig 13377 bp, 6 predicted proteins | sample SalMarWE160410MG_FD_202150 | JGI IMG/M metagenome (GOLD analysis project Ga0307440, IMG submission 202150) | Salt marsh sediment microbial communities from the Plum Island Ecosystem LTER, Massachusetts, United States - WE1604-10 | ecosystem: Environmental > Aquatic > Marine > Intertidal zone >... | reverse complement strand
CCGCCGCGCGCTTTTTAGCCCTTTTCAGAAGATCGTCGTTTAATCTAACGGTAGTTCTCATGCATCAATACATAACGCTTGTGCATCAGTATGTCAATCCACGGTTGCGGGTAAGGACTTAAGCCGCCCCCCTCCGCGGGCGCATGGACTGAAACGGATTCCCAAAGGCGCAGGTCTATGTCGCCGCGGATGCAGCCCCTTAGTCCTCGGGCGGGTTGGGAGCAAGGCGGAGGTTTTTCAAAAGAATCGACACGAAACCTGGCTGAACAAATGGCTGGGAGATTCCAAGCTGTTCCTGGAGCGATTTACAGGCCAAACGGCGTATCAGGACTTCGCCCCGGCCGCTTCGAGCATCCGGCGGATGGGTTTTTTGCTGGTCAGGGCGATGGCGGTTTGGCCCCTGACGTTTTTGATGTTCACCTCGGCCTTGTGGCGGATCAGCGTCCGGACGACATCGGCATGGCTGTTGCCGGCCGCCACGATCAGGGCCGTATTGCCCGCCTTGTTGGCCGTATTGACCGCCGCGCCCTTGCTCAGCAACAGCTTTACGGCCTTGATGCAGCCATGCTGGGCGGCGATGATTAGGGGCGTGTCCCCCTGATTGTCCAAGGTGTTGATGTCGGCGCCCGCTGCGATCAACATCGCCATCACCTTCTCGTGGCCGCGCACGCACGCCGCGGCAAGGGGCGTATAGCCGCCCAGGGTGCAATTCTTGAACACCAGCCCATCCTGGTTCTCGGTCAAATTGTACCAGCTACGACCTTCTACGTAAGAAGTGATAAATAAGTCCATTCGCATTTTCTTATTACGAGGGTCCACGGGAAGGCCGTTATTAAGCAAATATTCAACGACGTCCGCATGGCCCAACAGGGCCGCCCAGAACAAGGGAGTGTTGCCGTAATCGTCCTTTCCCCTGATATCGGCCCCCTTGCTGATGAGAAAGCGCATCATCGCCACCGATCCATCCTGCGCGGCGCCACACAGGATCGGCTCGCCCGGGTTAATATAATGCGATCTTGCATGAATATCCGCGCCTCTTTTCAGCAGCAATTTTACAGTATCAATGGCACCACGGTCGACCGCCGATATCAGCGGCGTCAGTCCTGATTTGTCAGGAGCTTTCAGATCCGCGCCGTGCTCCAACAACAGCTCGACCAGAGCCGTATTATTTTTACTAGCTGCGATAAGCAAGGCAGTATCCCCATCCTCATCTTTAGCATTGACATCAGCCCCTTTGGAAATCAGCAGGGCCGCCACTTTCGTATGTCCATATTCAGCGGCTTCCATTAATGGGGTACCTCGGGAACAGTGGTCGCGTTGGTTGGGATCGAGACCCAAGCTCAACAGGATCTTGACATTTTCCAGGCATCCGCCTCTGGCGGCTAAAAACAAGGGAGGGGCGGCGAGGCAACCCATTATTTTGGGATGAATATTCGCGCCCTTTTCAATGAGCAGCTTCAAAATTCGTGGATAATTAAAAAGCGCCGCCTTCATCAGAATTGTGCCCTTCATTCTATCTCTAGCTTCCAGGTCAGCGCCATGGGAAATGAGCAACCGGGCAATTTCTAGTTGATTGTCGCTATCCGCCGTCATTAAAATCGGGAAACCATTCTTGTCGACATAATTTGCAAGGTCTGGAGCCTGCTTCAAAAGAGCCCGGACGGCTTTCAGATCCCCGTTTTTGACAGCCGCTACCAGGGCCGGCCCCTTCTGGGCGTCCTGGGCCGTGATGGCCGATGCCCGGCCGCCGTAAAAAAAGAGCATGAGCATTAAAATCGGCAGCCAAAAGGTAAGGATCGGGTATGGACGCTTTCGACGCATCGGTTCTCCTTTTTTCCGGACTGAAGAGATGACCGGATACGGGTTGGTAAAAGACAGGGACAAGCTCTGGTGCGACGGCATTCCGGCCGACCGGCGATATCGCCGTCCAGGTCCTTGCCCGTTTTCTCCAAAGGCGCCAACCCGTTTATCGGTTCCAAGAAATTGCGGGCTGGCGCCGTATAGCGCATCGCCAAATAACCTTGATTACCAGATCTAAACAGTGATGTAGAGCTCATTTTGCGGTCGGGTCTGATATGAAAACCCGGCTTGCCCCTCGATTTTGCTCCTGAGTTCCCTGTTGGCCCATGCTATGAGCCTCTTTGCATCATTATGGTTGATGTCAAACCAACTATCCAAAAAACCAATTTTTTTGATTTTGTTGACCGCCTTGCATTCGTCGCCGGTTTTATTCCCGGGGAGAAATACTTTCAGATATTCCAGACGCTTGATAAGAGACAGGTGCGAAATAGACCGGCGCAACCGCTTTCGCCGATCGTCGCAATAGAAACGTGCATGGCTCGTTTCCCGGAAAAAGCCTCGGGAAACAGAGGCGCGCCTTTAATTTGACGAGGCGTACACTGGGGCACTTAGGTACGGGCTACGGTTACAGCCTGGAACTGGGCCTTATTTCATTCGAAGTGGTGCGGGGTCGAGGCCCTTTCTTTCCTGAAATTGCCGTCGCGATCGTATGAGGCAAGCGTCGCGGCGAAATTTATTATATGAAGTTGGCGACGTCAAGAAAAAAAAATTAAGCAGGGAACCAACATACGATGATTCGGATTCTCAAATCCTTGGCTGCGGCGGTTTCAAGGAAAGGCCTCTTTCCTGTTTCGATCGGAGGCCGATCCTGATGTCGTGATGGTCTTGTCAGGTTGCCCCTCCCGGTAGATTCTGGTTTCACCTACCTGAACCTGGACGCCGTCGTACCGGGTGACCACGAGATCACCGGTGAAGGGACATTCGTGCGGTCCCCTGGCTGGATCCCTTAGCATTTTTCGGTATACCGATTGAAATCAAGTCCTCCAGAACCTATCAGGATGAATTCTTAAAGGGCATCCGATAGTAACCTGTTGCCTTGAACTACCTGCCACCCAGAGGGGGGATGCGTGTGTCGGCATTGAAGTTGAGCAGAATACTGCCTATACTCTATTGTGTTGTTCCAATGGTCATCCATAATGGACCTCCAACAGAAAGGAGGCGGAGCCATGAAAAAAAGCTTATTTATTATATTGGCGCTGATGTTTCTGGCGGCCATGGACCTTCCGGTTCTTGCCGAACAGGCGCATTCAGACCGCATCTATCGACAAACCGCTCAGAACGCTCGGCCGGATATGGGACAACTGCTCGCCGACAATGATCACTCCCATTACCATCGGGATCATGGCCAAGGTCATGACCGGGACCGGGATTGGCATCGTGATTATGACCACGACTGGCATCACCATTGGGATGGGCGGTATGAGTACCGGTATTCTCACCATTACCCGTGGGGGTACAGAAACCAGCGCTTTGGTCGCCATGACGAGCATCCTCATTATTGGAGACATCATCGGTATCGCTACGATGGACACTGGAATTCCTGGAGGGCCTGGAATGCGTACCGGAGACATCATCCAGACTGGTTTCACGGGGGAAGGTACGTTCGCGAAGACGGCCATCTTTTTTTCAGATTCTGTGATCCGCTGAGCGGCGGCTGCTATTTCTTTTCGCTTGGACGATGAAACGAAGCAATACAACGGCTGCCCCCGCAGCCGGGGGTATATAGAGACCTTGCCGTTCGGACACCGGTCCCTTTGCCATATGCGTGAAGCCATCTACCTGGGAACCGATTGTGAAATATGCCGCGTAAATGGAAGAAGTTACGGGCGCAGCAGCGCCTTTATGGCGCGGCGCTCGTCCGAGGGGACCTCCGGTGTGGCCACCAGTGTGCCGTCCGCGAGCGGGACCCGGAGGCAAGGCGCCTGAGCGCCGCCGACCAACTCGCGCTGCAGGCAGGACGATTGATAGCCGGCGCTGCAATTGGGGCAGACATTGTCGGACGCAAAAAACGAACCGACGACAAACTGGCCGGGCCGGATCGATTGAACATCACTGCCGACCTCCTCGACGATGCCGCAGTATTCGTGTCCCATGGGCGTCGGCCCGGTAATTTCCTGGAGGCCGCGGTAAGGCCACAGGTCGGACCCGCAGACGCTTCTGGTTTTCCTGTCGCCGCTCATATTGAGAGCGCTTCGCCCATTGATAGGAACTTGCTTTCTGCATAATAAACTATTGACAACTGCAATAAATGATAACCCATGTTGGGGCAGGGGCCGGCCTGAAGGATCCATCGATCGTCTATGTCAGCGGTTAATGGCAAAGTCGGCCCCGAATCCATCAGGAGAGCAAACCATAGCCATGAAGGAACATGATGCGGCCCGCTCGACAGGAGGTCAGGATGTCTAATGGATCGACCCACGAGGTAGGCCGTGATGCGCAGCGGGAAGCGCTGGAGAAAGCCCCCATCGCGTCGCCCCAGAACCAGCCGTTCGCAGCATTGGCAATCGCCGTGCTGGGCGTGGTCTACGGCGACATCGGCACCAGCCCGATCTACGCTCTGCGCGAATGTTTCACCGGCAAGCATCCCCTTCCGGTCGCGGCCAGCAATGTCCTGGGCATCCTCTCGCTCATTTTCTGGGCCCTGGTTCTGGTTATTTCCCTCAAGTACACGATCTTCGTGTTTCGCGCGGACAACCGTGGCGAGGGCGGTACCTTCGCCCTTTTGGCCCTGCTGCGTCCCGACCGGAATCAGGAACGCCGCAGACGCCACGCCCTGATCCTCCTGGGACTCCTGGGCGCTTCCATGCTGTATGGCGGCGCCATGATCACTCCGGCGATCTCCGTGTTGAGCGCCGTGGAGGGCCTCCGCGTGGCGGCGCCGGGCCTGGGCAGCTACGTGATTCCGATCACGGTGGGTATCCTTATTGCCTTGTTCGCCGTGCAGCGCCACGGCACCGCCACGGTGGGCGCGGTCTTCGGCCCCATGATGCTGATCTGGTTCTCAGCCCTGGCGCTGCTGGGCATCCACAGCATCCTTCAAGCGCCCGAGGTGCTGCGCGCCCTCAATCCCTGGTATGCAATCCGGTTTTTCAAGGAAAACGGCCCGCTCGGCTATTTGGTGCTGTATGCCGTGTTCCTGGTCACTACCGGCGGCGAGGCGATGTATGCGGATCTGGGTCATTTCGGACGCTGGCCGATTCGCCATGTGTGGTTCGCCTTCGTATTGCCGTCGCTGCTGCTGAATTATTTCGGCCAGGGCGCATTGCTCATTGCCGAGCCCGGCACAAGCAGCCAACCCTTTTTTCACATGGCTCCCACCTGGGGGCTGTACCCCTTGATCATCCTCGCTGCCATCGCCACCAGTATCGCCTCCCAAGCAGTCATTACGGGCGCCTTTTCCCTGACCCGCCAGGCCATGCACCTGGACATGTTCCCGCGCCTCACGGTGAATCAGACCTCAGCCGAGGCCCGCGGACAGATCTACATGCCCGCGGTGAACTGGACCCTAATGGTCATAGCCATCGGTCTGGTGCTGGCCTTTCGTACCTCCGGCAACCTGGCGGCCGCCTACGGCGTGGCGGTCAACGCCACCATGGCCATCACCACGGTGCTGGCCTTCCGGGTGGTGCGCGAGCGGGGCGGCTGGCATCTGCCCGCAGCTCTGGCCTTTTTGCTGGGATTCCTCGCCATTGATCTGGGCTTCCTGGGTTCCAACCTGCTGACGATCCCAGACGGCGGCTGGCTGCCGCTGGTGATAGGCGCCGTGCTGTTCTCGATTATGACCACCTGGTGGCGCGGCAGCCAGATCGTGGGAGAGCAGATCGCCAAGGCCACCTCCAGCATCGAAACCTTCATGGGGCGCGTGTCCGGCGAGCAGATCCCGCGCATTCCCGGCACGGCGGTGTTTTTCGCCGGCCGTCTGGAACAGACGCCGTCCTCTCTGCTGAAGCTGGTCCGGCATACGGGGGTGGTGTACGAGAACGTGATCCTGCTGACGGTGGTCTTCGAGCCCGTGGCCACCACTGGCAGGGACGAGCGCATGGAATTCACCCAGCTCGGTGCGGGTTTTTATCGCATCGTGCTGCATTACGGTTTCATGCAGACACCCAACATTCCTTCCGAATTAAGCGCCTGCTCCGAGCTCGGTCTGGAGCTCGACCTGAACCAGATTCAGTACATCATCGGCCGCGTGGATGCGATCGCGGGTCGCAAGCAGCAGGGCATGGCCCTCTGGCGTGACAAACTCTTCGCGTTCATGGCCAGGAACACCCTGGACCTCACTGCCACCTTTCACATTCCCGCGGAGCAGGTCATGATGGTGGGCCTGAAGGTGGGCATTTGACCCCCTCTCGCGCCACCGCCCTGGGCGGCCGACGACCTGTCCCTGGGATGCAGCCCGGAATCGACTGTCCGCATCATGGGCAAGCGTATGACTGCACATCTGAAGGAAAGTCCGGCAACTTCATGGAAAGAGGCGTACTGACAGCTGAATAAGGACTTCGAACCGGAGCGCATCGAGCAGATCTATGCCTTCGTAAACGGGGATATGCGCAAATTCGATGAGATTTTAACGGATTGCCGGGAAAGGGCAAAGGAACTCAAGAAGAGCTTTCTTAAGGAAAATTCCATCGCCTTAAAATTCATGCGCTTAAGTCCGTCTCCATTTCATGCGGCAGCGCTGAAAAACGGCATTCCGCGAAAGGGAGGGTGCCACGGCGTTTCCAGGCCGCCGGCCCATTTTCCCCGTCTTTCCGGGCCGGGGCGTCGTCCAAATCGGCACCTATGTGGACGCCCTTCTGGCGAGCCTCCTTCCCACCGGTTCGGTGGCCGCCCTCTCCTACGCCCAGACGCTCCATACCCTACCCGTGAGCCTTTGCGGAGCTGCCCCTCATGTCCGGTGCCCTGGGGGAGAGGGCTGAATCCATAAAAGCAAAGGGCGGAACCGGAAGGGAATTTTCCCTCCGATCCCGCCCTGTCTTTCATTTACCTGTCAGGGGTTCAACCGCCGCCAGGTCCGTTATGGCAATCGTAGCAGCTGACCATATGATCGGCCGCGAAGGTGATGGTGCCGTGTTCCGTCTGGAAAGTCCGGGCCATGCTGGTCTCCGAGAGCACCCCGCCATGGAGGGTGCTGCCATGGCAGGCCGCGCACTGAGTGGTGCCTCGCTCGGCTACGCTCTCGTGCGCGCTTACCCAGGCCTGGCCCACCGTGTGAAGGCCGTGGGGACCGCCATTGGTGGTGCTCGGCACCTGGGCGTGGCAGACGGTACACTCGGCGATGGTGCCGTCATGCCCCTGAAGCGCCTCGCTCTGGAAGTTGTCCCCGGTTTCGGCGCTGGGATAGATGGCATGGGTGGCGCCGTGGCAGGCCTCGCACTGGAGTCCGCCATGGCCCCTGCTGAACCGGTACAGATCGGTGCCGGCAACGGGCGTATCGGGATTCGTGGCGAATCGCATGTCCTGGGAGCCGCTCTGGGCCCGGGCGCTGGTATCGGTCGCCCGTTGTCCGTCGAAATGGCAGCTCTGGCAAGCGGGCTCCGAGAGCCATGCCATGCGCCCGGGGGTGCCCACGGCGGACATGCTGCCATGACAGTTCTGGCATTGCATCATGCTGGTGCCGTCCGGATTGACCGCCGAGCCCATGGCGCCGCGAAGACACTGGGTTTCGGCGCCCGGATGGCAGCGATAGCAGGCGCTCCGGTTGCCGATATCATCCAGGATCTGTCCCGTGGTCGGGTCCGTGACGCCGGCGTGCAGGGTATGCATGGCGGTGGTAAAGGGAGTAATCCCCGTTATGCCCGTGCCCGGCAGGGCGTTGTCCCCGTGGCAGGCCGAGCACAGCACCGGCGTGCCGCTGATGGCGGTTTCATAGAGGCTGGACTTGTAGGTGTACCCCTTTTGCGCCAGGGTGGCGAGGTAGCCGCTGATGTCATTTTTATCGTCATGGAGCCTCAGGATATTGAGCTTGTAATCCTTGTCCGGATCGGAAACGTTCACCCATCCTGCGGCGGGTTCGGCCGCGGCGGAAGAATTGGAGGCATGACAGGCCCGGCAGTCCAGCTCATCGCTGATCGGCAGGACGGTGGTTGTCGAGGCCAGGACATTTCCGGAGGCGTCCTTGGCCACCACCTTCACCAGGGGATAGAAATCCTTGGTGCCGTCATCGTCATAGGGAGTGGTGGGAATGGCTTCGGCGTCCCACCATCCGTTGGTGCTGTCGAACCTCATGGGCTCCGGCGTAAGGCACTGCGTGTGATTCCCTAAAACACCGTAATCCACCCCCAGGATGGGGCCGAAGAGGGGCTCGTAGAGAAAGGAGTCGTAATCCCAGAAGTTGGTCTTCCCGGCGCTGGTCGTATTGATGGCGCCATCGGGATAGGCGGTGGCCTGGTAGGTGACGGTGACGCCGCTCGTGATCAGCTTGTTGGACGTGGCATCCCTGTTGACGAGCTGGGCGTGGAGGTTGTTATAGGGCGGCAGGATGGAGAACACGGAAAAATCGTGACCGTCCATGCAGTGCATGCCCAGGTCGTTCCATGCCAGGAGGGTATAGCCGCCGGACGGAGGCGGATTGGTGCCGCCGCCCCCTCCCGTATTCGTGCCACCGCCGCCGGAATCCGAGCCGCTGCTTGAATTGTCGCACACTGACACCTGAACCTGGACGCCGTCGTACCGGGTGACCACAAGGTTGCAGGCGGATAGGGTGATGGGACTCTGGTTATAAGAAAAAGTCCCATCGCGCTGGGACTGGGTTTGACCGATGATCGTGTCCGAGTCCGCATAGCCCACGGTCACCGTTTTCCGCCGACCGGCCCCGGATCCCGTGATCTGCAAGGTGTGCTCGTCGGCATTGTAGGTGGCCTGGGTCACCGTAAAGGTCGCGCTGCCCTCACGGCTTGTCGAATAGTCGCTCGTGGACGGATACGTTGTGCCGGACCCGCCCGGGCTGTGATGATCTTCCGCGAAGGCAGCCCCTGACGGGAGACCCATCAGCCCGACTAACAACAACAGGACGAGGCGTGCCATCTTCCAACCAAGAAAATGAATCATACTTCTTTCCCCCTTAATCACTTAGTAAGGACCGTGGAAATATACATACAGGCGGTTTCCATTCCATCCGCGGAAAATGCCGGTCGGATTCGGCGCCGGCAGGGCCTTGCCCCCTTTTCGACCCCTGGCCAGATGATCCTGGAAACACATCCTGGCAACAAAATGAGTTCTCTCCCTGATGCAACGGTCAAATACCGACGGGAACGCTGAAGCGTCCCCCTTTCAAACACGAATATCCGGCAGACATTGGTGCAAAGAAAATGCCACCATGTGTTATTTATAAAGACACAAAGTGGTATTTGTCCCGATCCCTATAGGTTGTAGGTGGATAGGTTGGCATGAAGGATCCGGGGGCAGAACCTTTCGGGCACCGGGGAAAGAGCAAACCGTATGAAAAATCCGACAGCAGGCGTTAAAGATCTGATACGAGGTCCCGTGAATGGGAGGACCAGCCGGCGCCCCCCCTCAATTCACCTGCATCGAAGGGAAAACGGTCCTGTATGAAAAAGCCGACGCTGCGTCCCCGGGGACCTCATTGGCCCGACCGGACCTGTTCGGTGCTGATGCTATTTTTTTTAAGTTCCCATTTCGAAATCATGCCCGGTTGAACGACTATTTAACGTCAATCCATTATCGGTCGGGGAGTTCAAAGCGAAAAGCGCCGTTCAGTGCCGAAGACGATGGCCGGCGCTTGTTGTCAAACACCAAAAAATTTAATCGAAAGGATGCGCCGTGCAACCCTTTACCCCCTGTTTATGGTACGACGGCAATGCAGAGGAGGCGGCAACATTTTACACCTCCAATTTTAAGAACTCCGGAATTACGGGCACTACTCGCTATAAGGAGTAATCATCAGGCTGTGGCGGATAAGTTTCCGTCAGTCAAACCCAAAAAGGAAGCGGTTAAAGAGATCAAGCGAGCGGCCCGAAAAGACCCGCTGCTGGGCGGTCAAGGCGCCATGCTGTGGCATATCGTTAGGATACAGGCAATTGTCATGGAGTGCACCGCCAATATATTTGCATCAGCGCATCGATCGGGATAGGATACACTGATTGCCGTATCATCCGACTGCGCCGGATGCTTTGAGCTGCCCCCTTATCATTCATCAGGGATGCACGCATTCGGAGTCTCCGCTTACCTGCGAGGATGTTCTTGATAAGGGGTTTCCATATGAAGGATGCGCGCCTTGAACCTGGACACGATGCCTGTGGCATCGGCATGATCTGTAACATCGGGGGGGAAAAATCCCGGCAGATCGTTGCCAGGGGCATCGAGATCCTTATGAACCTGGGCCACCGGGGGGCGTTGGGGTGCGATGCGACCACGGGAGACGGTGCCGGTATTCTGCTTCAGATGCCCCACGCGTTTATGGCCAAGGCTTGCCGGCATATCCGGCTGCCGAAACCCGGAGACTACGCGGCGGGACTGGTTTTTTTGCCGCGGAACCGGCATGAGCGCAGATGGTGCATGCGCCAGCTGGAAAAAGTCGTGGTGGAGATGGACCAGGCCTTTCTGGGATGGCGCAAGGTGCCGGTAAACAGCGATGCCGCGGGGGACCTGGCCCGTCATTCCGAGCCGCGAAGCTACATGGCCCTCATCGGCCGCAGTCCCGGCGTGCCGGCGGGCGCCCCCTTCGAACGACAGCTGTTCATCATCCGGAAACGCCTGGAAAAGATCATCCGGGATTCGGACCTTCCCGAAAAGCGATTCTTCCATATCACCGGGCTTTCCAGCCGCACCCTCATCTACAAGGGCATGTTCCTGGCCCACCAGCTAGGGCCGTATTTTCCGGATCTGTCCGATCCGGACATGATGAGTGCCGTTGCCGTCGTTCACCAGCGATACAGCACCAATACCTTTCCGGCCTGGAGCCTCGCCCAGCCCTTCCGGTACCTGTGCCACAACGGCGAGATCAACACCCTGCGCGGCAATATCAACTGGATGAACGCCCGGGAGCGCATGTTCCGCTCGGCCCTTTTCGGATCGGATATCTCCTGGCTGCTGCCCATCGCAACGCCCGGCGGAAGCGATTCGGCCATCTTGGACAACGTGCTGGAGCTCCTGTGCCACACCGGGAGAAACCTCTCCCATGCGGTCCGGATGCTCATCCCCGAGGCGTGGCAGAACCACGAGACCATGCCGGAGGACTTAAAGGCCTTCTACGAATATCACGCCTGCCTCATGGAGCCCTGGGATGGACCGGCGGCCCTGTGCTTCACAGACGGTGTCCAGGCGGGGGCGGTGCTTGACCGAAACGGCCTCCGCCCCTGCCGCTATACGGTCACGCGCGACGGCTTCGTGGTGATGGCCTCGGAGACCGGGGTGCTCGATATCGCGCCTGAAAATGTGGTCCTGAAGGGCCGGCTGCAGCCGGGGAAGATGCTCCTGGTGGATTTTGACGAGGGCCGCATGATCCCGGACGGGGAAATAAAGGCCCGGCTGGCCGATCGAAACCCCTACCGCCGGTGGCTGCGCGAGGGGCTGATCCGTCTGGCGGAAGCATCGGGCAGCCAACCAACGCGGGCATCGGAGACAATCCCTCTTCTGACCCGCCAGCGGGCTTTCGGATATACCCGGGAGGATCTGCGGATCCTTCTGGCCCCCATGGCTGAAAAGGCGCTCGAGCCCGTAGGATCCATGGGGGATGACGCGCCGCTAGCGATTCTCTCGAGAAAACCCCGGCTGCTGTACGACTATTTCAAGCAGCTCTTCGCCCAGGTCACCAATCCGCCGCTGGATCCGATCCGGGAAGAGCTGGTGACCTCTCTCACCATCCCCCTGGGGGCGGAGCAAAGTCTCCTGGAGGAGACCGCCGCCCACTGCCGGCGCCTGATTCTCGACTCTCCGGTGCTCACCGGCAGGCAGATGGCTCAACTCCGGAACCTGCCCGATTCCCGGATTCGAACGCGCCGGATTTCAATGCTGTTTCAGACCGGAGCACTGAAGGCTGCCCTTGACCGGTTGCGCCAGAAGGCCCTGGAGGCGGTGACGGCAGGCGCCGGGATCCTGATCCTCACCGACCGGGGGGCAGATGCAACGCACTTGCCCATTCCGGCGCTCCTGGCCACCGCGGCGGTGCATCACCATCTCATCCGACAGGGGGTGCGCACCGGCTGCAGCATTGTCGTGGAAACGGGCGAGGCCCGGGAGGCCCATCATGTCTGCTGTCTTATCGGCTACGGGGCGGGCGCCGTGTATCCCTACCTGGCCTTTGACAGCCTCCGGGAGATGACGGAGAGCGGGACACTGGCGATGGCGTTTGAAACCGCCGAATCCCGGTTCGTCACGGCCATCGACAAGGGCGTTCTCAAGGTCATGGCCAAGATGGGCATCTCCACCCTTCAAAGCTATTGCGGTGCGCAGATATTCGAGTGCATCGGTCTCGATGAGACGTTCGCGGCGCGCTATTTCACCGGCACCCTTTCCAGGATCGGAGGGGCGAACCTGGATCTGATAGAAAAGGAGACCCGGATGCGCCACGAAACGGCCTACCCCCCGATCCGGATTCCCGGGTCGGATATCCTGGAAGCCGGCGGGACGTACCGGTGGCGACGGGACGGGGAAAACCTGCAGTACGGCCCGCTGATGATCGCACGCCTCCAGGAGGCCGTACGAGGAGAGAGCCGTGAGGCCTGGGAGGCGTACACGAAAATCGTGGCAGAAACCGACCGCCAGGGCGGGTTTATCCGGGGGATGCTGGCCTTCCGGGAGGAGGCCCGGCCGGTTCCCATCGGCGAGGTAGAGCCCTGGACGCAGATCGTCAAGCGTTTCAAGACCGGCGGTATGTCCTATGGCTCCATCAGCCGGGAGGCCCACGAAACCCTTGCCATCGCCATGAACCGGATCGGCGGCAAGAGCAACAGCGGCGAGGGGGGCGAGGATGCCGATCGCTTCACGCCCGATGCGAACGGCGACTGGCGAAACAGCGCCATCAAGCAGGTGGCATCGGGCCGTTTCGGGGTCACCGCCTCCTACCTGGCCCACGCCACGGACCTTCAGATCAAGATGGCCCAGGGGGCCAAACCCGGCGAGGGGGGGCAGCTTCCCGGCTTCAAGGTCTATCCCTGGATCGCCAGGACGCGTCATGCCACCCCCTTCGTGGGACTCATCTCGCCGCCTCCCCATCATGACATCTACTCCATCGAGGACTTGGCCCAGCTGATCCATGATCTGAAAAACGCCAACCCTGTGGCCCGGATCAACGTCAAGCTGGTGTCCGCGGTGGGGGTGGGAACGGTGGCGGCCGGCGTGGCCAAAGGCCGGGGGGACGTGGTTCTCATCAGCGGAGACACGGGCGGCACCGGGGCCTCGGCCCAGTCCTCGATCCGTCACAGCGGACTGCCCTGGGAGCTGGGCGTGGCCGAAACCCATCGGGCGCTGGTCGTAAACGGGCTCAGAAGCCGCATCCGGGTGGAGTGCGACGGGCACCTCAAAACCGGCCGCGATGTGGCCATCGCCTGCCTCCTG
>Ga0307440_1001074_pt1 | contig 13394 bp, 11 predicted proteins | sample SalMarWE160410MG_FD_202150 | JGI IMG/M metagenome (GOLD analysis project Ga0307440, IMG submission 202150) | Salt marsh sediment microbial communities from the Plum Island Ecosystem LTER, Massachusetts, United States - WE1604-10 | ecosystem: Environmental > Aquatic > Marine > Intertidal zone >... | reverse complement strand
AGAAACAGGCGGGGGGCGAGAAGAAGGCCGAGCAACAAGAGTCCGAAAAAGGCGCCCAGCAGGAGCGCAAGGAGAAGAAGGGAGAAGGCGGCGAGGAGAAAAAGCGGAAAGAGGCTGCGGGGGGAGAAAAGGAGCAGAGACCAGAGAAAGGAGAGGCGGAAAAACAGGCCAAGCCCGAAGAGAAACAGCGTGAGGGAGGCGAGAAAGAGCAGGCAGGAAAAGGCAAGCATCCCGCGGAGCCGCAGAAGGAGGCAGGAAAGGCTGAGCAGGAAAAGCAGCGCAAAGAGGAGGGCGGCGCCAAGGGGGAGCAGCCGCCGAAGGAGCGGCAGCGCAGCGCACGCGGCGGGGAGCAACGTCAGCCGCAGGCTGAAGCTACCCCGCCCGAAACGCCGCCTGAGGGCAGCTCCGTGCAGGCAGTGGACCGCTTCGACCAGCTCGGTCAGCAGCCCATGCCCGACCAGGAGGCCAGCGATCAGCAGGCAGGCGCCGCCGCCCTGGGTGGGCTGCCCACTCGGGGGCCGGGTATGGCCATTATCGAGCAGCGCCTTCAACAGGTGGAGGGAGACCCCACCGTGCTGATGCGCAACCAGTTCAAGATCGAAGAGATGCAATACATGCGTGCGGCCGGCGGCCCCCTTCGGGAGAGCCGGCCCTGGTGAGGCGAGGGAGTCAGCAACAGATGCGCAGGAACCATACGATTGTCGTCCTGCTTCTGGCCTTGACGGCGGCCGGGGACGCACAAGCGTTCAATTTCTCCTTCCCCTTTTTTCCGGGGTCGTCCGACCGGGAGCGCCCGCCCATGGGTCCACCGCCCTGGCAATTTCGGCCGCAGGGGCCTTCCAACGCCACGGGGGTTCCCCCGAGCTACGGGCCCTCAACACCACCGCCCGACCAGGCCCAGGGCTATCAGCCCGGACCGACGTCCCCGTCGGGCCCCGGCTACCAGTCTGCCCCCGGATATGCCCCAGGCCCACGCTATCAGGGCGGTCCGCAATACCCGTCCGGACCTGGCTATTCATCCCGGCCGGGTTATCCGACCAGCCCCGGCTATCAGTCCGAGCCAGGGTACCGAGGCTATCCGTCAGGCCCCGGATACCAGCCCCATTGGCCTGGACAGTACCGCGGAGCCTACCAGCAGCAGCGGCAGCCCCAGGAAGCGGCCCGACCGCCTCAGCTCGAAGTGAAGATCCAGGATCGCGAGCCCTATGTCCTCCAACACGTTTTGGTGAAGCTGCAGGTGATCAGCGACCAGAACCTTGCAACGGCCGACCCGGATCTACCCAACAGCAACGATTTCCTCCTCGAGAGTCTGGAAGGACCGACGGCACGATCACGCATTGCCGCGGATGGGGGACGGGAGATCGTCAACGAGTTCGTCTACACCTTGACGCCGCTCCATCCGGGAGACATAGAGATCCCCTTCCTAAAGGTCACAGGCACCTCCGCCGGGAGCGGCTACTACGGCCGGTCGAACCGCTTCGAGGCAAGCACCTCCAGCCCGATCCAGCTTCAGGTGCGCCCCCCTATGGCGTCGGTTCAGCCGTGGCTCCCCCTCGAGAGTCTGGCCATCAAGGCGACCCTTGACCGTGAGGGAGAGGTGGAGGCCGGGCAGCCGGTCAGCCTCGCCTTGGAGCTCTCGGCCACCGGAGCGACAGGCGGCCAGCTTCCGAGCCTGGAATCCTGGCTGCGCTCAAAAGAGTTCCGCGTCTACCGGGAGCAGACCCTGACGGACGGCAAGCTGTCCGCAGATGGAAGGCGGCTGGAGGGCAAGCGCACCGAGTATTACACCCTGGTGCCTGTGGCCGCGGGCAAGTTGAAACTGCCTGAGATCCGTCTGCCCTGGTGGAACATCACAACAGGCACCAGGGAATACGCGAGCCTCCCCATTCGTACCCTGCATGTGGACGGGGAATCGGGCCTTGCGGCCTCGGCAGCCACCCTCACCGGCGGCGCGGTGAGCTGGTTCTGGCTTCCAGTCTCAGGGCTTGTCCTGGTGCTGCTCGGGTACTGGGGCGGCGTCTGGTACCGCGGCTACCGGGCACGCCATCCGGACCGCGGCCCCCTCACCGCCCGCCTAGGGCAGGGGGTCCGCGCCGCCGCCTCCGAGGCGGCCGCCGGGCTCGGCAGCGCCGCGAGCCGACTCAGTCCTGCGCCGGCCCTTCGGCGGATGCAAGCCCGGATGTCCGCGGCATTCCTCCCTCCCTCGACCCGTTTGCTCATGTGTGTGCGGGCCGCCAATCGGGAGCCGGACCCCGTCACCTGGGTCCACCGTTTTCAGGACATGACCTGCCGTCAGCTTCGGTTTGATGCGAAAACCCCCGTGCAGGGTGTCACCGGTAGGATCCTTGCGCTCCGTCCGGGAGCGGACGCAGAGCAGCTCCGGCGCCTGATGGAGCAGCTTGATGCTGCGCTCTATGGCCGGCAGGACATCGACTTCGGGCGGTGGAAACGGCAATTCATGCGCCAAGTGGGGCGCACCCGCGGCCTTCTGCACGCCGGATGGCGCCGGACCTATTGGCGGCGGCCTCTCCTGCCGGAGCTGAATCCTCAGCTGGGGCGGTAGGCGGTCTTAGACCCGGTCAGGTCCCAGGCGAAGGTGCAGTCGAGGTGAGAGAGGACAGAGATCATTCCGCTCTCCCCGTCTTCGACCATGACGGCCACCGGGGCCTTCTTCCCAAACTGCTTATTCCCCCGTTTGACCCAGAGGTTTCGCATCTCGGGGTTGCGCGGGAAATAGGTCTTGAGCGCATCCTCGATCCGCATCAGATAGGCCACGCGACGGTTCACCACGGGCTCGTCCGGAAAGGGGGTCTCCTCACGAAACCGGGCAATGGCACGCGCCTTGACGGTCTCCGGCAGACAAAGAATAGCCACAATATCCCGCGCGGAAAGGCCCCAGCCCTCCAACAGCTCCATGGTACGGCGGGTCACCGCGAGACGTTCATCGAGGGTCATTTCAACCATTGGTGATACCTTGACAACAACGGGAGGAGGGTGCTCGGTTTGGCGGCAACCGAACCGGACGAAGTGACTGCGGTTTCCATGCAGATTGCGGCGGAAGCACCCGAATCCAACCCCCCGTGGGGCCTTCCGAAAGACGCCGTGGAGTTGTGAGCTCAAAGCTGTGGAGCCATTGGCTGGCTCGGATCGAGGTGATCCGCCTTTGCCCAGGATCTCAGCGCCGAGACCGGAGCAGCGGATCAGGAAGACCCCTCCGTTCCTACCGGTAAACCCGGGAGATGCGCATGACCAGCGCGATATGCCGGAGGCGGCGCATGATACGTGCGAGGTGTTTTCGGCCATGCGCGCTGATGAGAAATTCCAAGGTGGAGGTCATCCCATCCTTTTCGCGCAGCTGCACGTTATCGATGTTAGACCCCATCTCCGCGATGGCGGCGGCAACGGTCGCCAGCACCCCGCGCCTGTTGCCCACGTCCACCCGGATCTCGGTGTAGAAATCAGCGGCAGACTCCCCCAACCACTCAACATCCAGCCATTTGTCCCTGTGGCTCTGAAAATCGCCCAGATTTCGACATTCCTGGCGGTGGACAACAATGCCCTTGCCGGGGTTGAACAGCCCGACGATGGCGTCGCCCGGAATCGGCCGACAGCACCGGCCGTAGTTCACCACCATTCCCTCAGTGCCCTTGATGGAGAAGCTCCCCGTTTGACTCGGCGCGTCCCCGGACCCCTCGCTCCCGCCGTCCCCCATGACACGGCGCGCCACCAGGGCCGGCATGCGGTTGCCAAGCCCGATGTCCGTAAGCAACGCTTCCAGACCCGATAGCTTCGCATGCTCGAGATAGGCAGCAAGCCGTGCGTCCGGCACGCCGCTCAAATCAACACCGTAGGCTGCGAGCTCCACGTCAAGAAGGCGCCGGCCCAGGGCCTCCGCCTCTTTATGTTGCAGGTTCTTGAGATAAGCGCGCACGTTCGCCCGCGCCTTCCCGGTCACGACGAAGTTCAACCACGCCGGGTTGGGCGCCGCCCCAGGCGCGTTGATGATTTCGACGGTCTGCCCGCTGCGCAGCTCAGTTCGCAGTGGTGCGAGCCTCCGGTCGATGCGGGCGGCCACGCAGGTATTTCCCACATCCGAATGGATGGCGTACGCGAAGTCCACCACGGTTGCCCCGCGCGGAAGCACCAGAATGCGCCCGCGCGGCGTGAAGACATACACCTCGTCAGGGAAGAGATCGACCTTGACGTGCTCCAGAAACTCCACCGAGTCCCCGGACCCGCGCTGCATCTCCAGCAGGTTCTGCAACCAATCCGCCGCCAGACCCTGAGGACTGCCCGCGCCGTCGCCGCTCCCCGTCTTGTACATCCAATGGGCAGCAATGCCTGCCTCGGCGATGCGCTGCATGTCGTGGGTGCGGATCTGGATCTCGATAGGCACACCTTGAGGCCCAAACAGGACGGTGTGAAGGGACTGGTAGCCGTTGGACTTCGGGATCGCGATGTAATCCTTGAAGCGCCCGGGGACGGGCTTATACAGGTTGTGCACCAGGCCCAGGACCCGATAGCAGGTATCGACTCGGTCGACGATCACCCGGAAGGCAAAGACGTCCACGACATCGGAGAGTGAGCGCTTCTTATCCGACATCTTGCGGTAGATGCCGTACAAATGCTTCTGGCGGCCGACCACCTCTCCAGCGATCCCCTCCTGGCTCAGGCGTCGCTGGATGGCCATCTCCACGTTGGACACGAGCTCCTTGCGTGCACCCCGCGCCCGCTTTACCGCCTGACGCAGGATGCGGTAGCGCCACGGCCAATGGTGGGCAAACCCCAGGTCCTCGAGCTCCAGCCGCAAGCTGTTAATGCCGAGGCGATTAGCGATTGGGCCGTAGATCTCGAGGGTCTCCAGGGACACTCGCCGGCACTTCTCCGGGGACATGACCCCCAGGGTGCGCATGTTGTGTAGCCTGTCCGCCAGCTTGATCAGGATGACCCGGATGTCCTTGGTCATTGCCAGCATCATCTTGCGGAAGCTGGCCGCCTGGGCCTCCGCCCGAGACCTGAAATCGATCTGGGTAAGCTTGCTGACCCCATCGACAAGGTCTGCGATCTCTTGGTCGAAAGCCGCCGCGAGCTGCTCTTTGGCCGTCGACGTATCCTCGATCACGTCGTGCAACAGGGCGGCCATCAGACATTTGTGGTCCATGCGCATCTCGGCCAGGATGCGCGCCACGGCGATGGGGTGATAGATGTAAGGCTCGCCGGATTTTCGCTGCTGACCGTGATGGGCCTCGGCGCCGAACAGGTAGGCCCGATAGACCTCCCGGATCTGCTCAGGGGATAGGTACGACTCGAGATAGACGCAGAGATCACTGATCAGGAAGCGGGGCTTGTCACCTGCATCCGCGGCGGGCGCGATGACCGGGTTCACGACGACTGCCATTTGCCCCTCGCCCATGCCTCAGCCCGGGCCTCGGCGCCGCACCGCCTTCCGTCCGGCGCCGTTGGCCCTTGCCCGAGCACCGCTGGAAGACGCCTTTGCCAGGCGGGCACTCATTGAGCCCGCCTTCCCGCCGCGATTCGGTCGGACTGCCTTGACTTCGCCATGCATGCCCCGTTTGCCTCCGAATCGATCAGTCCGTCCCTACCCGCATACAAGACATAAGCGAAGCGACTCAGTGCCCGTCCGAAAGGGACCGTACCCTCACTCCGGAAAGTCGGCCTGGAGGTTGGCTGCGAGCTCCTCCGCGAGCGCCTGCTCCAAGGCCTTTGTGGCATCCTCCCGCTCCTGCTCGGCCGCGGCCAGGGACTCGGGCCCAAGCACACCGGCGGCTATCTCGCGCAGAGCCATGACCGTCGGCTTGTCATTCTGCCAGGGCAGAAGGGGCTCCACGCCATGGGTCAGCTGACGCGCGCGCTTCGTCGCCAGCAACACAAGATCAAACCGATTGTCCACGTGCGCCAGACAATCCTCTACCGTAATCCGAGCCATTGGTCGTTTCTCCGATCAAACAACAAACAATCGATACCTCAGGTAGCCGCTGATTCAAGCAGTGGCTAAGCAGGGCGGACACTCGCACCACCTTATGCGGACGCCAGGCGATAAAGACACGGATAGCTGAAAACCCGGAATCACCCGTGCGGCGCGCTGGGCAATCCAAAAGGGGCTTGCGCAGTGCCTGCTTAGGTTAGCATGCAACCTACGCAAAGATATGCCCGTGATGCGCGAGCGCCCGGACGGCTCGGGCTGCGGGACCATACAAGGTTCGACCGCGGCCGCGCGGGAAATCTCCGCCCGCGCCGATGGGCCGGTTACCGCCCCCGTCTAGTGGTTAGTGCTAAGGAAGGGGGGGCTCGCGTCCGCTACCGGCCCTGATCAGGGGTCCAGTGCATCACCATCAAGACCTGTGAGCAGGTGTGACAGGCGTTCAGCTTGGCAGCCATGCCGCAGCCGCTCCGCACGCACCACGCAGCCGAGATCGAAGAGGGCGTCCTCGAAGCGGTCGTTGACCACCAGATAGGCGTATTCCCTATGATGGGACAGCTCAGAGCGCGCGCGCGCCATGCGCCCGGCGATCACCTCGGGCGCATCCTGCCCACGGCCGCGCAGCCGCGCCTCCAGGGTTGCCAAGGAGGGTGGCAGAATAAAGACGGAAACCGCGGCCGGGAACCGCTTCCGGACCTGACGGGCACCCTGCCAATCGATCTCCAGGACAAGGTCGCGCCCGCGACCGAGCTCGGCTCGGACCGTCGCCTCGGCGGTTCCATACCTGTTGCCGAAGACCTCGGCGTACTCCAGGAAGTCCCCGGCGTCCACCATGGCCCCGAACGTAGAGGGGTCCACGAAGTGATAGTGGACCCCGTTCTGCTCACCGGGCCGGGGACGACGGGTCGTATAGGAGATGGCCAAGCCGAGGCCCCGGTCGTTCGCGAGAAGGGCCTTCACTAGACTGGTCTTTCCGGCACCGGACGGAGCAGAGACGATGAAGAGGATTCCCCCAGACATATGTCAGATCGAGTGGCGCGGCGACCGGCATGTCGCCCTGGAACCGTACCTGTGTCGGGAACGTAACACCTTGAAATTATATCAATGTTAGCAATGCGCCTTCCTGCTAGTACGCGCTGGTGGAGGCACGATCTTGTCCACCTTTGTCGTTACCGAAAGTCGCGCGCAGCGCGCTCCAAGTCCCCCTCTCCCCTGACCGGGAGAGGGTCGGGGTGAGGGAAATCGCCATGGGGCGGCAGCGACTTCCATTCTCCGGGGCGGCGCTGAAGCCATGACCGTTACCAGGGCATCATGGGACGCACCGCCCAATAAGGCTGGCTCATGACCGCCACCTGCCTGGGGAACGCATGGGCAACGCCGCGCGCGCCGCTGGCGTCGGCCGCCACCGCGTCCCTCACTCTCGGCAGAGTATCCACCGTTTGGCGCAGGGACCCCAGGTCCGAGCGCACACCCGAGATGTTTTCTCGGAGGGAGGCCATCGTGCTGCCGACCTTTCCGATCTCGGATGTCAGGGAGCTTACCTGGAGCCGCACGGCTTGCAGATCTGGCGCCAGATGGCGCACATCCGCGCTCACGCGGCTCAGGTCGGCCGCCACCTCCTGGAGGCGGGGCCAGGTATGAAAGCCCAGTGCCGCGACCGCTGCCAGAGGCAGCAGGGACAAGAGGACACCGAGCCGGCCCGGGGTCTGCGGCACCTGCTCCAGCGCCTGGAGGCGGCGGCTCTGGGCCGCCAATTGCTCACCCTGGTGCTCCAATCGCTGGAGATGCTCCCGCAACTGCCCGGCCTGGCGCCCCCAGCGAATGTCCAAATCGGCGCTCATCCGGCCAAGCCGGGCGAGCTCCCCCGTCATCCCATCCGGGTCGGCAACCGCATCACCAACCCCGGTTCCGATAGGCGAAGCCGGCGGGTTCGACGTTAGGGAGCCGGCAACCGACGGCCGGCCAGTCAATAGCTCAATCGAAGAGGCATCTTGGGCACGCGGACCGAGGGTGATGCCCCGGCGTTTGCTGGGCGCTTTGGCCATGGTACTGCTCCTGGCTAAGGTCGAAGACATACTGCCGCTGAGGAATAATCCCAGCTCGGCGCCCGCTAATCAATTGCCCCCCTATCTGTAATGCAGAGCCCCACGCTTACTGGTCGGCGACCCGACCGGCTGAGCCACGTTAATCCCGGCCGTCCTCCGTCGCGAGCCAGGGGGATCTCACTCCATTAGGGGCCGCAATGGCCGTGTCTGCGGCTGCGCCCGCCGGGCAGGCGGAATCACGTCCGGTTGCACACCGGCGCCGGGACGGGCGGCTCGGCTGCTACGTCAGAAGGCGCAGTCAAAGGGTCAGGCATACCAACCGCCGGGGTCCCGGGCGTCGGCTTGTCGGGCACATTGGAGGGGGACGTTCGCGGTGCCTGCGTAGCCGCGGCCCGTCTTCTCACCGCTCTTTTCGCTTCATACAGAGCAGTATCGGCCTCCTCAAAAAGGGCAAACACGCTTCCTGAATCGCTTGGCACGACCGTGCGCAGGCCAAAGCTCAGCGTGGGGAATTGCCACGACTTGTAGATATTTCGGGCCAAGCGGTCGCGATTTCGCTTGATGTTCCGCACGATGGTCAAGGCCCCTGCTTCGTCGGTTTCGGGGGCGAGAAGCGCAAACTCGTCACCACCGATTCGGGCCGCGAGATCGGTCCCGCGCCGCGCCCCTTGCCTGAAAAGGCCCGCGACCGAACGCAGGATCGCGTCACCAACCGCGTGCCCATACCCGTCGTTATAGCCCTTGAAGTCATCGATGTCGGACAGGATAAGCGTCAGCGGTCGCCCGGTACGCATTCCGCGCAACCACTCCCTCTCCAGAAACTCCTCGAAGGCACGGCGGTTCGGGATAGCGGTGAGGTGATCTACCAAGGCATGGCGCTCGCGGATCAGGGCAGTAACGATGGCCTCGTGGGTGAACCGGTAGATCTGTCGCGACAGGACGAACAGGAGGGAGAAGTACACTGGGATCGCGAGCGCGACGGCCGTCTGGGCGGCCCCATCCTCCACCGCAAGCCGGATCGCGAGGGGAACAACCACGGGGACGAGAAATGCCGGATAGGCAAATCGATGGAACGACAGCAATGCCGCGGCCCCAGCGGTCATGGCAACCAGGATGAGCACCAGGAACAGAATGGCTTCAGGCCGGCTCGGCACATAGAAGAGGATCGCCGCCGCCCCCCAGAGCAACCCCGCGATTATGGTCGCTGCGAGAAGCAAGGTCTCCTGTCGCCGCACCGCTCCCGCACCCGGCGGCTTGCGGGCAAACCCCCGGGTCCCGACCCACCGCCCGGCATTGAACAGCGCCATGAAGGCGAGCCAGATCAACAGCCGATCCTTCGGCACAACCGACCATAACCCGGCGGCCAGGGCTGCACCGGCCAACAGGTGCCCAAGGAGAACGATCAATGAGTTCCGGAAGATGACCCGGAGATGCTCGGCCTTCGCAAGGAGCTCCAGCTCCACCTCCAAGTCCGGCTGGGACATCCGCGTCTCTGGGATGCCGTCGCCGACCGACACCGCAGTGCGCTCGTCCAATAAAGGCTGAATAGCCACGCCCTTATACCTCTCCCGGAGGGCATCCGCCGAGCACAGCAATGTGCTCCCTTGTCTCGCCCACTAGTCTACCTATCTGCCGGCACCACGCCATGCGCGCACACACAAACTGTGAAGGCCGTTGCAGTCGGCGCGTGGTTTCCCACCCCGACATCGGCATGCCCCAGGGTCGGCGGCCATGCCATTGCAACCCGTTGATTTTCTTACTTACACTCGACCGGTCTCCGAATAGAGACGTGCCTTTCTCGTGGTCCGGCGCTCCCAGAAACAATTTGTTACAACATCAGTATCAGTATATATACTAATTTTCTATCAGGGCACCTACTGAGGATGTGGCCACCGAAGCAAGGAGGCACGTGCGTGACGTTTGACGCGCTGACTGTCGCCGGGATCTTGTCCGCTGCCCTCTGCGGCGGCTTCGTGTTCGCCATGGCGACAGGCGAGACGCCGAGAGAACCGGGGCACCGACAGTCCTCGCCGACGACGCGGGCCACGGGTGCGCGGCGCAGAAGGCGAGCCGTCCGGGCGCGTCGGGGGCGCAGAGAAATCGTGGGGCGCAGGACCCGCCCGTTCCGCTAGCGATCGGTCATGACGTCACTGCCACCCGGGACACTGTAAGTCGCCGCCACCACGACTGTTTCCCTCACCCCGACCCTTGCCCGAAGGGTGAGGGAGATTGGGAGCGCGCGGCGCGCGACTTCGATGATAAGGGCGGCACCGTTACGTACATCCGATAGGCGGCGCTCCCCCTCTGTGTTTCTGGCAGCAAGCCTTTGGGCCGCTGCGGCGGCCACACACCCTGCTGCAGCAGCCTTTTTTTGCGCTCCGAGCGCGTTAGACGCGACCTTCACGGCAACCGTCGGCATGTCCGTGAGCCTGCGAAGTCTTCCTTCGCAGTGCGAAGTCCTTCTGTCCCGAGGGCTAGCCCAATTTTTCAAACAGTTAGCGGCGGGCCCCTGGATGTAACGGGTTCGATGCCTTCCCTACCCGGCACGCGATCTCTGCAACTCGTTGGTTTCCCGGCTTTCGCCGACTTGGCGCGCAGTATGCTTGGTAGACCGTGTTCGGTCCCCGAACGCAGAAACCCCGAATCTCACATCACAGATCTACGAGGAGATACAGGATGGCCACCGTGAAGTCAGAGCTGGAAGCAAGAGTTGCGCAGTACGACCATTGGGCGAGCCGCCGTCGGTACGGTCCGGAGGGACCCAACAATCGACGGCTCTGGGTTCTCGCCTGCATGGACGAACGCTTGCCCGTCGATGAAGCCCTGGGGATCCGGGTTGACTCCCCCGTCGGAGGCGGCGACGCCCATTGCTTTCGAAATGCGGGGGGTATCGTCACCGACGATGCGATCCGCTCCGCGATGCTGACCTGCAATTTCTTTGGCACCAACGAGATCGTCATCGTCCAGCATACCCAGTGCGGCATGCTCTCCGCCAACGCGGCGGATCTGGAGAAGGCGCTGCGGGGGAAGGGCGTCGACATCGACAACCTGACACTCGATCCGACCCTGCCGGAGCTGCACCTCGAAAGCGGTGCCTTCGCCAAATGGATCGGCATGATGGACGATGTGGACACCGCCTGCATGAAGACCGTGGAGACCTTCAGAAACCACCCCCTGATACCGAAAGACGTAACGATCAGCGGCTGGATCTGGGAGGTCGAGACTCGCCGCCTGCGCCCACCGAGCCATGACCCAGAGAAGCGTGCGCGCACCGACGTGCAGTGCCGCCAGTTCGGGGTCAGCTCGCCCCAACCGCCCCGCTGGGAATAGCGCCCAGCCGGCCCCTGGGGGACCCCGATTCGGGTCCCCCAGGGGCCTACCTACATGGAAGGACAGCCCGAAATCCCACTGGAGGTCAAAACCGATGCCTACCTACGACTACGCCTGTTGGCACTGCGAGACCCGCTTCGAGGCGCAGCATCCGCTCGCCGGTGTTAAGCCCCCCTGTCCGGTCTGCGGCGGTGAAACCCATCGGCTGATTCTCTCGGCGCCTGCCGTCCACGGCCGCATGGCGAAGGGGCGTGAGGAGGCAGTCCGCTCGCTCGACAGCGGGGCGCACAGCCACGGCAAGCACTGCCCCTGCTGTCACTGACGAGCCCGGGAGGGCTGTTGCCGCCGATATGGCCCCGGCCGGCAGAGCAGGCAGCGTCTATCGAAGGCGGCAGGAACGGCCTATTGCAGTAAGCTTGTGGTGATGACCGTTCCACAGGACCAAGTGCCGCCGACCAGCATGGATAAGCCCTTTGATCTCGACCAGGTTGCCTTTCTCCAATCTTTCATCGTTCACGGCATCCGGGCTGCAGAGCAGCACGGCTTCAAGGATGAGCAAGAGAAGCGGTCCTACATTGAGCAGCTTGGACTTGCGTCCAGCCACTGCCTAGAGGCGGCCGCGCGACAGCACCTCAGCCTTCAGGGGGAGATCGATGCCGACGGCTATGCGGACCTCATCCTCGACATCAAGAACAGCATTGGAGGCGCGTTCTCGCGTGAAGCCGGCGAGGCCGGCACTATCCGGGTCAGCAACCAACGCTGCCCGTTCGGGGCGATGGTCACCCAGGCGCCCGAGCTGTGTCGGATGACTGCGAGCGTTTTCGGGGCGATCGCGGCCAGGAACTTCGGGTACGCCAAGGTCGAGCTACGCAAGCGCATCGCGACCGGCGACCCAATCTGCGAAGTCTGCGTCTATACGGACCAAGGGCTGGCTGAGGACAAACACGGCGACGAATATCAGTGCACGGGCGACCTGATCGTCTCACGCTCTCCGTCCGCGGAGATTACCGCCCGGGTAGAGTCCAAGCTCGCAAGCTCCTGGTGCCCGCCCAGCCGGCGCAGCAGAGAGACGCGGGGGTCACGACCGACCGTCATCGCCGAATCCGACGCGATGAAGGCAGCGCTGCAAGCGGTCGAAGTCGTCGCGCCAACACCCGCAACCGTGCTGATTACCGGCGAGACGGGGGTCGGCAAGGAGGTGATCGCACGGGCAATCCACGCCCTGAGCCGCCGATCGGAGCAGGACCTGGTCGCCGTCAACTGCGGGGCCGTGCCCGAGGGCTTGATCGAGAGCGCCCTCTTCGGTCACGAGAAGGGGGCATTTACGGACGCCCGTGTCGCCCACGCCGGGTTCTTCGAAAGGGCGGACGGAGGCACGCTGTTCCTGGACGAAATCGACTCTCTGCCGATCGCGGCGCAGGCCCGGCTCTTGCGGGTGCTGCAGGAGGGCGAGTTCGAGCGGGTCGGCGGCAGACAGCGCCTGACCACGGACGTCCGAATCATTGCAGCGACCAACCAAGACATTCAAGAACGCGTCGCCGCAGGGGCGTTCCGCCGCGACCTCTATTATCGGATCAACGTAGTCCCCATTCGTATCCCTCCCCTTCGGGAACGGCGAAGCGACCTCTTCGCGCTGGGGGACCACATCCTTCGAAAGCTGGCGGCGCGCTACGAGCGGCCGAGGAAAGGGCTTAGTGAGCATGCCTGGAAACAGGTGCTCGCGTATCCCTGGCCAGGTAACGTCCGGGAGCTGGAGAATGTCTTGGAGCATGCCTTCCTCTTCTGCAAAGGACACCTGGTCGACGACTTGCCCTTGGAGGTCCCCCTCGGGAGCGACGTCAGCCAAGGCCACGAGGCAATCCCCCTCCGACAGATCAAGAGGGACGCCCTCCACACGGCGGAGCTCGCAGCGATCGAAGAAGCATTGACGCGATATCAGGGAAATGTGAGCGCGATCGCCCGAGCGATGGGTATCACGCCGCGGGCGGTGCACATGAAGCTCAAGGCCTATCGGCTCAAGGCGGACGTCTACCGCCGCTGAGGCTCAGATCGCAAAGCCGGCGGATCCGCCCAGTCCC
>Ga0307440_1001073_pt1 | contig 13401 bp, 12 predicted proteins | sample SalMarWE160410MG_FD_202150 | JGI IMG/M metagenome (GOLD analysis project Ga0307440, IMG submission 202150) | Salt marsh sediment microbial communities from the Plum Island Ecosystem LTER, Massachusetts, United States - WE1604-10 | ecosystem: Environmental > Aquatic > Marine > Intertidal zone >... | reverse complement strand
AATCGCCGGGCGACGGCGGGCGCTCCGGGGTGATGGCCTGTCGATAGACGCTGAAGCTCGGCATGCTGGTGCGATAGATGACGGTCGGCAGCTTCAGCCTGCGGGCAAGCAGCGCGGCCTCCTTCACCGGCGTCTGCATCACCTCGAAGACCCGGGGCACCAGGACGCCGAACACCACGGCCGTCTGGATGAAGCCGGCCAACAGGAGCCCCTGCCAGACCGGGAGGCCGCGCCAAAATGCAGTCAAGAGCAAGAGTACAAGGCCGAGGAGGGTGGCCCTCAGATAGGCGGCGTCGAGCACCCCCTCCGCCTCCTTGAACATGGCCATCTGATAGAGCTTATGGGCATGGGAGGCGGCGAACTTCACCTCTTGCGGCAGGAACAGCAGGACCAGAAAGAACAACACGGGGGGCGCAAACCCGAGCCAGCGCCTCACGAGCAGGTCCCGGCGTCGCGCCATCAGTATGAACAGGGGCGTGGCGCCGTACAGCAGGTAGTGGGGGAGCTTGGTTCCCGAGAAGGAGAAAAAGGTGAACACCAACAGAAACCATATCCAGCAAAAGCGGTCGAGCGGGTCGGCCCACCCGCGCCTCAGGGTCGCAAGCAGACGCAAAAACCAGCCGGTGAATGGCAGAAGGATGAGCGGCAGCACCACGAAGTAATAAAGCGGCGACCCGCTGTGGCCGTGCATGGGCCCTTCGAAACGACCCAGGTTGTGGCGCAGGAAGAAGCTCTCGAAGAATCCCGGCCCGTTATCCAGGTAGATGGCCAGATACCAGGGCAAGGCCACGAGAATAAATACCAGCCACCCCTTCGGGTTGGCCGCCGCACGCAGCCAGGGCCTGAAGGCCCCTTCGGACAGGAAGAGCAGCAGGCTCCCGACGACGGGGAAAAAGACCGCAACCGGCCCCTTGGTGAGGAAGCCAAGGGCCATCCAGAGGAAGGCCCGCACCGCAAAGCGCCCTTCAGCATGCAGGTAGTAGCGGTAGACCTCGAAGAACGCCAGGGCCAGAAACAGGTTAAGCACGGCGTCTGCAACGGCTGCCTTGGCGATCAGGGATACTTGCAGGGTCAAGGTCATGACCAGGGCCGCGACCGTCGCCGTTCGCTCATCCAGCCGCTCCCGCACGAACCGCCAGAGGAAGATCACCCAAAGGGTTGCCGCAAGGGCGGAGGGCAACCGCAGGGCACGCTCGTTGAGGCCAAAGAGCTTCACCGACCCCGCCTGCAACCAATAGATCAGGATCGGCTTGTCGTAGCGGGGCTCGCCCTGACTGTAGGGGGTGATGTAGTTGCCGGAGGCGAGCATCTCCCGCGTGGCCTCGGTGAACGCCCCTTCGTCGAGGTCATAGAGAGGGACGCTCCCCAGCTGCCAAAAGAAGCTCAGGAAGACCGCCGCGGCCAGTACCCACCGCGAGCCAAGGATACGGCCGACTGCGGGCGCGAGCGGGCTCATTCCGACCTTCGCCAAGCCGCCTGCCTTGGGTCGCTCTGCCAGCCGATACAGAAGTTCGGGTGCTCGGCCGACTCGAAGAAGGTCCGGGCCAGGAGCTCCGCCAGCACCCCCGTGGTGAGAAACTGGATCGATGCGACCAGGAGCAGGATGCCGATGAACAGCAGGGGGCGCTCGCCGATGTTCTCGCCGAGAAGAAACTTCACAACCGCCAGGTGCCCCATGATGACGGAGCCGACGATCCCGAAGACGATGCCGATCGAGCCGAAAAAGTGACCCGGTCTGGCCCGGTAGCGCAGGAAGAAGAAGGCAGCGAGCAGGTCGAGCAGAACCCGGAAGGTGCGCGAAATGCCGTACTTTGAACGGCCGAACTTCCGCGCCTCGTGGTGCACCTCCGTCTCGCCCATGCGCTGGGGATCGGTCACTCCAGCTACCCACACCGGGATGAATCGGTGCATCTCTCCAAACAGGCGGACCCGCTTGATCACGGCAGCCCGGTATATCTTCAGGCTGCAACCATAGTCATGCAGACGCACACCCGTGACGCGCGCGATCAACCGGTTGGCGATGCGGGAGGGTATTTTTCGGAGCATGAGGCCGTCCTGCCGCCTGCGACGCCAGCCCTGGAGGAGATCGAGATCCCGCGCCAGCAGCTCGTCCACCATGCGGGGGATGTCCCCGGGATCATTCTGAAGGTCGCCGTCCAGGGTTGCGATCAGCTCACCCCGTGCGGCGTCGAACCCGGCCTGCATCGCGGCGGTCTGGCCGAAGTTGCGGCGCAGCCGCAGAATGCGCACATGATCCCCGTAACCTGCAGCGCCCTGCCGCAGGCGCTCGCCGGTGCCGTCCCGGCTCCCGTCGTCGACGCAGATCAGCTCCCAGGGCCCTTTGTAATCCTGCAGCCCCTGGTGGACCCGAGCGAGCATCGGGGCCACGTTGTCAGCCTCCTCGTACATGGGGATCACGACGGAGAGGCTGTACGCTCTGGGAGGGCTGCTGGTCATCCTGAGGAGGCTCCACCACGCCGATCGGGAGGCTGCGAGAGAGCCGCAAAACCTAATCCCCGTTAATGGTTTTTGCAAGCTTAGTGGGTGGTCGCTGCACCGGCAGCAGGAAGGCCATGCCCCCCAGCAAAAGGGTCACGCCGAGCAGAAAGAGATGCAGATTCACCGCCCCGGCCAGGGCCGCCTGCGGGCTGACCCCGAGGGGAACGAGCGCCGCAACCATAGCGAGCTCGTAGCTCCCGCTACCGGCAATGCCGTGAAAAGGCAGCACGCTCGAGAGCTCCGCCCCCATGACACCCGTCAGAACCAGCCAGAGGCCCACGGGTAGGAAGTGATGCAGCAGGGCCGCGAAGGCGGCGAACTTGCTGGCCCAGATCAGGGTAGTCCAAAGGTACACCCGCAGAACGCGCCCGAAGGACGCGGGGGCCGCCTCCAGTGCCCGGCGCAGCAAGCGGCGTACCCGGCCCCCTTCCCCTGCCGGCATGGCCAACCGGCCCTTGTAGGCCAAGGGAAGCAGGACCAGCCAGGCGATCGCAGCCACCGGCCAGATCCAGGAGGGGCTGCGGAGCCATAGGGTCAGCATGCCGATCAGCCCGAGCGAATGCAGATCGAGGAGTCGAATCCAGACGAGTGCCGCAGTGGCGTCCAGGAAGCCGTGACCGAAGTAGCGCCCCATAAGCCAGGGGAAGACCATCTCCCCGGCTCGCATCGGCAGCAGGTTGTTGGCGCTGTTGTGCAGGACGCTGAGGCGCAGGACGGTCGGGAACCTCCCCCGAAAGCGCGGGCGGAAGTAATCGTAGACGCGCACGGCCCGCAGCCCGTAGCTCAGCGCACTGAGGAGCAGCAGGGGAAGCAGCTCGCCCGCTGACAGATCCCTCCAGGGGGCGAGCAGCTTGCCCCAACCCACGGTAAACGCCACCCCGAGCAGGACGCCGCCCAGCAGAGCCGCCCCAACGACCCAGTCCCTCGGCCGGCCGAGACGCAGGCTCGTCGACGTCGCCCGCCCGATGGCGGTCACCGCCGCCTATTCTCGTAGAAGGGGGCCTCGCCGGCCGGGCGGGTCTTAAACCGCCGGTGGACCCAGAAATACTGCTCCGGCATGGTCCGCATCCGCTGCTCAATAATCCGATTCATCAGTGCGGTGTCCGCCTCCGGGTCGCCTGTCGGAAAGGGTTCCAGGGGCGGATCGAAGATCAGCTCCAGCCCGCGTCCCCAGGGCAGGAATCTGGCGTAAAGGGGAATCACGATGCCGTCGGTCAGCTGGGCGAAACGGCTCAGCATGGGGACAGTGGCCGCGGCGATGCCGCAGAACGGGGCGAAGATTCCGCGCAGTCTACCCGGGTCCTGATCGGGAAGGTAAAAGAAGGGCGTACCCTTCCTGATCTCCCGCACCAGGGCCCGGAGGGCGTCCTTGCGCTCCACCGCCAGGCTGCCGAACTGGGTACGGCTCCTCCGCATCTGCGTATCGATGACGGCATTGCGGATGCGCTGATACATGTAGGCGCCCGGGTGCACCAAGGCGGAGAAGGCCGCACCTCCAAGCTCCAGGCCTACGAAATGCGGGACCATGACGATGACGCTGCGCCCCTCGCTCAGCAGTGCATCGATTTGCTCCCGACCCCGGATCTTGACCAGCTTGGCCAGGCGCCGGCGGGAAACGCCCCAGGCTACACCCTGGGTGATGGCCGCCACCCCAAGCCAGCCGAAGTGACGCGCCACAAGCCGATCTCGCTCCCGCGCTGAGACCGCCGGGAAACAGGTCTCGATGTTCCTCCTCGCCACCCTGCGCCTGCTGCCGGCCAGGTGGTAGGACAGGCGCCCAAGAGAAGTCCCCGCCGCCCAGAGGAGCGGAAAAGGCAGCCGTCCGAGCAAACGGAAGACCCCCACCAACAGCCAACTCGGCCAGTATTTGGGATGGGAGAGATTGGTGCTCACGAACCGCGGAGGCACACGGAGAAAATTTATCCGACCAGGGCACTGGGCCATTGAAAGCGCTTCACCCGACCCTCAGTATCCTTTACGCCGAAATTCTCTTCCAATACCCTCCCAGCCCCGCTCAAAACGGGGCTTTTTTTTAGAGGGGAACTGGTCAGCTTTGCCGGGTCAGAAACCTGGCGGCGCCGAAGAGCGGCGCTCGCTGCTCGCAGATCACCTTGACCGGCATGCGCCGCATCAGGGTCTCATGCGGCCCTTGTCGAAAAAAGCGGACAGAAAGTCGCTCCCGCGCAAGAGCTCCAGGTTTTTTGGGGCAATGCCCCCGCCCAGATAGACCCCCCCAAGCGCCATGTGCTTCAGCGCCATGTTGCCCGCCTCGCGCCCGTAGAGCCTCATGAAGAGGGCCATCGTCTCGTTGCACAAAGGGCAGCCCCCGCTCGACGCGGCCTCGGCAATGGCGGCCGCGGGATCGTCCTTGTCGCCCCACAGGTGTGCGGGTTCGGACCCTCTCCACTCCAAGAGAAACTCGTAAATAGTCGCGATGCCCATGCCGGAGACGACCCGCTCCCAGCTGACCCTATCGTACCGCTCCTGAAGATAGGTCAGGAGGGCACACTCAAGCTCATCGCTGGGTGCGAAATCGGTATGGCCCCCTTCGGTCGCGAAGGGGCGGTGCCCCGCGCCGTCCCAAAACATACCGGCCTCACCGAGCCCGGTCCCGGCCGCCACCACGCAGGCGTTCCCGACCGTCCCGTCGCCCGGATGTAGCTCCGCGAGGTCGTCCGGCCCAAGCGCCGCTACGCCCCAGGCCAGTGCTTCCAGGTCGTTGAGCAAACGCACGGTAGTGAGGCCAAGGAGCTGTTCGAGCCGTCGGCCGTCCAGCTCCCAGGGCAGGTTCGTGGTCTTGCTGCGATCCTGCTGAACCGGGCCGGCGACGGCAAAGGCCGCACGCTCGCATTTCGCGCCGATCTCTTTGAGATAGCTCCCGACGATCGCGTCAAGCGACTCGAATTCCCCGCTTGGATAGCGTTGCTCAGCCGATAACCGCACCCCGGCGTCGTCGACCTCCGCAAGGGCTAGGTTCGTCTTGGTCCCGCCAATGTCGCCTACGACTATGTGCATCCCATCGTCCTCCTATTGGACTCGGAAACCTCCAGTATCCGTGGTGAAGGCAGGGGCCACCTGGCTCGACCAACGACCATGGCACCAGTGCCAGCACGGAAAGTCTAACTCGCTGACGCCATGGCCGTTTCCCTCACCCCGGCCCTCTCCGGGAGGGCGAGGGAGACAGGGAGCGCGCTGTGCGCGACTTTCGGTAATTACTGCAGGATAGCAGGCCGTAGAAGAGCCGCGAAGGAATCGCGGCTGCATGAAAAAGTCAGAGGATTAAGACTGTCCGTGCAGTCGCGCAGCGGAAGTGGGTCGGGCTCGCAACAAGTAAGCCCTGCGCCCGGCGGCGCAGGGCCAGTCTTTCGGGATTACTTCTCGGACTTGGACGCGGGCGCCGTTGCGGCAGCGGGCGCTGTCACGGTCGGATAGGTCAGGTAGGGAACCCCGAGCCCGTACGGATAGCCCCATCCGCCACCGTATGGGTAGCCCCACCCGCCGTACGGATAGCCCCATCCGCCGCCGTATGGGTAGCCCCACCCGCCGTACGGATAGCCCCATCCACCGTAGTACGGATAACCCCAGCCGCCGTAATAGGGGTAACCGCCCCAGCCCCAAGGACCACCGCCCCAGCCCCAGGGGCTGCCACCGCCCCAGCCGCGCATGAAGCTGAAGGGACCAAAAAAGGCATCCGCGGAGAGTGACGTCAACGCCGCGGCAGCGGCAACGGCAGCAGCCAATACAAAGCGTCTATTTCTGGTCATCACTGTCCTCCTCACATAACACGGGAAGCACGAACCCCACTACAAACGGGTCCGCACCCAAAAGAATACCACTGAGCTCCGTCTCTGTTTTGACGAGGATCAATGAATACGAATATAACAAATTACTCATGTGCTACCGCCATTGCGCGCCGGATCGGCCGCCTCTTCGCCCGTCACCAGGCAGGCAGTTTCACCCCGGGAGGCTTGCATCCGTGTGCATGCGAGGTCGGCGCAGAGATACTGTTTCGCGCTGCGGGAAGATCACACAGCGGCGCCGCTCCATTGTCTGGCGGGCACGGGTGCCTGCGCCGAGCTCAGGGGCGGAAGGTGTCAAAGCGGAACGGGCCGAGCAGGTCACCGCCGCGGGAGTGGACGAGAACCTTTGCCTCCCACCGCATGCGACGTCGCACGCACACCGGAAGCATCGCCTTCCCCTCGTACCGCCCGGGCCGGACCTCATGCAGCGCCACGCGATTGTAGCCCATGTTCATATCCACGCCGGCGAAGTCAACCTGGACCCCCCGGGCATCGATTCCTTGCAGGACCACGATCACCTGTAAGGGCCGAACAACTGGGATTTCCCGCGGCGTGATTTCCAGGCCAATTTCCCGGCCATCCGGCAGCCGCACCCGGCACGGGCCTTGCCGGAGATCGCAGGCGGGGTCGAGTGCCGCGCGGGCGACCACCGCTGGACGCAGCAAGGGCCATGCCTTGAAGAGCGCAACTCCCATTACGGCCGCCATGAGGATCCCGGCCGTTGCCCAAGAGGCAACGCGCACCTGCAGGCCCCCGGAATTCTCCGTCCTGTTTGACATGGCCTAAAGCGGCCTGCCGTGGGTCACGGGCGAGGCAGGTCTCTTTGCGTGCGGAGGAACCAGCTTGGCGCGGGTATCAGCCTTTAGTGGGAGAGGATAGAGCGGAGCCCGCTTGGAGATGCCGGGATACGCCGCCCCGCCACCCGAATATGCACAGCTACACCGGGGGGCCGGGGCCGTGGCCCCACCCCATCGAAGCACTGCGTTCCTGATTATTCGGGCAGCTTGGGCGGCGGCGGGGGCGCCTGTTTTTCACTGGACCCGCTGCTCTGGGGCGTCACCACGATAGTGCTCCCGGGCCCATAGCCACCGTAGCCACCGTAGCCGGGATAACCTCCCCAGCCGTAACCACCACCCCAGGGGCCACCGTACCGGCCCCAGGGACCGCCGTAGCCACCCCAGGGGCCACCACCGTAACCGCCCCAGGGACCGCCCCAGCCGTAAGGACCACCGTAGCGGTAATAGTCCCGGTCGTAATACCTGTCATGACGATCGCCGCCGAACCACTGGCCCGGGTTCATAAAGTCGAACATGGCCGCCTGCGCGGATGTGACCGGCGCCGCAGCGCCCAACCCGAGGGTTACCGCAGCCGTCAGGGATGCAATTGTGTGTCTTCTCACTTCAGCTATTCCTCAGCGTATCGATCAACAGATCTCGTGGCCGTCGACTGGATCAGCGCAGCGCTCGCCCCTTCAATCGGATCCCTGGGCACCGCGGCAACCGCGCCCTCATCCATGAGCCCCGACGTGAAAATATCAGTATTATAACCACACCCGTGGGCTTCCAGACCACGCTATGACCTTTGCCGAGGCTCCTCTAGCGGCCGTGGAAGGGTCTCAGCCAAACCGGCCACTCAAACCGTCGACCAGCGCGGCGGAACGAGCCGCCTGGACCAACGGCGAAAACGGCTTGAAGAGACTGCCCCGGAGCATAGGCGCCTCGCTGAGGTTCTGGAGGTAAAATGTGAATATGGGTTATCCAACTTGATTGGGGTCGTCGCATGAAACGTTTGATTGTCGCCGCTCTGTCGTTTGCGTTTCCGCTGCTCGCCGCCGCCGCGGAGTACGAGTCAACCCTCCTGGTCCAGACCGGGAAGCTGCGCGAGAGCGACATGGTCGTCCGCACGATCACAGACCTGGAAAGCAACAAGATCTGTCTCACATTTTATGTGCGGACCGTCGGCACCAGCCCAGCGATGACCTGCTATGACGCCGTCTCAGGCTTCAAGTCGTCGGTCAATCAGGTCGGATTCTTCAAGGAAGGGGAGCTTGTGGTTCGCAAGGTGAAGGACTTCGACAACAGCGTCTCCTGCCTGGTTGCCTACGTGAGCACGCCGGGCACATCCCCGGCCATAGACTGTTACAAGACCGTCAAGCCATCGGATGACGCGATCGTGCGCGCGGGCCACCTGCATGAGGGAGATTTGGATGTGCAGCGGCTCGCCGACCCGGACAGCACCAAGACCTGCCTCATCGCCTACGTGGCCACCGGCGGGACTTCGCCCTCGCTGACCTGTTACAACAGCCTGGTCCAGCCTGGAGAGGGCGGCATCGTCCAAACCAGCGAGCTGCGGGAGGGCGATCTCCTGGTGCGGAAGGTCGTCGATCAACCCAACCAGAAGACCTGTCTCATCACCTACGTGAGCACCCGCGGGACATCCCCCTACTTCTACTGCTTCGACGAGCGAAGCCCAAAGGGTGCACCGCCGCCCCGACCCTGAGCTGAGCCGCTCAGGCGAAGCTAACGGTCATGGCGTCAGCGGCACCCCAGAGGGTGTAAGTCGCTGCCACCATGACCGTTTCCCTAATGCCGGGCCTCTCCCAGGGGCGAGGGCGATTCGTAGGGTCCGCTGCGCGGACCATGCCCCAAGATGGTGGGCAGGCCTGTGAACGGTCCGCACAGCGGACCCTACAAACGTCCCGGTGGCTTCTGGCGTGCACTGCTCCTTTCCCTGACGACCTCAAGCCGCTTCGGCCTGCCGGCTACACGCCCGGTTGATGGCCGAGAGCACCGCTTTAAGGGACGCGCTCACGGTGTCCTGGTCGAGTGCGGCACCGGCCACGCGTCTCCCATCGATGTTCAGCTGGACGTAAGCTGCGGCCTCGGCATCGGTGCCCTCTTCCATTGCATGCTCGCTGTAGTCGACCACATTCACCCGCTCTCCAGTATGGCGCACCCAGGCATCCACGAAGGCCGCGATGGCGCCCTCCCCTTCGCCCCGCAACACTTGCTCCCCGGCGGTGCCGCCGACGCGAGCCTCGATCACGTCATGCCCGTTGCGCGTCAGGCGGTACCCCAGGAGCCGAGCCGGCCACTGGTCCGCCACGAACCGGTCCATGAAGATGGCGTGGATGGTCGCGGACTGCACCTCGCCGCTGCGCCTTTCGCTCTCCTGCTGCACCAATTGGGCAAGCTCGATCTGCAGCCAACGTGGCACCCGAAGTCCGTAGTCCCGCTCCAGAACGAAGGCTACCCCCCCTTTGCCGGACTGGCTGTTGACGCGCACGACCGCCTGGTAGTCACGCCCCACGTCCCGGGGATCGATGGGTAGATACGCCACCTCCCATGGCTCGTCGGGCCGCTGTTTAGCGAGGCACTTTCGGATCGCGTCCTGATGGCTACCGGAAAAGGCCGTGTAGACCAGCTCGCCGGCCCAGGGATGGCGCGGATGCAGAGCGATGCCGGTGCACTCGGTGACCACCTGGACGACCTCGTCCGTGTTTGAGAGGTCGAGGCCCGGGTCCACCCCCTGGCTGTAAAAGTTCATCGCCATGGTCAGGATGTCCATATTTCCGGTGCGCTCGCCGTTCCCCAGGAGGGTACCTTCCACCCGCTGGGCACCGGCCAGGACGGCGAGCTCCCCCGCAGCTACCGCGCAGCCCCGGTCGTTATGGGTGTGCACCGACAGCACGATCCCTTCCCGTCGGCTGACGTGGGTGGAAAAGTATTCGACCTGGTCGGCGAACAGGTTCGGACTCGCCACCTCCACCGTCGCCGGGAGATTGACGATGCAGGGGCGGTCCGCTGAGGGTTGCCAGACGTCCACGACGGCATCGCAGACATCGACCGCATAATCCATCTCGGTACTGGTAAAGCTCTCGGGCGAGTACTCGAACACCCAGTCGGTGTCCGGGTACTTTGCCGCCTCCTGAAGGACCAGCTCTGCACCCCTTCGGGCGATCGCCTTCACCCCCTCACGGTCTGCGCCGAAGACGTGTTTGCGCTGCACGGGGGACGTGGAGTTGTAAATGTGCACGATGGCGCGACGGGCACCGCGCAGGGACTCGAAGGTCCGCGCGACGAGGTCCTCCCGTGCCTGCACCAGGGCCTGAACGGTGACGTCCCCGGGGATCTGACCTTCCTCGATCAGCCAGCGTACGAAGTCATAATCCGGGCGGCTGGCCGCCGGAAACCCGACCTCGATCTCCTTGAAGCCGACCTTGACCAGCAGGTCCCACAGCATCCGCTTACGCTCGACGCTCATGGGCTCGAGCAGCGCCTGGTTACCGTCCCGCAGATCCACGCTCGCCCAACGCGGAGCCTGCTCGATCGCTCTGTCCGGCCACTGCCGATGCCGGAGGTGCACTGCCGGCGCCCGGCGGTACTTACGGTGGTCAAAGGTACTCATGGTTTCTCCCTGATCGTTCGGGTGTCTGTCGTCGGTTCCTGTTGGCCGCCCTTTGGGTCAGGGCAATTGGCCCGACCGGCTCCTTGTGGGATCGGTCGCGTCGGCCGCGCCTGGTGGGCCGGCCGTGTGGTCGCCCCTGGTGTGGGACGTGGACAGGTTACGGCAAACGGCCGGACAGAGGATTGCGAAAATTCCCAAACCCCGGGGCATGCAAGCAATATTCTGCTATCTTTTGCGCCTGGGGAGGTATGTCGTTTCGCAGGAGATGGGGGCGATGAAGCTCGACCGCTATGACCGCCGCATCCTCGAGGTGCTTCAGGAGGAAGGGCGCATCAGCAACCAGGAGTTGGCGGACCGCATCGGACTCTCCCCCTCCCCATGTCTGCGCCGAATACGCGCACTGGAAGAGGCCGGAATTATTACCGGCTACCGGGCGCTGCTGGACGCCCAGAGGCTCGGGTTCAACTTGGTGGCCCTCATAAGCATCTCCATGGACCGACACACCCCCGAGCGCTTCGCACGGTTCGACGCAGCCATCGCCGCCATTCCGGAGATACTGGAGTGCCTGCTTATCACTGGGCGGGATGCGGACTACCAGCTCAAGGTCGTCGTCCGCGACATGGACGCCTACCAGGACCTGCTGCTGAACAAGATCACCCGGCTGGAAGGCGTCTCCGGCGTGCATTCCAGCTTCGTGCTGCGGCGGGTGGTGGATCGAACGAGCCTGCCCCTGCCGTAGGGAAGCACGGAAGGGACTCGGGAGCTACAGCAAGTCGCGCGCACCGCGCTGCGCCGCAATTGACCTAGCGCAGGTGTTTTCTGGGGGCACTTGCGAGAAGTCAGTGCTTCTCTCGGCCTTCATTGATTCGGGTCAGTTCGGCGGAACCACCCTTTCGATATATTAGGATTACCTAACGTTCCTGACAAGCACCTCACTCGTACGGCGAATACCGTATTGAATTCGAAGACGGAAAAGCTGGAAGTGGAATCGCGCCGGGGCCCGCCGGTATGCCCGGGGCTGCTCTTGTTTCAGGTCCGCGGCTCTTCGCGTGGGCTTCCCCGGGCCGCGGCCGAACTCTGACGTTGGACGCCCCGATCAGATGAGCACCGAGGGCTTGACCTTTTCAATCAACAGCGGGCAGGCGGCTTTCAGGCCGCCGGTCAGACCCCCGAGTTCCCGACTCACTGAACGCAGCTCAGGAGGTACCCATGGGCACAGAGCAGACTCTCTATGAATTCTTGCGCCAGCAAGGGGTCTCGCGCCGGAGCTTCCTGAAGTTCTGCACCATGACCGCCGCCAGCCTCGGCCTCGCCCCCGGCATGGCCGGGACGATCGCCCACGCGCTGGAGACCAAGCCGCGGACACCCGTCATCTGGCTGCACGGTCTGGAGTGCACCTGCTGCACAGAGTCCTTCATCCGCTCCAGTCATCCGTTGGCTGGGGACGTGATCCTGTCCATGATCTCATTGGACTACGACGACACCCTCATGGCGGCGGCGGGACACCAGGCCGAGGAGATCCTGGACCAGACGGTCGCCCAGCACGACGGGAAGTACATCCTCGCCTGCGAAGGCAACCCGCCGTTGAACGAAGACGGGATGTACTGCATTCAGGGGGGCAAACCGTACGTCGAGAAGCTGCGCCGCATGGCCGATCACTGCAAGGCCATCATCGCCTGGGGCTCCTGTGCATCCTGGGGCTGCGTGCAGGCGGCACGGCCCAATCCCACCCAGGCGACACCGATCGACCAGGTCATCCGCGACAAGCCGGTGATCAAGATCCCCGGCTGCCCCCCGATCGCGGACGTCATGACTGGCGTGATCACCTATATCGCGGCCTTCGACCGGCTCCCGGAGCTCGACCGCAGGGGCCGGCCCAAGATGTTCTATAGCCAGCGCCTCCACGACAAGTGTTACCGGCGGCCCCACTTCGACGCCGGCCAGTTCGTCGAAAGCTTCGACGACGAGGGGGCGCGCAAGGGCTACTGCCTCTACAAAATGGGCTGTCGGGGACCGACCACCTACAACGCCTGCTCCACCGTTGGGTGGAACGGCGGCGTATCTTGGCCGGTGAAGTCCGGCCACGGCTGCCTGGGGTGTGCCGAGGACGCCTTCTGGGATCACGGTCCCTTCTACACTCCCGTGGCCAACCTGGACGTGACCGGAAGGGTCGAGTCCACCGCCGACCAGGTCGGCGCGGTCCTTGCCGGAGCCGCGGTCGTCGGTGTGGCCGCCCATGCGGGTGTCACAGCGCTGCGTCGTGCACGGGAAACCAGCAAACAGGAGAAGCCCAATGACTAAGACGGTTGCACCGAACGGCTTCAGCCTCGACGACAGCGGCAAGCGTGTGGTCGTCGATCCAATCTGCCGCATCGAGGGGCACCTGCGCATCGAGGTCAACCTGGACGACCAGAACGTCATCCGCAACGCGGTGTCGACCGGTGCCATGTGGCGGGGCATCGAGGTGATCCTGAAGGGCCGCGACCCCCGCGACGCCTGGGCCTTCACCCAACGGATCTGCGGCGTCTGCACCGGCGTCCATGCCCTCACCTCCATTCGGGCGGTGGAGGACGCCCTGGGGATCGGCATCCCCGAGAACGCCAATAGTATCCGGAACCTCATGCTGCTGGCCCAGTACACCCAGGACCACCTGGTGCACTTCTACCATCTGCATGCCCTCGACTGGGTGGACGTG
>Ga0307440_1001071_pt1 | contig 13429 bp, 11 predicted proteins | sample SalMarWE160410MG_FD_202150 | JGI IMG/M metagenome (GOLD analysis project Ga0307440, IMG submission 202150) | Salt marsh sediment microbial communities from the Plum Island Ecosystem LTER, Massachusetts, United States - WE1604-10 | ecosystem: Environmental > Aquatic > Marine > Intertidal zone >... | reverse complement strand
TGGTGGTGATCGGCGGCGGACCGGTGGGGCTCGAGATGGCGCAGGCGCATCGCCGCCTCGGGGCGGCGGTGACGGTGCTCGAGGCCGGGCGATGCCTGGCGCGGGACGATGCGGAGATGGCGGACATGGTCACCGGTCGGCTGCGGGACGAGGGCATCGAGATCCACGAAGGTGTATCCGGACTGCGTTGCGAGCCGGTATCGGGCGGCGTGCGGGTCCGGTTCGCTACGGCCAGTGGTGAAGATGCCGTGGACGGCACACATCTGCTGGTCGCCGCCGGCCGGCGGCCGAACGTCGATGGCCTGGGCCTGGAGGCAGCGGGCGTCGCCCACGGCGCGCAGGGGGTGCAGGTGGATGCCCGGTTGCGCACGTCGAACCGGCGCATCTACGCCGTCGGCGACGTGACGGGGCCGTACCGTTTCACGCATGCGGCGGCCTACCAGGCCGGCATCGTGATCCGCAACATGCTGTTGCGGCTACCGGCCCGCGTGGATTACACGGCGCTGCCCTGGGCCGTGTTCACCGATCCGGAGCTGGCGCATGTCGGCCTGACGGAGGCCGAGGCCGGGCGGAAGGGGCTGAGGGTCAGGGTGCTGCGCCAGGATTTCGCCGGCAACGACCGGGCCGTCGCCGAGCGGCACAGCGAGGGCGGCATCAAGATCGTGGTGTCGCCCCGGGGAAGGGTACTGGGCGCCACCATCGTCGGGGCGCATGCCGGCGAGCTGATCGCGCCCTGGGTGCTGGCGGTGCGCCAGCGGCTCGGCATCGGCGCCATGGCCTCGCTGGTCCTGCCGTACCCGACGCGCGCGGAGGCCGGCAAGCGCGCGGCCGGCAGCCATTTCGAGCCGATGCTGGTTTCCGGCCGCATGCGCCGGCTGGTGCGCCTGCTGCTGCGTCTCGGCTGAGTCGCCGGGTTCTTGCAGAAAATCGTAGTTTGGCATTAAAGTGGCTGGTCAGAAGGGAGGGGAGCATGAAACGATTTCTAGCAGTATCGGTTTTGTTGTGCCTGGGCAGCATGTCCGCCCACGCCGGCGGATTTCAGGTCGGGGAGATGGCAACCCGGGCTTCGGGTATGGCGAGCGCCTTCACCGCCGTGGCAAACGACGCATCCGCGGCCTGGTACAATCCGGCCGGCACGGTGTTCATGGACGACAACCAGTTGATGCTCGGCGGCGACGTGATCATCACCAAGAATTCCTTTACCGCGAATACATCGAATCCGTTGTATCCGGCGTCGGCGGATGCGGCCAGCAAGACGTTCTTCGTACCGCACGGCTATGTCACCTACCGGCCAGAGAATTCGAAGTTCGGTGCCTCGCTCGGCATCAACTCCCCATTCGGCCTGGAGACGGATTGGCCGACGACCGCACCCTTTGCAAGTTCCAATACATTTTCCCGCATCAACATGGTGATGGTGAACCCGAGTGTCGCCTACCAGATTAGCGATAATCTTTCCGTGGCGGTCGGCGTCGATTACGCCAATGTCTACAAGGTGGCGCTGGACAATACCCTGCAGGACTTGCACGGGAACGGCGATGGCTGGGGCGCCAATGCGTCGATCCTGTACAGGGGGGACGGCTTCAATATCGGCATCAATTACCGCAGTCGTGTCAAGGTCGACCTGACGGGCAACGCTACCGCAAAGAGCACCCTGGCTTTGCTCGGTGGTACGACATCCGGCGCTAACACGTCCATCACCTTTCCTGACCAAGTCAACGTTGGCCTGGCAGTGATGCCGAATGAGCAGTGGACGCTTAGCGCAGACGTGGACTGGGTGAACTGGAAGACCTTCAAGGCCATCGACGTGACCTACGACAGCGCAGCGTATCGCACCGCCGTGGCAACCTTGCAGGGGGCTGTGGGTAGTGTGCCTACCGGCAGCACCCATTTGCCGGAGAACTGGAAGGCCACCGTCGCCTTCAGGCTCGGTGCCGAGTGGAAGTACACCCAGAAGGCGCGTGTCCGCTTCGGCTTCGTCTACGATCCGACGCCGATCAGCGCGGTCGATTTCTCGCCGGCCATCCCGGGCAACAACCGGCAGCTCTACTGCATCGGTTACGGCTACGACATTACCCCGGCCACGACGCTCGATCTGGGCTATTCCTACGTGCACATCAACCAGCGGAACCAGACGCAGTCGCCGGCAACACCTCCAGGCGCGCCCGCCACGGTCAAAAACGGCGTCTATAAAGGGGATGCCAACATCATCATGGCATCCGTCAATACGCATTTCTGACCGTAAGGCATTCCGTCAGCCGACGACGGTCGATGTTGAGAGGGGCGGCTTTGGCCGCCCCTTTTTCGTGGCCGCCGGTGGTCTAGACTGGGCTATGGGACGCGCGCCCGCATCCGGGGCATGACAGGGAGGTCGATATGCAGTGGCTGATCTGGATCGTCATCATCGCGGTCATGGCCGTGCTGCTGGCGCAGACCCGGTGGGGATACCGCACATGGCTGGCCGGCACGGCGGCGGCGCTGGTGGCGCTGGTGGCCACGGGACTGTTGCACGCCATCGGCGTGGTCGTGGCGGTGCTGTTGTATCTGCTGGTGGCCGTGCCCCTGCTGTGGACGCCGTTCCGCCGCCAGTGGATCAGCCGGCCGGTGATGCATGCCATCGCCAAAGCCCTGCCGCCGATGTCCGATACCGAGAAGGCGGCCATCGATGCCGGCACCGTCGGCTGGGAGGCGGAGCTGTTCCGCGGCCGGCCGGACTGGCACAAGCTGCTGGCCGTCGCCGCCCCCACGCTGACCGACGAGGAACAGGCCTTCCTCGACGGACCGGTGGAGACGCTGTGCGGCATGCTCGACGACTGGGAGATCACGCACGAGCGCAACGACCTGCCGCCCGCGGTCTGGGACTTCATCAAGGCCAACGGCTTCTTCGCCATGATCATCCCCAAGGCCTACGGCGGGCTGGAGTTCTCGGCCTACGCCCATTCCCAGGTGGTCATGAAGGTGGCCAGCCGCAGCGTCACGGCGGCGGTGACGGTGATGGTGCCCAACTCGCTGGGTCCGGCCGAGCTGCTCTTGGCCTACGGCACCGAGGCGCAGAAGGATCATTACCTGCCGCGCCTGGCCAAAGGGGAGGAGGTGCCGTGCTTCGCGCTGACCGGGCCGCTGGCCGGATCGGACGCCAGCGCCATGCCGGATGCCGGCATCGCCTGCAGGGGCGAGTTCGAGGGCAAGCAGGTGCTGGGCTTCCGCGTCAACTGGGACAAGCGCTACATCACGCTGGGTCCGGTGGCCACGCTGCTCGGCCTGGCCTTCCGTGCCTACGATCCGGACCACCTGCTCGGCGACGTCGAGGATCTCGGCATCACCTGCGCCCTGGTGCCGCCGGGCACCTCCGGCATCGACATCGGCCGCCGGCATTACCCGCTCAATTCGGCCTTCCAGAACGGCCCGAACCACGGCCGCGACGTGTTCATCCCGATGGACTGGCTGATCGGCGGCGAGGCGCAGATCGGCAAGGGCTGGCGCATGCTGGTCGAGCGGCTGTCGGTCGGACGCGGCATCTCGCTGCCGGCGCTTTCCACCGGCGGCGGCAAGCTGGCCAGCCTGGCCACCGGCGCCTATGCCCGCGTACGCCGCCAGTTCCATCTGCCCATCGGCCGCTTCGAAGGGGTCGAGGAGGCGCTGGCGCGCATCGGCGGCCTGACCTACCTGATGGACGGCGGCCGCCGCCTGACCCTTTCGGCCCTGGACGCCGGCGAGCGGCCGTCGGTGATCACCGCCATGGTCAAGTACTACCTGACCGAGTCGATGCGCACGGTCATCAACGACGCCATGGACGTGCACGGCGGCCGCGGCATCTGCCTCGGGCCGACCAACTACCTCGGGCGCACCTACCAGACCATCCCGGTGGCCATCACCGTCGAGGGCGCCAACATCCTGACGCGCACCCTGATGATCTTCGGGCAGGGGGCGATGCGCTGCCATCCCTACCTGCTCGACGAGATGGCCGCGGCCCGGCAGGACGATGTGGCCCGCTTCGATGCCCTGCTGCTGGACCATGTCGGCCACGCCGTGCACAACGGCGCGCGCGCCGTCGTCTATGCCGTCGCCGGCCGCTGGCTGGCCCCGTCGCCGGTCGCTGGCCCCGAGGCCGGGTACTACCGGGCCTTGTCCCGCTTCTCCGCCGCCTTCGCGGTGCTGGCCGACATGGCCTTCCTGCTGCTGGGCGGGCAGCTCAAGCGCAAGGAGCGGCTGTCCGGCCGCTTCGCCGATGCGCTGGGCTATATGGTGCTGTGCTCAGCCGTGCTCAAGCGCTATGCCGACGACGGCCGCCCCGAGGCCGACCTGCCGCTGCTGCACTGGAGCTGTCGCTATGCCCTGCACCGGATCGAACAGGCCCTGGACGGCATCCTGCGCAACTTCCCGCTGCGCGTGCCGGCCACGCTGATGCGCGCGCTGCTGTTCCCGCTCGGCCGCCGCTGGCACGCGCCGTCCGACCGGCTCGGGCATCAGGTGGCCGGGCTGCTGCTGGCCCCGTCGGAGACGCGCGATCGCCTGACCGCCGGCGTCTTCGCGCCGTCCGATCCGGACGACATCGTCGGCCGGCTGGAGCATGCGCTGGGGCTGGCGATGCAGGCCGAGGTCGTCGAGGCCCGCCTGCGCCGGGAGGGCATCCGTGCCGACGGGCAGATGCCGCATGATGACTGGTTGCGGCAGATCGAGCAGGAGAGTCGTATCACGGCGGACGAGCGCCAGCTTCTGAACGCGTTCCGGGAGGCGGCGCTGCAGGTGATCCAGGTCGACGATTTCGCGCCTGCCAAGGCCGGGGCGAAGACAGCCTCGAAGACAGTGGCGAAGCGATCGACGGCGAAGCCGGCGGCGAAAGCCGCGGCGGCACGCAAGCGCCCTACAGCCCGGCGCTGATCTTCCAGCCGTCGGCAGTCTTCCGCAGCTCCAGCTGTTCGCGCTCGACGATGGTGCGCCAGACCTGGTGCCGACGCACGCGCAGGCGATAGCTCTGCTCGCACTGGGCGTGCGTGGCGTCGAGCACCCGGATGACGCGGTCGAAGGAGTGCATGTCGAGCTGATCGAAACGATCGAACATGTCCATCATCTGCGCCACGACATCGACCTTGGTCTGGCCGTGATCGTGGTAGTCGGTCAGCAGTAGCTGGCTGTAGGCGCGGATATCCTTGTGGCAGATGGCCTGGTCGCGGGCATCCATGACGGATCGGATCGCGAGCTTCTGGGCGTCCGTGCAGCCCGCCAGAGGCAGCGCCAGCGCCAGCATCAGGCCGGCGGCGGCCAGCCGGATGTCAGAGAAACGCCTTGGCCTTCGCACTCCACTTGCTCCGTGGATAGTTGGCCCGGAGCAGGATGCTCGTTTGCCGTGCATCGTCACTCTGGCCCAGCGCCGCATAGGAGGCGGCCAGGTAGTACAGCGCCTCCTTGATCGATGGCGTGGTCTGGTAGGAACGGATCACCCGCTGGAAGCGGTTGGCGGCGGCCACGTACTGCTTGCGGTCGAAATAGAACTTGCCGACCGTCACCTCGTGGCTGGCCAGGTTGTTGTACAGGTGCTGCAGGTAGCGGGCCGAATCCTTGGCGTACATGGTGCCCGGGTGTTCGCTGATCACGCGCTTGAAGGCGTCGATCGCCTTCATCGTCATCGTCTGGTCCTTCTCCGGCGGCGAGGATTCGTGATAGAAGGTCATGGCCAGCAGGTATTCGGCATAGACCACGTCGGGATGCCTCGGATGGCGGCGGATGAATTCCTCGCAGACGGTTTCGGCCAGCGGCAACTCGTCGCCCTTGTAGGCGGCGTAGGCGCGCAGCAGCTCCGCCTGCACCGTGTAGTTGCTGTACGGGTGACTCGAGGCGTATTGCTGCAGGAAATAGGCCGCCGTGTTGTACTCATGCTGGCTGACCATCTTCTTGGCCTTCTCGTAGTCGGCCTTGGGCGTGGTCATGTCGAAGTGCTTGTTGCTGCCACAGGCGCCGAGGGCGAGGGCCATGGCGGCATAGAGGAACCAGAGCGGGAAACGGGAAATCTGCATGGGTCGGCAGTCTAGGTGGCCGGTGCCCATGCGGCAACGGCAAGGTGGCGTCCGGTGCGCCCGTGATCGCGCCGGTGCGAGAAGAGGCGATCGGGATGGCAGGCGGTACAGGCGTTGAGATGCTCGATGGAGGCTTCGGGGATCCCGCATGCGGCGAGTTGCCCGATGTTCAGCAGGGCGAGATCGGCGTGGATGACGCCGTCGGTGCGGCGGAAGGCCTCGGGCGGATGCGGATAGCCGAGCTCGCGGGCGGTGTCGTCGCCGACGGCATAGCAGCAGGGGCCGATCGCGGGGCCGACCACCGCCAGCAGCTCGCCCGGCCGGGAGCCCAGCGCCTGCATGGCGCGCACCGCGTGCCGGGCGGCCCGGGCGGCAGTGCCGCGCCAGCCGGCATGGATCGCCGCCAGCCGGCGGTGCCGCGGATCGGCGAGCAGCATGGGCACGCAGTCGGCCACGCGGATGCCGACGGCCGTGCCGGGGTCGTCGCTGAGCAGGATGTCCGCCTCCGCCTCGTGGGCCCGGCCGGGCCCATGGCAGTTGAGCACGGTCGTGCCGTGGCACTGCCGGGCCGTATGCGGCCATGGCACGCCAGCCGCATCGACGAAGCGCCGCAGGTTGGCATCCACACGGGCATCGGCATCGCCGAGGCCGTAACCGAGATTCAGCGTGTCGAACGGGGCGTCGCTGACGCCGCCGTGGCGCAGCGAGAAGACGCCGGTCGCGCCATGCCGGGCGAACAGCGCCGAGGCGAGGAACATCGGCTCAGCGGACGGCTCAGACATAGGCCTGGTCCAGTGCCTCCGACAGCTGCGAGAGGTCGGCCGGCAGCGGGGCGATGCAGCTGAGCGGCTCGCCGCTGACCGGATGCGCGAAGGCGAGCAGCTCGGCATGCAGGGCCTGGCGCTTCAGGGCGGCGACGGCGCTGCGTGCCGGCTCCGGCACGCCCTTGCCCGGCTGGAAGCTGCGGGCATAGGTCGCATCTTTCAGCACCGGGATGCCCTCATGGGCCAGATGCACGCGGATCTGGTGCGTGCGGCCGGTATGCAGGGTCAGGCGCATGCGGCAGAAGTCGTCGGCGTAACGCCGTTCCACCTGCGCGTCGGTAAGCGCCGGCTTGCCGTCCTCGCGTACCGCCATCTTCTGGCGATGCTGGGGATGGCGTCCCAGCGCCGACGCGATGCGCTTGTGCTGCCAGCGCGGCACCCCGCGGCACCAGGCCAGGTATTGCCGGTCCAGCGCATGCGCCGCGAACATGGCGGTCAGGCGGCGGTGGGCGTCTTCGGTCTTGGCGATGACGAGGCTGCCGGAGGTGTCCTTGTCCAGGCGGTGCACGATGCCGGGCCGCTCGACGCCGTTGATCCCCGGCAGCTTGTCGCAATGGTGGAGCAGGGCATGGACCAGGGTGCCGGCATCATGGCCGTGGCTGGGATGCACCACCATGCCGGCCGGCTTGTTGATGACGATCAGGTGCGCATCCTCGTACAGGATGTCCAGTGCGATCGCCTCCGGCGTCAGGGAAAGGGGTGCTGCCGGCGGGATGTCGATGCTGTATCTCTCGCCGGCGCCGGCACGGTCCGACGCCTTGCAGGGCTGCCCGTGTTTGCGGATATGCGCCTCGTCGAGCAGGGACTGGATGCGGCTGCGCGACAGCCCGGTCAGGTCGGCCAGGGCCTGGTCCAGGCGCCGGCCGTGCAGGCTGTCCGGGATGACGACGTCGGTCATCCCGATGCCGGCATTCATTCTCCGGCCGTAACCGCCGGCTGGCTGTCCGCAGCCCGGGTCTCACCGCCTGCCGACTGGGAGCCTGACTGCTCCCCGGAACGGCCGCTCGGACGCCGGCGGCGACGGCGCCGCTTCTTCTTCTGCGCATCTCCCTCGGCCCCGTTGTCACTGCCATCGGCCTTCGCCTCTGCAGGCCTCTCCGGCCGTTCGCGCTTCGGCTTCTGGCGTTCCGTCTGCTCCTGTCCGGACTGGGCGCCACCCTCCTGCTGCGGCTTGCGGCCACCGCGGCGGTTGCGGCCACCGCGCCTGCCCCGGCGCGCTCCCTGACCGGAGGCGCGACGGGCCTTCTTCTCCTCTTCCTCGGCGGCCGCGGCGGCCGCGGCGGCCTCCTCTTCCTTGCTCTTGCGGCCAAGCAGCTTGCCGAACAGGGAGCCGATCAGCGAGGGCTTCTCCTTGGCTTCGGGCTCTTCCGGCGCCTGAGGTATGCCGACGATCGGCTCCAGTGGCTTGAGCTTGCGGCCCGGACGCGGCGGCTTCTTGCCCTTGGTGGTGTCCTCGAGCACCTCGATCTTCTGCTGGTTGTTGTCCGACCAGTGGCGCTCGATGCGGAAGTGCGGGATCTCCAGCTCCTGGCGGATCTGCAGTGTCACCTGGATCTCGTACAGCGACTCGATGCGCGCGACATCCCCACGCTTGTTGTTCATCAGGTATTCGCCGGTATCCGATGGCACCTGCACCACCAGCGTCGGCTTGTTGCCTGCCTCGGCCAGGTCCTCGATGCGGTTGAGCACATGCAAGGCCATCGATTCGGTGGTCAGCACATAGCCGCGGCCCTGGCAGCGCGGGCACATCTCGGTCGTCGATTCGCGCACCGACGGGTGCAGGCGCTGGCGGGACATCTCGAGCAGCCCGAAGCGGGAGATGCGCGCCATCTGGATGCGGGCCTTGTCCCCCTTGCATGCGTCGCGCAGCGTTTCCTCGACCTGCTGCGCGTGCTTGCGCGAGGCCATGTCGATGAAGTCGATGACGATCAGGCCGCCGATGTCGCGTATCCTGAGCTGGCGGGCGATCTCGCGCGCCGCCTCGAGGTTGGTGGCGACCGCCGTGTCGTCGATGTGCTTGCTTCCGGTCGAGCGCGACGAGTTGACGTCGATCGAGGTCAGCGCCTCGGTCGGATCGAACACGATCGAGCCGCCGGAGGGCAGCCGGATCTCGCGCTCGTGGATCTCCTCGCACTGGTCCTCGATCCTGTAGTGGCGGAACAGCGGCTTCTTGCCGCGGTACAGCTTGACCAGCTTCTCCTTGCCCGGCAGCACCGCGTGCACGAACTGCTTGGTGCGCTCGTAGATCTCGTAGTTGTCGACCCAGATCTCGGCGATGTCGTCGGTGAAGTGGTCGCGGATGGCACGCGTGGCCAGGTCGCCTTCCAGGTAGATCAGCGACGGCTGCGGCGCGTTCTGGCTCTTGATGCGGATCTCGTCCCATAGCCGGGACAGGTAGGCGTAGTCGCGTTCCAGCGCCTCCAGCGTCTGGTCCTTGCCAGCGGTGCGCAGGATCAGGCCCATGTTGTCCGGGACGTTCAGCTGCGACAGGATCTGCTTCATGGCCAGCCGGTCCGCCTCGTCCAGCTTGCGCGAGATGCCGCCGCGCTCGGTGTTCGGGCTCAGCACCAGATAGCGGCCAGCCAGCGAGATGTAGGTGGTCAGGGCCGCACCCTTGGTGCCGCGCTCCTCCTTGACGACCTGCACCAGGATCGGCTGCTTGTGCTCCAGCACGTCCTGGATGCTGACGTTGCGATGATCGGCCGTCTTGTCGGCCCCCTCTTTCCAGTATTCGGGGTGGATCTCGTTCAGCGGCAGAAAGCCCTGGCGGGCCGAGCCGTACTCGACGAAGGCCGCCTGCAGGCTCGGTTCGATCTTGGTGATCGTCCCCTTGTAGATATTGCTCTTGGTCTGGATTTTCTGGGCGGACTCGATGTCCAGTTCCTGAAGGTAATCGCCGTCGACGATGGCTACCCGGCTTTCCTCCTCATGGGAGGCATTGATCAGCATGCGCTTGCTCATTCACCACTTCCTGGTGGCCGCCTGAGGATTTGCTGATACACAACACACGGTCCCGGAACCATGCCATGGTCCGGGAAGCACGCTGATCCAGTTCTCACCGTCGCGCCGAAACCTTCCGCACCACGGTACAAATCGTCAGACAAGACCTTTTTATTGCAGGTCTCAACACGGCGGCAACGGACGGAAGCGCATGGCGTGGACCCGGTCTTTCAAACAGCCTGGGTCCGGCGAATTCTTCGGTGCGACCCGGTCCTCCTGATCCGCCTCGGCGGAGAGGTTGTCGTGTCCGGGTCGGACGCGCATGCTTGCACCATCACGGCATGTCGCCAGCGGAGCATCACTGCATCGGCCAAAGCTAGAGATCGGAGGCATTTTTGGCAAGCGCGCCTTCCCCTGGGCCCTATCTGGACATCGACGAACGGGAAGCCGGCAGCCGCCTGGACCGGGCATTGCTGCGCCTGCTCGGGGATGGAAGCCGTCCGCTGCTGATGCGCCTGATCCGCAAGGGCAACGTCCGCGTCAACGGCCGCCGCGCCAAGCCGGAGTCGAGGCTGGCCGCGGGTGACCGTGTGTTCCTGCCCGCCAGCCTGCGTCCGGGCGCGGCAGCCGCCCCGGCCGAGGGGGTGCCCGCAGGGGTGCTCCGGCGGGCCGAAGGGGTGCCGGTGCTGTACGAGGACGACTGGCTGCTCGCCGTCGACAAGCCGGCCGGCATGGTGGTGCATGGCGGCTCCGGCCACGGCGCCGGCCTGGTCGAGGCCATGAAGCAGCTCAGGGACCTTCCCGATCTCAGGCTGGCGCACCGCCTGGACCGCGACACCTCCGGCGTGCTGCTGCTGGCCAAGCACCTCGAGTCGCTGCGCCGGCTGACCGCATCCTTCCGTGAGCGGGACATGCACAAGACGTACCTGGCGCTGGTGGCCGGCCATCCGTACCCGCATGCCGGGCGCATGCGCTCGCATCTGGCCAAGGGCGTGGTGCGCGGCGGCGAGCGCATGGTCGTCGATGCCGAGGACGGCAAGGAGGCCGTGACCGATTTCCAGGTGATGCTGGAGCGCCGGCACGGCGATTTCGACTGGGGCATGGTGGCGCTGCATCCGCACAGCGGCCGCACGCATCAGCTCAGGGTGCAGTTGCAGGCCGAGGGGCATGCGATCCTCGGCGACGCCAAGTATGGCGACAAGGGCGATCTGGCGGCGTTCCGCGCCATGGGAGGCAAGGGGCTGATGCTGCATGCCTGGCGTCTGCGCTTCGCACATCCGGTGACGGACGCGTCGATGGAGATCCGGGCCTCGCTGCCGTCAGCGTGGCGGGAGATACTGAACGAACCGGCGAGCGGGAGGGAACCATGAAGGGAAGCTGTCTGTGCGGGGCTGTGGCCTACGAGGTCGACCGCCTGGCCGGTCCGGTGCGCCATTGCCATTGCCGCACCTGCCAGAAGGCGCAGGGGGCCGCGTTCGCATCGACGGGCCGCGTCGATCGTGCACATTTCCGCTGGCTGAAGGGGGAGGACAGGCTGTCCGCCTTCGAGTCCTCGCCCGGCAAGCTGCGCCGCTTCTGCTCGGTCTGCGGCTCGCACCTGCTGGCGGAATGGGTGGACCAGCCGCAGGTGATCCTGCGCGTGGTCACCCTCGACGAGGATCCGCATCCCACCGGGTTCGCGCACATCTGGACCTCGCACGACCTGCCGTGGCTGGATTTCGGCGACGATGTCCCCGCCCATCCCGAGTTCCCGGCGGCATAGGAGGCGATCCATGGTCGAGGAGATCCTGGCTTTCTGGTTCGACGAGCTCGAGCCGCATCAATGGTGGGCGAAGGACGAGGCGCTCGACCAGGAAATCGGCGAGCGATTCATGGAGATTCACCGCATGGCCTGTCGCTGCGAGCTGGCCGACTGGCGCGCCAGCGCCAGGGGGCGGCTGGCCGAGATCCTGGTGCTGGACCAGTTCTCGCGCAATATGTACCGGGATTCGCCGCTGGCCTTCGCCAACGACCCGCTGGCCCTGGCCCTGGCGCAGGAGGCCATCTCCAGGCAGGTGGACCGGCAGCTGACCGCCATCGAGCGCATCTTCATGTACATGCCGTTCATGCACAGCGAATCGCCGCGCATCCACGAGGTGGCGGTGGCGCTGTTCACCGCCAACGGCATCGCGTCGAATCTCGAATTCGAGCTGAAGCACAAGCGCATCATCGACCGCTTCGGCCGCTATCCGCACCGCAACGCCATCCTCGGCCGGGAATCGACGGCGGAGGAACTGGCCTTCCTCAGCGAGCCGGATTCCAGCTTCTGAGGCGCTGGCAGGGGGGGAATCGTTTGATCGCGAAACTCATCGCCGCGCTGGCGGCGGCCATCATCGCCGTGATCTCCGATCTCGGTTACGGCGGCATCGTGCTGTTGATGGGTATCGAGAGCGCCTGCATCCCGCTGCCGTCCGAGATCATCATGCCGTTCTCGGGCTTCCTGGTGTTCAAGGGCACCATGCAGTTGACCGCGGTGGCCGTGGCCGGGGCGACCGGCAATCTGTTCGGCTCGTGGGCGGCCTATGCCCTCGGGGCCTGGGGCGGGCGGCCGCTGGTCGAGAAATACGGGCGTTACGTGCTGGTCTCCCACCATGACCTCGATCTGGCCGATCGCTGGTTTTCCCGCTTTGGCGACATCACCGTCTTCGTCTGCCGCATCCTGCCGGTGGTGCGCACCTTCATCGCCTTTCCCGCCGGCGTGTCGCGCATGCCGCTATGGCGATTCAGCGCCTATACCTTCGCCGGTTCGCTGATCTGGTGCTGGGGCCTGGCCTGGATCGGCATGAAGCTCGGCGAGAACTGGCACACGCTCGGGGCCTATTTCCACCGCTTCGATGCCCTGATCGGCCTGATGCTGCTGGCGGGCATCGCCTGGTACGTGCGCCGGCACCTGCGCCGGCCGCGCTGAGCGGTCCGGGGCTGCGTCAGTCGGCCTTGTGCAGCAGGTCCACGCGGATCGGCATCAGGAAATCGGCACCGTCCGGCCCCAGGTGATCCTCGAATTTGCGCCTTACTTCGTCATACAGCTCGGCCGACAGCTGGTGGTTGGTGTGGGTGACCCTCAGGATCTTCGCCTCGAAGTCGGCGAAGTCGTCGAAATGCATCGGGGAGTGGAAGAAGATCTCCTGCGCCAGGCCCAGCACGCCCGTGTCGACGGCGCGGGTGATCGCCTCGAAGGCGGCGCGGCGGACCTGCTCCTCGTCGTGGAACAGGCGCAGGATCTCGTTGAATTCGCCGGCAAAGACCGGCTCCGAGATGTAGGCCAGGCCGCCGGGCCTCAGCACGCGCCGGACCTCGGCCAGCGCCTTGTCCATCAGCCCGATCGGCACGTGGTGCAGGGACTTGAACATGAACACGACGTCGAACGCGGCATCCGGCGCCGGGATGGCTTCGGCCCCGGCCAGCACGAAGCGCACGTTGGGCAGGTCGTCGATGGCGAGGTGGTTGCGGTGCTGGATCTCGTCGACCTCGAGCGCCGTGATGCGCCGGTCCGTCCCTTCGCTGGCGATGGCGCGGGTGATCTCGGCGCGGCCGCAGCCGAGCTCGAGGATGTCCTTGCCGTCGAGCGCCAGCAGCGCGTTGTAGATCTCCCGTTCCGGGCAGGTGCGGCTGATG
>Ga0307440_1001070_pt1 | contig 13435 bp, 13 predicted proteins | sample SalMarWE160410MG_FD_202150 | JGI IMG/M metagenome (GOLD analysis project Ga0307440, IMG submission 202150) | Salt marsh sediment microbial communities from the Plum Island Ecosystem LTER, Massachusetts, United States - WE1604-10 | ecosystem: Environmental > Aquatic > Marine > Intertidal zone >... | reverse complement strand
GGCAGCTGCGCCATGTGTTCGGCCAGCACGCCCACCTCGCGCCCGCCGCGGCCGGCGATGCGCCGCACGCTGCGGGCCAGGGGGCGGTGCACCCAGATGCCGGCCGTCACGAACGCCATGGACAGGAAAGCGATGTCGAACAGTGATATCCAGTGGGGCAGGCCAAGGGTTGTACTGTTGCCGGACAGGCGCATGGTCAGCTGCAGGGCCATGAAGATCAGCAGGATCGGCCACAGGCGGACGATGTAACGCCATGTCGGCGCCCTCTCCACCACCTCAGCCCTTGCCGTTCCACGAACCATGCGGGTTAGCCTAGAATCCAAGGCTGCCCAGCACAAACGATCATGTGCCCGAACCAAGAAAAAAGGCACCCCGAACGGAGTGCCTGCTTTAGCCTAAATGGCTCCCCGGGCCGGACTCGAACCAGCGACAAGGTGGTTAACAGCCACCTGCTCTACCGACTGAGCTACCGGGGAATAGGCGGCGAACGGTACGAACCGCCTGCCATCGTGTCAACCAAGCATTTCCCCGCCCGGCTGTCCGCGCCGTCGCGAACGAAGCAGGGCGAATGGACATCGGCGCTTGCCAGCGGCGTAGGGGATTGCCAATATATCGTATTCATTAGGAGTTACATGTTTTACATGCCATAATGCATGAAGATGGGGAGGCCACTGCCTTGAATAGCAGCGCTTTTTGGAAGTCCGACTGGTTTGTGGGTCTTGTGATCGCGGCCATCTTCATCGTGGGCTACCTGATCGGATTCTCCCCGCTCAAGCACATGGAACAGAGCGCCTACGACATCGGCGTTTCGGCCAGCATCAAGCCCGCCAGCAACCAGATCGTCATCCTCGACATCGACGATGCCTCCATCGACCGCATCGGGCGCTGGCCCTGGTCACGCTCCATCATCGCCGACATGATCAACAAGCTGTCGGCGGCCGGTGCCAGCCAGATCGGCCTGGACATCTTCTTCACCGAACGCCAGAGCGACGACAACACCGCGCAGATGATCGCGTTCCTGAAGCAGCAGGCCAGTATCCTGAAAAGCCAGGGACGCACCGACGAGGCGGCCGCCACGCTGGAAAAGGCCCAGAACCTCGATATCGATTCCCGGCTGGTCAAGGCCGTGCAAAATGCCGGCAATGTCGTGATGCCGATCCTGTTCGACTTCGGGAACGGATCCAATGCCTCTTCCACCATCCCGCCCCAACTGCTCGATCGCATCAGCACCGCCAACATCGGGGGCAACCCGCAGATGCCGCCCCTGAAGGCATCGGGCATCCGCCTGCCGTTCAGCGAGCTGGCCCTGGCCGCGGCCGGGCTCGGCCATCTGAACATCCAGTTGGCATCCGGCGGCGTGGTGCGCAACGATCCGCTCGTCATCGAATACAACAAGCGTTTCTTCCCGTCGCTGTCGCTGGCCATCGCCGCCCAGCAGCTGCATGTCTCCAGCCACGATATCCGCGTCAACCTCGGCTCGGACATCGAAATGGGCGTGCTGGATGTCCCGACGGACGCCCACATGCGCGCCTGGCCCGTGTTCCACACCGGCGGCAAGGATGGAAGCTTCAAGCATTATTCCTTCTATGACGTCTACTCCGGACGCATCCCGCCCAAGATGTTCGAGAACAAGATCGTGCTGATCGGCATCACGGCCAAGGGCGTCGGCAACACCTTCATCACACCGGTCAGCGACCAGATGTCCGGCGTCGAATTCACCGCCAACGTGCTGCAGAGCATCCTTGACCACACCTTCTTCTCCCGCCCGTCGTGGGCGAAGCTGGTGGAGCTGGGCATCCTGGCCCTGATCGCCATCTACCTGATCGCCCTGCTGCCGCGTCTGGGTGCCGCTGCGGGCGCCATCGTCTCGATCCTGCTGCTGCTGGTGCTGCTCAGCGTCAACTTCTTCGCCCTGACCGCCTACTCGCTGTGGATCCAGACCATGACCGCCAGCGCCATGCTGGTGCTCGGGCATGTGCTGCTGACCACCAAACGTTATTTCGCCTCCGAGGAGGAACGTGAGAAAATCACGACGGAATCGGCGGAAACCAACAAGATGCTGGGGCTGTCGTTCCAGAGCCAGGGCATGCTCGACATGGCCTTCGACAAGTTCCGCAAATGCCCGATGAACGACGACATGCTGGCCACGCTGTACAACCTCGCCCTGGATTTCGAGCGCAAGCGCCAGTTCAACAAGGCCTCCACCGTCTACGAGCACATGGCCGAGTTCAATCCCAACTACAAGGATATCCAGGCCCGTATCCTGCGCGCCAAGAATGCCGGCGAGACCATGCTCTTCGGCACCTCCGGCGGCAACAACATGTCGACGCTGCTGATCACGGGCGGCGCCAAGCCGACCCTGGGCCGCTACGAAATCGTCAAGGAACTCGGGCGCGGGGCGATGGGTACGGTCTACCTGGGCCGTGATCCGAAGATCAACCGCGAGGTGGCCATCAAGACCATGGCGCTGTCCCAGGAGTTCGAGCCGGACGAGCTGCAGGAGGTCAAGGAACGCTTCTTCCGCGAGGCGGAAACCGCCGGCCGCCTGACGCACCCGAACATCGTCACGATCTTCGACGCCGGCGAGGAGCACGACCTGGCCTACATCGCCATGGAGTTCCTGAACGGCACCGACCTCTCCCCCTTCACGAAAAAGGACAAGCTGCTGCCGGCCGCCGCTGTGCTCAAGATCACCGGCAAGGTGGCGGAAGCGCTCCACTATGCCCACAATCAGGGGGTGATCCATCGCGACATCAAGCCGGCCAACATCATGCTGTTGCGCAACAAGACCGTGAAGGTCACCGACTTCGGTATTGCCCGCATCACCGCGTCCAGCAAGACCAAGACCGGCGTGGTGCTGGGCACCCCGTCGTATATGTCGCCGGAACAGCTGTCAGGCAAGCATGTGGACGGGCGCTCCGACCTGTTCTCGATGGGCGTCATGCTCTACGAGATGCTGACCGGCACCCGCCCGTTCCGCGGCGATTCCATGGCCACCCTGATGTTCCAGATCGCCAACGAACCCCATCCGGATATCCGGGAGCACGACCCGGACCTGCCCGAGAGCGTCAGCAAGGTCATCGACCGTCTGCTGGCCAAGGAGCCCGAGAATCGCTATGACAACGGAGGGGAAGTGGTGCGCGCCATCATTGCCTGCCTGAATGATGTCAACGCGCTGGAGAAACGTTCATGAGTTCCTTCGAGATGCATGCGTTAACCGATGTGGGCGTCAAGCGCTCACACAACGAGGATTGCGTCGGTATCGATCCGACCTTTGGCTTCGCCGTCCTGGCCGATGGCATGGGCGGGCATAATGCCGGCGAGGTCGCCAGCTCCATGGCGGTGGACCTGGTCAGCCGGGTGCTCCAGGAGCGGCTGCCGAAACTGCCCGAAGGCAAGATCGACGATGAAACCGGCTTTACCGGCGAGTCGGTGCTGGTGCGCAATGCCGTCGGCATGGCCAACAATGCCATCCTGGAAACCTCGCAGACCCGCCCGGAATGCGCCGGCATGGGTACGACCGTCGTGGCGGCCGTGTTCTACGCCGACCGCCTGACCGCGGCGCATGTCGGCGACTCGCGCATGTACCGCCTGCGCGATGACCTGCTGACACATGTCACCGAGGACCATTCCCTGATCCAGGAACAGGTGCGTCGCGGCCTGCTGACGGCCGACGATGCCCGCAATTCATCGATCAAGAACCTGGTGACGCGCGCCCTCGGCATCGAACCGGACGTCGAGCCGGACATCGTCGAGGACATCGTCCGGCAGGGCGATATTTACCTGATGTGCTCCGACGGCCTGACCGACGTCGTGCCGGACGAGGCCATCCGCCTGACGCTGTCCCAGTATGCCAAGGACCTGCGCCGCGCGGCCTCGCAGCTGGTGCAGCTGGCCAACGACGCCGGCGGTCCGGACAACATCTCGGTCATCCTGGTCCGCACCGGCAAGGTATTCCAGCGCAAACGGGGAATCATTTCCCGTATGTTTGGGCGTTGAAACGTGTTCGACTATGATACGGAAATGATGGAGGAACCCCATGGCGAGTAAGCTGATCCTCAAATTCAAGGAATCGGTGATCTCCGAGTGTCCGCTGGACCAGGAGGAAACCACCATTGGCCGCAAACCCGACAACACGATTCATATCGATAACCTTGCGGTCAGCGGTCGGCACGCGCGGGTATTGAAGATCGGCAACAAGGCCATCCTCGAGGACCTGGGCAGCACCAATGGCACCCATGTCAACAACAAGAACGTCACCAAGCATGTACTGAAACATGGCGACGTCATCCTGATCGGCAAGCACACGCTGACCTATGTGGAACTCCCCGACCAGCCCGCCGCCGCCCCCGTGCCGCCGGAGCCGGAAGAGGAGGGCGTGGACAAGACCATGGTCATCACGCCGCAGGCGCGCGCGGCCATGGCCCCGAAGGAAGAAGGCGCTTCCCCGTCAGGCCCGGCCATGCCGCTGGGCGGCGTACAGGTGGTTTCCGGTCCCCAGGCCGGGCGTGCCTTCGAACTGAGTTCGTCGCTGACCAGCATCGGCAAGGGCGACACCTGCAAGATCAAGGTCAAGGGCTTCACGGTCGGCAAGCAGGCAGCCGTGATCACCCGCCGTCCCACCGGTTATCACATCGCCTATCTGGAAGGCATGGCCAAGACCAAGGTCAACGGCGAGACCCTCGGCAACGAACCGCGCACCCTGAAGGACGGCGACATCATCGAGATCGGTGATACGCGCTTGGAGTTCTTCATCAAGGAATAGGCGGCGCGCCATCGGCGCACGCCCGGGGCTTCAGCTGCGCGCGTGCACGTTGAACAGCCGGTCGTATTCGTCCAGGGCATAGCGATCGGTCATGCCGGCGATGTAGTCCGCCACCACCCTGGCGCGCCCGTTCTCATCGTCCACCTGCCGCGCCCGCCGCGAGGCCGTGCCCGCAGGCAGCATCTCCGGATGCTCCATATAGGCATGGAACAGGTCCTGGATCACCCGTTCCGCCTTCACGGCCATGCGCACGACCCGGTAGTGGCGATACATATTCTGGAACAGGAAGCGCTTGAGCTCGCCGTTCATGTGCCGCACATCGCGCGAGAAGCCGACCAGTGGTGCCTCGGCCCGGCGCACATCGTCCAGCGCTTCCACCCCCGCTTCCCTGATGCGGCGTGCCGTTTCCTCGATGGCATCGAGGATCATGAAGTTGATCATGCGCCGGGTGGTTTCGTTGATCTGGATGCGCGCATCTGCCGATGCATGTGCGCTGCATGCCTGGTCGTGGTGAACCCGGAACAACGCCACCGTACGCAGCTCCTCGACGTTCAGCATGCCGGCCCTGACGCCGTCGTCGATATCGTGGTTGTTGTAGGCGATCTCGTCCGCCAGATTGCCGAACTGGGCCTCCAGCGTAGCCTGTTCGTGCAGCTGATAGGCCGCCAGATCCTCGTTGCGCGGCACATCGTGCGGCGAGTTGTGCTTGATGATGCCCTCGCGCGTCTCGTAGCTCAGGTTCAGCCCCGGGAACTGCGCATAGCGCCGCTCCAGCTGTTCGACGATGCGCAGCGACTGGCGATTATGCTCGAAGCCGCCGTACGGCTTCATCACCGCATGCAGCGCATCCTGTCCGGAATGCCCGAACGGCGTATGGCCGAGGTCGTGCGCCAGCGCCACCGCCTCGGCCAGGTCCTCGTGCAGACGCATGGCGCGGCAGATGGAACGGGCGATCTGGGCCACCTCGATCGAATGCGTCAGGCGCGTGCGATAGTGATCCCCTTCGTGGTTGACGAAGACCTGGGTCTTGTACTCCAGCCGGCGGAACGCCGTCGAATGGATGATGCGGTCCCGGTCCCGCTGGAAGGCATTGCGCCGTGGCGACTCCGGCTCATCGTGGACGCGGCCGCGCGACCGCGACGAGCGGCAGGCGTACGGTGCCAGCCCCTGTTCGTAATGATCCTCAGCCACGACGCGACGCTGCCATCATGGCGATGGCCTCCTCGGCGGCCTGTCTGGGCGACGGCGCCTGCAGGATGGGGCGGCCGACGACCAGATAGTCGGCACCTTCCCGGATGGCCATGGCAGGATCGGCCACCCGCTGCTGATCCTGTCTGTCCTGTCCGCCCCAGCGGATGCCCGGCGTCACGGTCAGAAAATCCTCGCCGCACTCCTGCTTGATGGCGCGCACCTCGTGCACGCTGCACACGACGCCGTGCAGGCCGGCCTTCCTGGCCAGCAGGGCCCGCTCCTGGGCCAGGCGCAGGGCCTCCTCGGCCGAACGCGTATCGCTGGTCAGCACCGTCACACCGATCAGCAGCATGTCGGGGAACGCCGTTGCGGCCTGCGCAGCAGCCTCCATCATCGCCAGGCCGCCGCTGGCATGCACATTGACCATCTGCACGCCCAGATGGCCGGCGCTTTCCACCGCCTGGGCCACCGTATTCGGGATGTCGTGGAACTTCAGATCCAGGAACACCCGGTGCTGGCCGAGCAGTTCACGCACCAGCCCGGGCCCCTCGGCCACGAACAGGCGCATGCCCACCTTCACCCAGCCCACGCCATCCCCGACGGCATCCCGCATGGCCAGGGCCTGGTCCCGGTCCGGCATATCCAGCGCCACCATCAACCTGTCCCGCATCAGAGCTCCCCTTCCCTTTTGACCTGCATGCTGCCCCAGGTATGGCACTGCGGGCACTGCCAGCGCATTTCCACAACCTCCAGGCCGCAATGCACACAACCGTAGATCTTCAGCCGCCGGCGCCAGTCCCGCACGTGCACCTGCAGCGGTGCATCACCGCTACTGACGGCCGCCTCCAGGCGCAGACTGGCCCTGAGTCCATGCGGCTGATACCCGGTTTCGACGACGATCTCGCGCGCGGCACCGGCCCCGTGCCGTTCCGACACGGCCTCGATCCAGGCCAGTGCCAGCTGCTCGTCGTGCGCGGACTGCCAGGACCGGGTCAGCAACCCCCGCCCATGGGCGGCGTAGAAGGCCTGGTGAGCCACCAGGATCGGGATGGCGAGCGGGAAATGCTCCGGCGCGTTCCGCCACAGCGACTCGGCTGCCTCGAGCGCCGCTTCCGGCTGCTGCTGGCTCAGGCGCACGTCCATCATCACCAGGTAGGCCAGCGCGCACTGCCCGTCGAGGTCGAGCGCCTTCTGCGCATATTCGACGGCCTTCGCCCAGTGTTTCGTGCTCTTCTCCTGGCGCGCCATCTCGGCCACCAGATAGGCACGGTGCAGATGTGAGGATTCCCCACGCACGCGCTCGATGTGCGACAACAGCTCCTCCGCCTTCTCCCATTCGCTGCTCTGTTCGCGCAGGCGCAGGCTGGCCTCCAGGGCCATCAGCTCATCGGGTTTGACGTTCAGCGCCTTGTCGTATTCGCGCAGGGCACGGTCGATCAGGCCGCCGGTCTGGAAATCCTTGGCCAGCGCCAGCCTGGCTTGCAGACGCAACGTTGCGGGCAGGTCCGGCCTGGCCAGCAGGTTCTGGTGGATGCGCACGGCACGGCCGATCTCACCCTTGGCCCGGAACATCTCGCCCAGCGCCAGGTACACATCCGCCGCCTCCGAGCGCAGCCGCGCCACCTGCACCATCTGCTGCAGGGCGCGGTCCGGCTCATCGGCCAGCAGGAAATTGATGCCGCGCAGCAGCGGCATGACGCGTTCGTCCTCGTGCTGCGCCACCGCATCATCCTGACGACCATGCTGGCGCAGCAGCAATGCCACCATCAGCACGACGATCGAGGCCGCCGCCAACGCCAGCAGCAGGGTATTCATACGTCGTCTTGCAGCGGGATATTGCGCAGGTTGTCGACCTCGCTCTGCAACAGGCGGTTCTCGCGCCGAAGCGCGGCGATCTCTTCCTTGTGCTTACGCCGGGAGAAGCTCAGGGCCAGCATGCCGCCCATGAATCCGGCCAGAAAGGCGATGAAGATGGGCAGGAACAGGGGAACCAGCGAATCCGACATGCCCGGGAACCCGAGCGGCACCTTTTCCACATTGGACAGGGCGAACATGGTGGCGAAGGTCGTCAGGAGCAACACCACCAGTACATTGATCCAGTTCATGGGTCCCCCCTGCTGGGCCTGCTCACACGAATTTCGACGGCGTCGATATGGCCATTTTTTCGGTCCTGCAAGGCTTTGCGAGCGTAGCGTGCTTGTTGTACGCAAGCGAGCAGTAACGCAGCAGGACGGAAAAATGGCCTATCCCTGCGGGCTGCGCCCCAAATGAGGCCACTCGGCGTTGCTCGGGATTCGTTTGGAAACACCAAATGTCATCCCTCGCGCCTTGATTGGCCTCATTTGAGGCAGCAGCGACAACACCGAAATTCATGTGAACAGGCCCTAGTCCCCGGGATTCACCTTCTCCCGCAGCTCCTTGCCGGGCTTGAAATGCGGCACGACCTTCGCGGGAACCTCGACGGCATCACCCGTTTTCGGATTGCGCCCGACCCTCGGATTGCGCATCTTGGTGGAGAAGCTGCCGAACCCGCGCAGTTCGACCCGCTCCCCCTCACCCAGTGCATCGCTGATGGCGGTGAAGATCGTGTTGACGACGATCTCGGCCTCCCGTCGGGTAATCTGGCCGTGAGCACTGGCAATCATGTCCACCAGTTCCGATTTGGTCATACACGCCTCCTGTTCCCCCGGCTTCCCGGGGCCCTGTTCGTCATTTGTCCGGTTTCTTGCCGCCCAGCAGCTTGCGCTGCAGCTCCAGCGCCAGGGCCGAAGGCGCCTTCTCCTCCTCGACGCTGGCCGCGTAGTTGCGAACCGCATCCCGCTCCTCATCCCGGAGCAACTGGCGGATCGACAGCTCAATCTGACGCCGGCGGGGATGGATATCCATCACCTTGGCCTGGATCTCGTTGCCAAGCTTGACCTCGTCGCTGTCGCGCGGCACCTCGCGCATGCCCAAACGGGCGTGCACACCTTCCGCCAACTCGATCGTAGCATAACCGTTGTGCACCTCGACCACCTTGCCCGTCACGACGCTGCCGCGCTTGGCGCCCTCGAGGAACAGCTCCATCGGATCGGTGGTCAGCTGCTTGACGCCGAGCGAGATACGCTGGCGCTCGACGTCCACGCCCAGCACCACGCATTCGACCTCCTGACCCTTGCCGTAACCCTGCAGCGCCTCGGCCCCATCCTTGTCCCAGGCGATATTGCCCACGTGCACCAGGCCGTCGAGATCGTCGCCCAGGCCGACGAAGAAGCCGAAATCGGTGATGGTCTTGATCTTGCCGCTGACACGGCTGCCCACCGGGTGCTTGCCCAGCCAGGACTGCCACGGGTTCTCGCTGACCTCCTTCAGGCTCAGGCGGATGCGCCGGGCCTCCGGATCCACCTCCAGCACCGAGACGTCCACGACATCGCCCTCGGCCAGCACCTCGGTCGGTTTGACATCCCGCCGCGTCCAGCTCATTTCAGAGCGGTGGATCAGGCCCTCGACACCCGGCTCCAGTTCGACCACGGCACCGAAATCGAGCAGCTGGCGCACCGTGCCGGTCAGGCGCATGCCCGGCTCATAGGTGGTGCCGACCTGCTGCCACGGATCCGGCTGCAGGGCCCGCATCGAGATGGACACCTTGCCGGACTCCGGCGTCAGCTTGATGATCTCCGCCGTGATGCTCTGACCGACGGACAGCACTTCCTTGGGATGGCGGACGCGCCGCCAGGTGATATCCGAGATGTGCAGCAGTGCATCCACGCCACCGATATCGACGAAGGCGCCGAAATCCGTCAGGCGCTTGACCTTGCCGGTGACCTTGTCGCCGATCTTGGCCCCGGCGAAGAAGGCCGCCTGCTGCTTCTCCTGTTCGACCTGCAATATCTGCTTGCGCGACACCACGATGTTCTCGGGACGGCGCCGCGCCTCGATCACGCGCACCTGGCAGGGCTGGCCGATCAGATCCTCGGCCTGGACGCGCGGCGACGTGTCCGCCTCCGAGCGCGGCATGAACGCCTCGACACCGCCCAGATCCACCTTGAAGCCGCCCTTGACCTCGGCAACCACCCGCCCGTCGACCGGTACCCCGGACTCCATGGCGGCCTCGATCTCGGACCACACCGCGCGCCGGTGTGCATCCAGCACGGACAACTCCACGCCCGAGGCACCGCCGACGGAGCGCACCTGCGCCTCCACCTGATCCCCGACGGCCGGAGCCGGCACACCGATGGATGCGAACTCGGACAGCGGGATCGTGCCCTCGGCCTTGGCGCCGATATCGATCACCACGACCTCCTGGCCGCAGTGCACGACCGTGCCCTTGACCGTTTCGCCCCGACGGATCATGGGCTGCTCGCGCAGGGACTGTTCAAACAGCTGCTTGAAGGACTCTTCGCCGGCCCCGTTCTCCATCGGTTCGTTTTGCTCGTTGTGTGCGTTCATGATGTTCCGTCTCTAGGTGAATTTATACCGATTCCGCCTCGTGCAGAATCACTGGCCTTCCGGCCGGATCAGGCCCCGTCGTTCCAACACCGCCAGCATCCGGTCCACCACCTCGTCCGCACGCATGGTGGTCGAATCAATGCTGATGGCATCGTCCGCCGGCCTCAGGGGTGAGTGGGTTCGCTGCATATCCCGGTGATCGCGATGCTTCAAATCCTCAACAATCTGATCGAAGCTAACCTCGAGCTGACGCCCCTGCAACTGCGCCCAGCGCCGGCGTCCGCGCTCGCGCAGGGAGGCGGTCAGGTAAAACTTGGCCTGGGCATCCGGCAGCACCACGGTGCCGACATCCCGTCCATCCATGATGCAGCCGCGCGCCGCCGCCTGCCGCTGCACGGCCAGCAGGCATTCCCGCACCCGCTGGGAAGCGGCCACCTTTGAAGCCGCAGCCCCGGCATCCTCGCCGCGCAGCCGTTGCGCCCAGTTCTGTCCGGCATAATGGATGCCGTCGGCCTGCCAGTCGATCTCGTCCACCAGGGCGGCCGCGAGGTAGGCCAGGGCATCCTCGTCGCCGAGGTCGATACCCCGCTCCAGCGCCACCATGCCGACGAAGCGGTACAACAGCCCCGTGTCCAGCACCGGCAGGCCGATCTCGGCGGCGAGCATCGCCGCCACCGTGCCCTTGCCGGAACCCGACGGGCCGTCGATGGCCACCCTGAGCCCGCCTTCGGCCTGCCAACGGCTCACGCCGTGCCATCCCAGCGCACGTTCATGCCGATGCCCTGCGCCAGCGGCACGAAATCCGGGAACGACGTGGCGATGGCGCCGGCGTTGCGGATGCGGATCTCCCCGTTCGCGCGCTGTGCGGCCACCGCCATGGCCATGGCGATGCGGTGGTCACCAAAGGCATCGACCTCGATGCCGCCGGCGAGCGACGCCACACCGCGGATGCGCACGCCGTCGGCCTGTTCCTCGATATCGGCCCCAGCCTTCCTCAGCGCTGCCACCATGGCGGCGATGCGGTCCGATTCCTTGACGCGCAGTTCCTCGGCCCCTTCCAGCACGAATTCACCGTCGGCGAGGCTTGCTGCGACGAACAACACCGGGAATTCGTCGATGGCATCCGGCACGTCTGCGGGGTCGACGTGCAGGCCATGCAGGCCGCCGGCAGTGACCCGGATATCCGCCACCGTCTCCTTGCCGACCGTGGCCTCGCGATCGGCCTCGAGCCGGGCACCCATGCCGGCCAGGATGCGCCGCCAGCCGTCCCGGCGCGGATTCGTGCCGATGGCGGCAAGGCGTACGTCGGATCCCCCGACCAGACTGGCCGCCACGGCGAAGAACGTCGCCGACGAAGGGTCGGCCGGGATATGTACCACCTCGGCCGGCGCGCGCAGCCGGCCGGTCGGCGTCAGCGAGATCGTGCCGTCCGCCGCCACGTCCACCGGCTGGCCGAACAGCGGCAGCATGCGCTCGGTGTGATCGCGCGTCGGCTTCGGCTCGATGACCGTGGTCGTGCCGTCGGCGAACAAGCCGGCCAGCAGTACGCAGGACTTCACCTGTGCGCTGGCCACCTCGGAGGCATGGTGGATGGCCGCAAGGCCACCGCCGCGGATGGCCAGCGGCAGCTTGTTGCCGCCTTCGCGGCCGTCGACGTGGGCGCCCATGCGACGCACCGGATCGGCGACGCGCTGCATCGGCCGCTTGTGCAGCGAGGCATCGCCGACCAGCACCGAATGGAAGGACTGGCCGGCCAGGACGCCGGTCATCAGGCGCACGCAGGTACCGGAATTGCCGGCGTCGAGTACATCCACGGGCTCGACGAGGCCGTGCAGGCCCGCCCCGTGCACGCGCAGCCGGGTCTTGCCGGCATCCAGCCACTCGATGGCCACGCCCATGTCCGCGAACATCTGCGCCGTGGCGATGTTGTCCTCGCCCGGCAAAAAGCCGGCGATCTCGGTGATGCCGTCGGCCAGCGCGGCCAGCATTACGGCGCGGTGCGACATGGACTTGTCGCCGGGCACCGTCACGGTGCCGGCCAGGGCACCCGCGCAGGGCCCCGCGATCAGGGTTCGATCCATGCCGCTCACAGCGTGCCTCCATGACCGGCCAGCCAGCGGTCACGCGCGGACTTGGCGGCCTCGAATACGTCCAGCAATGCCTGACCATCCCCGGCCTCGATGGCGGCGCGCAGCTCACCCAGCTCGGCCTCCAGCGCATCCAGCTTGGCCAGCAGCGCCCGCCGGTTGGCCAGGGCGATATCGCGCCACATCACCGGCGACGAGGAGGCGATGCGCGTGAAATCCCGGAAGCCGCCGGCCGCGAAGCGGAACGGATCATGCGTTTCATCGCCCATCTTGCGCACCGCATCGACCAGTGCGAAGGCCAGCAGATGCGGAAGATGGCTGACGGCGGCCAGGAAATCGTCGTGCTCGGCAGCCGTCATCGTCAGCACGTCGGCCCCCGTGGCTCGCCACATCGCCTGCACGGCGCTGACGGCCTCGGGCGTGTTGTCCGGCGTCGGCGTCAGCACGCAAAGGCGTCCCTGGAACAGCCCGGCCAGCGAGGCCTCCACACCCGAATGCTCGGTGCCGGCGATCGGATGCGCCGGCACGAAGCGTGCCAGCTCGGCGGCGTCCAGGTGCCGGCGGGCAGCATCGACGGCATGCTGTTTGGTGCTGCCCGCATCGGTCAGCACGGCATGCGCCGGCAAGGCCCCGGCCAGCGCCGGGAACACCGTGTCGTAGGCGCCCATCGGCACGCTGACCAGCACCGCATCGGCCCCGGCCACGCCGGCGCCGATATCGTTCGTCCAGTCGTCGACGACGCCAAGGGCGCGGCCGCGCTCCAGATGTCCGGCATCGCGGCCGATGCCTGTGATGCGACCGACGTATCCGGTGGCGCGCAGGCTGCGCGCCACCGAGCCGCCGATCAGGCCGACGCCGATAATGGCAAGATGTTCGAGGGCATGCGCCAAGGGATGATCTCCTAGTCGAGCGAATCCAGAATGGACCGCAGGGCCGCCAGCATGGCCTCGTTCTCGTCGGACGT
>Ga0307440_1001069_pt1 | contig 13440 bp, 15 predicted proteins | sample SalMarWE160410MG_FD_202150 | JGI IMG/M metagenome (GOLD analysis project Ga0307440, IMG submission 202150) | Salt marsh sediment microbial communities from the Plum Island Ecosystem LTER, Massachusetts, United States - WE1604-10 | ecosystem: Environmental > Aquatic > Marine > Intertidal zone >... | reverse complement strand
GGGCCCTGGAGCAGGTCACGCGGACGTCGCTGCCCGACTGGGAGGCCCGCTTCGCGGCGGACCTCGAGGACGCTGCCAGGACGCTCACGAGCGCTCCTGCTGGCGAGTGGTGAAGGGTCCCCTCGACGACGCTCAGAGGTTGGGGTCGCGACGCGGCGCGGTCTCCTGCATGGTGCGCTTGCCCACCGGGGTGAGTGCCCAGTCGAGGAAGCGTTGCAGCGCCCGGCCGCGGTGGCTCACGCGGTCCTTCGCCTCGGGCCCGGCCTCCGCGAACGTCTTGCTCAGCTCCGGGCTGTAGAACACCGGGTCGTAGCCGAAGCCGCCCACGCCGCGCGGGCCCTCCAGGATCTCCCCGCGGCACTCGCCGGTGAAGGCCTTGACCTCGCCGCCCGGAGTGGCGAGCACGACGGTGCAGACGAAGCTGGCGCCCCGGGCCCCGCGCGGCACGTCGCGCAGCCTGTCCAGCAGGTAGGCGATGCGCTCGCCGTCGTCGATGTCCCCGCCGTAGCGCGCCGAGTAGACGCCGGGCGCGCCGTCCAGCACGTCGACCTCGAGGCCCGAGTCGTCGGCCAGCGCCGGCAGCCCGCTGTACAGGGCGGCATAGCCCGCCTTCAACAGGGCATTCTCCTGGTAGCTGGCGGCGGTCTCGGCCGGGAAGCGCGTGATGCCGGCCTCGCGGGCCGCCAGCAGCTCCACGTTCAGCCGTGACAGCGCTCGTCGGAACTCGACGAGCTTGCCGGCGTTCCCGGTGGCGACTACCATGCGCAGGCGCTTCACGAGAGCTGGGGCCTCACCACGTCGAGCAGGCGCTGGACGGCGGTGACACCGTTGGCGACGAGGGTGACATAGGTCTCGGCAGGGATCGGCCGGTCCTCGCCGCCCCCCTGCACCTCCACCACCTCGCCGGCTGCGGTCGCGACCACGTTGAGATCGACTTCGGCGCGCACGTCCTCGCTGTACTGCAGGTCGATGTACGCGGCGCCGTCGACCATGCCTACGCTGACGGCGCCCAGCTCGTACCTGAGCGGCCACTCCGACAGCGTTCCGTCGAACACCAGCCGGTTCGCGGCGTGGTGGAGCGCGGCGTAGCCGGCCGTGATCCCCGCGCAGCGCGTGCCGCCGTCGGCCTGAAGCACGTCGACGTCGATGATGAGCGTCTTGCCGCGGAACATGCTCAGGTCCACCACGCTGCGCAGCGCGCGGCCGATGAGCCTCTGGATCTCCTGGGTTCGTCCGCCGGCGTAGAGGCGCTCGCGCTGGCTGCGCTCCTGCGTGCTGCGCGGCAGGAGGGCGTACTCGGCGGTGAGCCAGCCACTCTTGGCGCGGCCGCTGCGCAGGTGCGGCGGCAGCCGGTTGTCGACGGTGACCGTGGCCAGCACGGTGGTGCCGCCCCACTCGACCAGCGCCGAGCCCTCCGCATAGCGGTTGAAGCCGGGCGTAACGGTCACCTTCCGCAGCTCGTCGGGCCGGCGGTCCTCACGCATGACGCCCTCAGCCCGCCGGCGCCAGCGCGGGCAGGTCGATGCGCTCCGCGGGACCGTCGGGTCCGCCCAGGACGGCGGCGGTGTGGAGGTAGCTGGCGACATCGCCGGTGACCAGGTGCCGCACCCCGCCGGCGGAGCCGGGCGGGGCGGCCATCGCCAGGGCGCGCAGGTCGGCGGCGACCACCGCCGCCGTCGACTCGGCCGAGTCGACGAGCGCAACCTGCTCGCCCAGGACCGATCGCAAGGTCCGGGTCAGGGCCGGGTAGTGGGTACAGCCGAGGATGACGGTGTCCAGGTCGTCGGGCCGCTCGGCCAGGTAGTACTCGGCGACCAGGCGCGCGATACGGCTGTCGGAGATGCCCTCCTCGACGATGGGCACGAACAGGGGACAGGCCTTCCCCCAGGTGGTGGCGCCGCCGTGCTCGAGACGCTGCTGGTACACGCGGGCCCTGATGGTTCCGAGGGTGCCGAGGACGCCGACGCGGCCGCCGCCGCTCGCGCTCAAGGCCGCCTGCACGCCGGGCTCCACCACGCCCCAGACCGGTACCGGCAACTCGTCGGCCAGCGCCGGCAGGCTGGCGGCCGAGGCGGTGTTGCAGGCGATGACGATGCCCTTGACGTCGCGCCTGAGCAGCTCGGCGCTGATCTGGCGGGCGAACCCGCGCACCATCTCGAGAGGCTTGGAGCCGTAGGGTACGCGCGCGGTGTCGCCCAGATAGAGCAGCGGCTCGTCGGGCAGCGCAGCCCTGAGGGCGTTCACGACCGTGAGGCCGCCGACCCCGGAATCGAAGACGCCGAGGGGCTTGGTCGCGAGGTCGGGCACGGGCGTAGCTTACCACCCGACCCCGGCCGCGACGTCGGCGATGGCGGCTGGGGCGCGTTTCCTCTCCATGGAGCCGGGGCGCCGGTGGGAGGCGCTGTCGCGCGCGCTACTGGATACCCTGGTGGGGTATGTGATAGGGTTTGCTGTGATGACCAGGAAGGGAGCCGTGTATGGCTTTTCTCGATGACAACATCCGGGGGCAGGTCAGCGACGCGCTGGCGGGCCTCCAGCACGACGTGCAGATGATCGTGTACAAGGGCGGGCAGGTCGTGGTGCCCGGGCAGGACGCTGCCGGTGAGCAGGAGGCCACGCTGCAGCTGCTGCGCGAGGTGGCCGATCTCAACGACCACGTCGAGGTGGTCGAGCGCTCCATCCCCGGCGACGAGGACGCGCAGGCGCTCGGTATCTCGCGGGCACCCACCACCCTCTTCCGCCGCAAGGGCACGACCCGCAGCAACATGCGCTTCGCCGGGATCCCCAGCGGCTACGAGTTCACCACGCTGCTCGAGGCGCTGCTGATGCTCGGCACCGACGAGCTCGAGCTCACGCCGACGCTGGAGACCGTCAAGGAGATCGACGACGACATCAGCCTGCAGACCTTCGTGACCCCGACGTGCCCCTACTGCCCCCGGGCCGTGCTGACCGCCTTCCGCTTCGCGCTCGTCAACGACCGCATCATCGCGGAAGGGGTGGAGGCCAACGAGTTCCCCGAGCTCTCGCAGCGCCACCGCATCTCGGGCGTGCCCGACACTATCATCACCGGCAGCAATGCCACCCGCGTGCTCGGCGCGCAGCCGGAGCATGCCTTCGCCGAGGCGGTGCGCCAGGTGGTGGCGCCGCCGGCCGGCCAGGCGGGCGAGGACGCGGCCGGCGCCGCTGGCGCCCAGGCCTGAGCCGCTCCCACGAACGTCGCGATGCGCGCCCCGCCAGATGGCGGGGCGCGTTTCTGGCGGCGGCATCCGGCCGGCGCCTCCGGAAGGCGCGGGAGTTGCCTGACGTGTGACTCGGGTGGGCGCCCGGTGCGCTCGGCGGCGGAGGAGATGTGCCGGAACCTTGGGGGGCGATTCCGGCACCCCTCGACGGTAGCCGGCGGCTCCGGCGCCGGGAAGGGCGAATTCTCGCATTGCGGGAGACTGCATGGGCGCGGCCAGGTCGTGATCACGCGGGGTGATCTTCTACGCTTCGCCGGGCCAGCCGCCGGCCGGCGCCCCGCGTGAGCTGGAGGTCTGGCGGCCCGCGAGAAACGACCGAGCGCTGCGGTCAGGCGTTGCCAGCCTCCCCTCGGCTGGTGTCGACCTCGATGTCGAAGTGCATGACGTTCTGCCGTCTACCGAGCTTGGAGTAGAGGGCAATCGCCGGCCCATCCTCGGGGGCGGTGTTCGCCTGCACGAAGATGAGGTCCGCTCCGCGAGATCGGGCAACTACCTTGAGCCTCTCGATCATCGCCGTCGCGACCCCCTGCCGCCGGCAGGCCTCCGCCACAGCCAGATCGTAGATGTAGATCTCGCTTCGTTCCCGTTCGAACTTCTTCAGCTCGTAGGCAGCAAGCCCACCGATGACAGCGCCTTCCTTGCGAGCTGCGAGGCAGATGAAGGAATCGCTCGCGAGAAGCCCATGGAGATACGCGCTTCCGGGCCGCCGGTCGACGTACGTCGCCGCGTCGCCGAACGCCGCGCCGAAGACGTCGAGCACCCGCTCGAGGATCGCGGCGTGATGGGCTTGCAGCTGGACGACCTCGAAGGACATGCGTGCAGCATGCGAGTCGTGCCGAGCGAGGGGCGTCAGGCGGCGCGTCGGCCTGGGGCCGATCCTTGCATCTGTGGCGGAGAGGGCGGGATTCGAACCCGCGAGGCAGGGATTCCCACCTACACGCTTTCCAGGCGTGCTCCTTCAACCACTCGGACACCTCTCCGTCCCGTCAGCGGCATCAGCGAGTCTAGCAGGCGCCTCACAGAGGGTCAACGCGGCGCGCAGCGGATCACGGGGCCCAGCTCGCCGCCAACGTGGGCGAGGGTGCGCAACATGACATCGACGGGGCGCCGCCGCGCACTACAATCACGGTGCGCAGGAGGAGCGAGCATGCTGAACGACCGCGTTGTCCTACTATCCACATCCGAGGCCGTCGAGGAGTTCCTCGGCCGGTTCCCGTCGAGCGCGATCTTCAAGGCGGGGACGTGCCACAAGACGATGCAAGGCTTCGGCTTCCTGGAAGACGAGCTGAGCAAGCGCGAGGACCTCATGTGCGGCGTCATCCGCGTGGTGGAGTCTCGCCCGGCGAGCAACCTGGTGGCCGAGAAGACCGGCATCCGGCACGAGTCGCCGCAGGTGATCCTGTTCCACGATGGGTCGCCGGTCTTCGAGGCCAACAACTGGGGCATCACTCCGGAGGCGCTCGCTCAGGGCTTCGCCCTGCTGCCGCCAGGAAGCCCGCTGGCGCCCGACACGACCGCCGCTAGCAGCGACCTGAAGCCGTACATGGACGTCCTGGAGCAGTACCTCACGGGCACCATCGACGAGTGGCAGTTCGAGTCGATGTACACCCAGATCTTCCGAGACGATCACGCCCTACGCACGCGTTCTGAGGTGGAGGTGCTCAACAGCATCTTCGGCGATGTCGACCAGCACGCCACCATGCACCTGATGATGGCCGGCCAGGCCGATACCAGCCAGCTCCGCGCCCGCGCCCAGGTGGCCTACGATCAGCTCAAGGGGATGGCCCAGGCGACCGCCTGAGGTCACCGACCGGCCGGTTGGGCCCTCGGCCTCGAGGGGTAGGTCAGCTGTGGCGCCGCGCCGCGGCGTCCTCCGCCCCGGGTCGGGGCACCCCCCCAGGGGCCGGTCGCAGGCCCGGAAGCTCACCGGCCAACGCTTGGAGGTAGTGGCGTCGACCGCGTTCGACAGCGTCCTTGGCGCCCTGCCAGATGGTGCCGCCCGGGAAGGCCCCGTGGATGCGGTCGAACGCGAGCGGCTCGACCGCCGCGGCGACCGCCTCCACCTCCCACGCCGGCAGCGGCAGGTAGCTGGGGTAGGAGTACATGAAGCCCACCACGCTGCGGTCGGGGACGACCTGAAGGATGTCGCCGGAGAGCAGCGCACCGGCGCCCCCGGCACCGCCCGGCCAGTGAAGGACCGTTCCACCGGGGAAGTGGCCGCCGGCCCGGACCAGCTGCAAGCCGCCGGGCAGGCTCGTCACGGCTCCTTGCCAGTGCTGCAGCCTCGGGTGGGCGTCGACCACCCAGGCGCGGTCGGCCCGGTGAAGGATCACGGGCGCGTCGAACGCCTCGGCCCACAGGCGGTGGGCGCTGTAGTAGTGAGGGTGGCTGATGGCGATGGCCGCGACGCCCCCGAGCGAGCGCACGGCCTCGATGGTGGCCCGGTCGCATAGCGTGAGGCAGTCCCACAGGACGTTGCCCTCCGCCGTCTGCACCAGGAGCGCGCGCTGGCCGATGGCCAGGCGCGGCTCGCTGCGGATGGCGTAGAGGCCGGGCTCGAGCCGCTCGATGCGGTTGCTGTGGTCGGTCGTCAGGTCGGCCGGTCCGAGCCAACGCTGCCCGGCCTCCGGCACGTACTGGCGCACGTCCTGGCAGACGGGGCAGGCGACCGGCGGCGCCGCCGACGGTGGGAACAGCGTGCCGCAAGCGGCGCACGCGAAGGCGGTGGCGGCGGTCATGGCAGCCTCCCGGAATGTGGCATGGCAACCTCCTGACCGCCATCGTGCCGCACTCTGGGCGCCGCTGTCGCCTGCGGCTCCCACAGCAGCAGGTGACTGTCTCCGAACTCGTGCCACAGGTAGCCGCCGGCGACGGCGGCGGCGTACGCCTCGCGCACCATCTCCTGGCCCGCCAGCCCGAGCAGCAGCGCCAGGTGACTGCTCGCGGGCTCGTGCAGCCCGGTGATGAGGCCGTCGACGGTGCCGCGTACGTCGCCCGCACGCACGAAGCGGCGGCTGAACCCGCGCATCGCTTCGACCTCGCCGTTCTCGGCGGCGGTCTCCAGCGCCCGCACCACGGTCGTGCCCACCGCCACCACGCGGCTGCCGCGCCTGCGCGCCGAGCGCACCGCGGCGGCGGTGGCCGCCGGCACCGCGAAGGGTTCAGGGTAGAGCACCTTCTCGTCGGCGTCCGCGCCGCCGGGCAGCTCGAGGCTGCTCACGCCGGCGTGCAGCGTGAGGGTCGCCACCCGAACGCCGCGCCGTCTCAACGCCGCCAGCAGCTCCGGCGTGAAGGGGCGCGCGGCGGATGGCATCTCGGCGCTGCCCGCGACCCGGGCGAACACCGTCTGATAGGCGTCGAGCGGCTGCGGCTCCGCCAGGTAGGCGTAGCGAATGGGCTCCCCGTCGAGAGCCATCACGGGCTCGAGCGGCGCGTCCGGCATCACGAACCACAGGCGTGGCAGGCCGGGATACGGCGCCACGAAGGTGACCCCGAGCTGGCCGAGCCGGCCCACCCGCGCCCGTTCCCCCGCTGGCAGCGGCCGCGGGCCGGGTAGGGGCCCCGGCTGCGTGGCGCTGGGGCGCGGCTCGGCCAGCCACAGGCGCTCGCCGTAGCGGGTCGAGAGGTTGAGGCGGAAGCGCTCGCCACCAAGGTCGCTGCCGCTTCCCGCGGGCGCTTCGGCGCGCCTGGCCGGCAGGCTGGCGGCGAGGGTGGCGCTGTCGTTCACCACCAGCAGGTCGCCTGGCTCCAGCAAGGAGGGGAGCTCTCGGAAGGTGTGGTGCCGGTGCCCGCGGGGCGTCGACAGCAGCAGGCGGACGCCGTCGCGCCTGGTGCCGCGCTGCTCGGGGGGGCGCGTGGCGTCCAGCCCGGAAGGGCGCTCGAAGCGCAGCGCGGCGCCTGCCGTCACGACGTGCCTTCGGGAGCGAGCGTCCAGGCGTCCGCCTGCGCCTGGAAGCGGCGCCCGCTCACGGCGGCGCGCGGCTGCGTCAGCAGCCAGGCGAAGAACGGCAGCGTCACGCCCGGCACCGGCCGGTCGCTGATGTCCTCGCCGGGGAAGGCGCGCCGGTGCATGTCGGTGCGCATGTCACCGGGGTCGACGCTGACCACCGCGACGCCGTCTTGCTCGGCTGCCAGCGTGCGCGCCATCAGCTCGAGAGCGGCCTTGCTGGCGCCGTACACGCCCCAGCCCGGGTAGCCACCCTGGGCGGCGTCGGAGGTCACCGCCACCAGCAGGCCCGCGGCGCGCTCGAGCGCCGGCAGCACGGCCCGCGCCAGCGCGAGCTGCGCCACGACGTTGGTTTCCATGACCGCTCGCAGCGCCTCCAGGGGTACCTCGGCGAGGCGCGGCAGCGGGCTGGGACCGAGCGACGACGCGTTCAGGACCGCCAGGTCGAGGCGGTCTCCGGCGGCGTCCGCCAGCGCCTGCCGGTGAGCCGGGTCCGCCACGTCGCCGGCCAGCGCTCGCACGGCCGTGGCACCCTGCAGCTCGGAAGTTGCCGCCTCCAACGCCTCGCTGGCTCGCGCCGTGACCACCAGGTCGTAGCCGGCGGTGGCCAGGAAGCCGGCGAGCGTGCGGCCGAGCCCGCGGCTGGCACCGGTGATCAGTGCCACGGGGCGCGAGCGCGCGCCGCGGGTCGACATCGCAGCCGGGCTCACGAGCGTCCCGCGCGCTCGGGGCGCCGTCGCCGGCTCTCCCGCGCGGCGCGCAGCAGTCGCGCCTGCTCGCCGCGCCGCAGGCGGTCGGCCATCAGGTAGCGGATGAGTACCTCGGTGACCTGCGAGTGTTCCAGTGGCATGGCTCCACCTCCGGCCGGAAGTATCGTGGACGCGTGCCTTGCCGCGCATCGTCCGTTCGCCCGATCCTCAGCTGCGACCAAGGTCGTAGCCGCGCCCCGGCGCCCGCTTGCGGGCGCCTTGGGAGCCGCAGAGCGCCGGCCGGGTGCGGCAGCCCGCGAGGGGAGGGGTGAGCATGGGTCGCCTGGATGGGCGGGTTGCCGTCGTCACCGGGAGCACGCGCGGCTTCGGGCTGGCCGTCGCCACTGCCTTCGTGCGCGAGGGCGCGCGCGTGGTGGTGAGCTCCCGTTCCGCCGAGGCGGTCGACGCCGTGGTGTCGACGCTGGGCCCCGACCTGGTCGAGGGCGTGGTGGCCGACGTGCGCCGGCAGGCGGACCACGAGGCGCTGCTGGCGGCGGCGCTGGAGCGCTTCGGGCGCCTCGACGCGTGGGTCAACAACGCCGGCGTGTCCGGGACCTACGGTCCCACGCCGGCGCTGGCAGAGGACGACTTCCTGAGCGTGCTGGACATCAACGTCCGCGGCGTCTACCTCGGCTCCACGGTGGCGTCGCGCTACTTCCTGTCGCAGCGGGCGGGCAAGCTCATCAACGTCCTCGGCCGCGGCGACCGTCGCCCCGTGCCGTACCAGAACGCCTATGCCTCGTCCAAGGCCTGGGTCCGGGCCTTCACCCTGGCGCTGGCGAAGGAGACGGAGGGCCGGGGCATGGGCGTGTTCGCCTTCAATCCCGGCCTCATGCTCACCGACCTGGTTCAGCAGGTGCGTGCCGTCAAGGGGTACGAGCGGCGGCTGCGCCCGTTCATCACCGTGCTGCGGTTGTGGGGGGAGCGGCCCGCCGTGCCTGCCGCCAGGCTGGTCGAGCTGGCGTCGCCCGCCAGCGACGGCCAGACCGGACGGGTGATCAGCATGCTTTCGCCCGGCCGCATGCTGGCCGGCGTGCTGCGCGAGCTCAGCCGGCGCATCGGCCGGCGGCCGGCGCCGGCGATCGAGCTTCACGTGACCACGGCCGAGCCGGTGGTGCCGATGGACTCGGCCCCGCGCTGAGCCAGCCGCTCGCTAGAGACCGCGCTCCTTCGCGATGAGCACCGCCTGGACCCGTCCGGGCACGTGCAGCTTGGCGAAGATGTGCCCGGCATGCGTCTTCACGGTCTTCTCGCTGATGCCCAGGGCGCTGGCGATGCGCTTGTTGCTCAGACCCTGTGCCATGCGCCGCAGCACCTCGCGCTCGCGCGTCGTGAGATCCGAGAGGGGATCCGCTTCGGGGCTGGCGAGCAGCCTGACGGCTCGGGGATCGAGCGGCATCTCGCCCCGGTCGGCGGCCCGGAGCTTGTCGAGCAGGGCGGCGGGCCCGTCGTGCTTGAGCAAGTAGCCTGACGCGCCCAGCCGCATCGCCCGCCGCACCTTGCCTTCGTCGAGGAAGCTCGTCAGCACCAACACCCGCGTCTGGCGCGCGAGCTCGGAGATGAGGGTGAGGCCGCTCCCGTCGGGCAACTCGAGATCGAGCAGGACCAGCTGCGGCCGCGTCTCGGCGGCACGGCGGCGTGCTTCGGCCAGCGACCCGGCCTCGCCGACGACCTCGAAGTCCTCCTGCAACTCCAGGAAGGCACGTAGCCCGGCTCGCACCACCGGGTGGTCGTCGACGATCAGGATGCGGGCCACGGCACCTCCATCACCACCCGCGCGCCGCCTCCTCGGCGGTCGCCCAGGCGCAGCGTCCCGCCGAGCGCGCCCGCACGCTGCCGCATGCCGGCGAGCCCCAAGCCGCGTCCGACCACGGCCTCGGGATCGTCGCCGAACCCGGTGCCGTCGTCCTCCACCACCAGGCGCAGGATGCCGGGCGCCCGCTCCAGCCGCAGCCACAATCTCGTGGCGGCAGCGTGACGGAGGCTGTTGTGCACGGCCTCCTGGGCCGCTCTGAAGGCCACCTCGGCGGGCGCCGGCGGCGGTTCCGCCTCGGCCAGCTCCAGCTGAACCCGCAGGCTTCCGCCGATCCGCTGTGCCAGCCGTTGCAGCGCCGGCCGCAGGCCGGTCGACAGGTCGGCGGGCCGCATCACCTCCACCAGCGCCCGCAGCTCGGCGAGCGCGTCGCGCACCGAGGTGCTGGCGTCGGCGACGGCGGCCGCCCGCCGATCCGCGTCCGGGTGTTGCTCCGCCACCTCCAGCGACAGGTCGGCGGCGAACAGCAGCTGCGCCAGCGAGTCGTGCATCTGTTGTGCCAGCCGCTGCCGCTCCTCCAGCGCGGCAGCGTAGCGCGCGTGCTCGGTGCGCTCCGAGAGCAGGCGAGAGCGCTCGAAGGCCACTGCCAGCTGTCGCCCCACGGCCGATAGGAAGGCGAGGGTCTCGTCGTCGAAGCGCGTGTCGCCGCGCGCGGCCAGGTTGAGGATCCCGACGGGTCCGCCACGGCCGGGCAGCGGCACGCTGGCATGGATCCTCAGCCCGCCCTTGTCGCCGGCGGCGTCGCGCAGCCGGCTGCAGGTGACCATGTTGATGCCGCGATCGAGCTTGCCGCGCTCGAGTAGGCGCTGGCACTCGCAGCGCTCAGAACGCAGCGGCGCCTTGTCGTCGCGGGCGAGTGCCGGCGGCAGGCCGGTCGAGGCGGCGAGGCGGAAGCTGCCCTGGTGGGTGTCGCCTTCCGCCACGTTGGAGAGGAACATCCAGCAGGTGCTCAGCCCCACCCGCGGCAGCAGCCGCCCGAGGGCCTCGGGCGCTGCTTCCTCGAAGGTCGGAGCCGCGTTCAACACGTCCGCGATGGCGGTCAGCGCGGCGAGACGTTGAAGGCGCGTCGGCGCTCTCACCCGCAGAGTCTACCGTTCGCCCGCGCGCACTAGCGCATCGCCCGCGCAGGCCCCGGCGTGGCGCGCTGGTTGGCGTCCCGTGGCCCCGGGCCAGGCCCGCTGCCGGACTCGTTGTGCCGTGGCGATCGGTCCGCGCGTGCCGGAGGCGGAGCTCAGCCGTCCGAGCGGCCGTGGAACCGCGGCGGCCGCTTCTGACGGTGGGAGGCGAGCCCCTCACGCACGTCGGGGCCGGTGAAGCCGAGGAACTCGAGCGCCAGGCTGGCGTCGAAGGTGGGGCCGGCCAGGCGGTACCAGTTGTTCAAGGCGTACTTGGTCCAGCGCACCGCGGTTCGGCTGCCGGCGCGCAACCGGCGCGCGATCTCCAGCGCCCGCTCGTCCAGCTCGCCGGCGTCGACGCAAAGGCTCACCAGGCCGAGGCGCTCGGCCTCCTGCCCGCTCATCGGCTCGCACGTCAGGAGGTAGTACTTGGCCTTGGCCATGCCGATGAGGAGCGGCCACACGGCCGCGGCATGATCTCCCGCGGCCACGCCCAGGCGGGTGTGACCGTCGATGATGCGGGCGTCGCGAGCGGCGATCGACACGTCGGCGAGCAGCCCGGCCACCAGCCCGGCACCCACGGCCGGCCCGTGGATGGCGGACACCACCGGCTTGCTGCAGTCGACCAGGTTGCGCACCAGGTCGCGCGCCTCGGCCCACACGCGCACACGCGTGTCCCAGTCGTCGATGACGTGCTCCACCATGTCCAGGTCGCCGCCGGCCGAGAAGGCCTTGCCGGCTCCGCGGAGCACGGCCACGTCGATGTCGTCGTCGGCGTCCACGTCCCGCCAGATGTCGACCAGCTCGCGGTGCATGCGCTCGTCGGCGGCGTTGAGCCGGTCGGGCCGGTTCATGGTGATGACAAGGATGCCGGGCTCCGGGTGCGCCAGCTCCAGCCGGCGGTAGTCGGCTAGTCCCACATCGTTCCTCCGGCGCTCAGAAGTCGGACCCGCCCCTGGGCCCGTCCGACCGGACGAACCGCTCGAAGGCGTCCTCTTGCGTGCTGCCGTGCTGCGAGACCTTCACGTGCGCGCCCCGAACCTCGTCGTTGCTGGGCCGGGCCACCACCACGGGCGACTCGGAGGCGGGCTCGCGTCCCGGCCGAGCCGGTGCCGGGGCGTGCTGAGTCAGGCCGAGAGCGGCCCAGATGGTGAGGCTCGCCGCGATCACCAGGAAGAAGCCGAGAAGGAGCATCACCACGAGTGCGGACACCCCCACAGGATAGTCCAGCCGGATGAGTCCGGCAACGCATGGCGACGCCGAGCTCAGCGGTCGGCAGTCATCAGGCGGCAGAGCAGCTCACGATCGATGTTCCCGCCGGAGATCACCACCACGGTGGGCCCACCCGTTCCCGGCGCGACCTCCGCCTCGCCGCGCAGGTGCTTGCGAAGGGCCGCCAGGGTGAGGGCCCCGGTGGGCTCGACGACCAGCCGCGCGTGGTTGGCGTACCAGCCGGTGGCTCGCGCGATGGCGTCCTCGTCCACCGTCTCGATGCCCGCCAGCTCGCTGCGGAGCACCCTGAAGTTCAGCTCGCCGATGCACTGAGTCCGCACGCCGTCGGCGAGCGTGCGCGTGACTGCCTCGGCAGGCCAGGTTCGGCGTTCGCCTGCGCGAAGCGAGTCGCACGCGTCCGCCGCCAGCTCCGGTTCCACCCCGATGACCCGAGCCTCCGGGGCGCGTCCCGCCAGCGCCAGGCATACCCCCGAGGAGAGTCCACCGCCACCGACAGGAACGAACACCGTGGCGACGCCAGGGAGATCCTCGGCGATCTCGAGCCCCACGCTCGCCTGACCGGCGACGATCCAGGGGTGGTCGTACGGCGGCACCAGTGCGGCACCGCGCTGCCGGGCGATGGCGCCGGCGGTCTCCTCCCGCGAGGTCTGCGTGTTCCGGCAGCGCACCACCTCCGCACCGAGGGCGCGGGTACGCTCCACCTTCACGGCAGCGGCCCCCTCGGGGATGACGATGGTGGCGGGGACGCCGAAGTGGCGGGCGGCGAACGCCACCCCCTGCGCATGGTTGCCGCTGGAGTGCGTCACCACGCCGCGCGCTCTGACGTCGGCCGGGAGCGACGCCAGAAAGCTCAGCGCGCCGCGAAGCTTGAACGAGCCGGTTCGCTGCAGGTTCTCGGCCTTGGCGTACACCTCACTGCCGCCCGGACCGTCGAGATCCAGCCGCACCAGCGGCGTGCGCAGGGCCGCCTGCCGCACATGGTGCCGGGCGCGGTCGAGATCGGCGAGGCTTGGAACCGGGGCGCCCGCGCCCCGGAACGCGGGCGCGCCTGCCGCGTGGCTGTCGTCGGGATCGCTCACGAGCTCAGTGTGGCATGAGGCGTTCCCCGGGGTGCGGCCTGGGCCGGAGGAGCCGGGGCGCCGGCCCGCGCCACGGGCGTCCGCCAGCGACCTGCGAGCGAGCGCGCCCGTCGTGTGGCTGCATCCTCTTGACGAATAGCGCATATCCGCGTATAATGCTTCCACATTGAATGAATGACCGGGCGCCCACGAGGCGCTCTTCTTGTTGCTGGCCCGCGCTGTTGCTGGCCCGCGCTGTTGCTGGCCCGCCGTGCTGCTGGCCCGCC
>Ga0307440_1001067_pt1 | contig 13455 bp, 15 predicted proteins | sample SalMarWE160410MG_FD_202150 | JGI IMG/M metagenome (GOLD analysis project Ga0307440, IMG submission 202150) | Salt marsh sediment microbial communities from the Plum Island Ecosystem LTER, Massachusetts, United States - WE1604-10 | ecosystem: Environmental > Aquatic > Marine > Intertidal zone >... | reverse complement strand
TTACAGATAAGTACCAGTATTTTACTGAAGCAAATCTCGACAAAATAAAAAAAGCCGGTTACACTCAAAAACTTTCTTCACTTGAAGAAGGAGTAACCGACTATGTTAAAAACTATCTCTTACCTAATAATTATTTAGGCATGTAACAAAACCAAAGCGGTTTTGCAGCCGGCTTAATTAAGCCTAATTATAGGATACATCGTCGTCTTCAAAAAGATCATCCTCGTCATCTTCGTCGAAATCGAAATCTTCATCAAATATTTCGTCATCGTCTGACGGCCCATCCTCAAACCCATCATCTCCCTCCGGATCATCAACAAAATCATCATCCGCAGATCCGAGGAACATCTTCAAAGTTTCCCTGTCTTCGTGACCGATTACAGGAATTCCTATCTCAAGACATTCTTCAATTAATTCTTCACGTGATTTAATCACGGTTTTTCCCAATTCGTTTCCCGACCCCGCCATCTTAATGAATCTCCTATATTACCTTTAAACTCAAGTTTTTAACTCTATTAATATAAAACAAAATATATTTACACCTAATTTATTTTATAAATGTTGTAAAGCGCAAGGTAAATACATAATTTTATTTACGGGCCCGTATAATTCTTGACTTTATAAGTAGTATAAATTCACCCGCAAAAATTTAATTGCAGTTTTATATAATGTCAATACATTTGTTAATCATTACTAAAAATTAATTTTATGAAACTTGCAACCCTTTGTTATGTAATAGATAAACCACAAAACAAAACTTTAATGCTCCATCGGGTTAAAAAAGAAAACGATTACCATGAGGGCAAATGGAATGGTCTGGGAGGTAAGCTTGAATTGGGTGAGAGTCCCGAAGATTGTGTTATAAGAGAGATTAAGGAAGAGGCGGGGCTTACAATTAAAAACCCCCGTATGCACGGTTTTATAACCTTTCCCAATTTTGATGAGATAGATGACTGGCATGTTTTCATATTTACTGCCGATGAATTTGAAGGAAAACTGATAGACTCCCCGGAAGGAAATCTTAAATGGATCCCTAATAATGAACTCACATCTTTAAACTTATGGGGCGGTGATAAAATATTTTTAGAATGGCTTTTTCAGGACAAGTTTTTCAGCGCAAAGTTCGTTTATGAAAAAGGTGAATATAAAAACCACATAGTAAATTTCTACTAATCAATGTAAAAAATTATTAAATTCATTTTAAGCTACGGGAGTTAAGTATGAGTTGGATAGAAATAAAAAATATTTCAATTGAAGAGCTTTCAAAAACAAGAAAACAAATACACCAGGCCGCACAACTCCCGGCTATTACTGGTCGCTGCTTAAATCCAAAAGATTCCGGAGATGCTTTTGCTGCTTTATACTGGGACAATGAACAAAATGTGTTATCAAGTCAGCCATGGGAGAAAAGTAGCTTTCGGTCAATTCTTAGTATTTCTGATTTTGAACTTGTTATAATTGAAGAAAAAAAAGGTTCAAATGATTCTTTTAAATTAAATGGAAAAACATACGATGAAGCCTTTAACTGGTTGAAAGAAAAACTAAATAGCCATGGCTTTGAAGGAGACAAACTAAACAAATCACAACCATACCAAATTCCCGAATACCCAACAGCTAAAGGTGAACCATTTAAGCAAATAAACAATGCTACATTTACAGAATTACAAAATTATTTTTCTAATGCCGCTTTTGTTTTAGAAAATCTCATGACTAAACAAAAGGGCGCCTCAGAAGTCCTCTGCTGGCCGCACCACTTTGATATTGCAACACTAATTACAATAGAAAAGAACCCTGATCCTGAAAAAACCAAAACCATTGGTGTTGGCCTCTCTCCCGGAGATGAAAGCTATAACGAACCATATTTTTATGTTTCGCCATGGCCTTACCCGGAGAATAAAAATGATGTACTGAAATTAGATCATGGCCATTGGCATGATAAAGGATGGTTTGGCGGGGTTTTGACAGCTACTGAAATAATTAAGCAAAAAGACATATCAAAACAGTTAAAAATAGCAGAAATTTTTATTGAAAAAGCAATCCATAATCTGAAAAATTTATTATGATTTTATGTCAACCTTTGCAGAAAAGGCAATAAAATATTTTACAAATCTTAAAACACTCGTTAATCTTCCACCGGGAATTGATATTGCAAACCCATATGAATCAAAAGAAGTAAAAGGCCTTGTTAGGAAATTCTTCGGAAAATATTTTAATGACAACAACAAAAGAATATTTATCTGGGGAATTAACCCGGGCAGGTTCGGAGGAGGTTTAACAGGAATTTCCTTTACAGATCCGGTTTCGCTCAGAAATGAATGCGGAGTTGAAAATAACCTTGGCACTCATAAGGAGCTGTCAAGCAAGTTTATATATAAATTTATAAATGAATTCGGGGGAGTAGAGAATTTTTATAAGAGATATTTTATAACAGCAATATATCCGCTTGCTTTACTTAAAAAGACCGAAAAAATCATAATTATTACGATTCAGCCGAGCTATTCAACACCCTTACCCCACATATTGTTAAGGCTTTAAAAAAGCAAGTCAGTTTTGGTGCAGTAAGAAAATATGCCGTTTCGCTTGGTAAAAAGAATTTTGATTATCTGAATAAAATAAACGATGAATATCGGTTTTTTGAAGAAGTAAGGTTCGTGGAGCATCCAAGGTATATAATGCAATACAAATTAAAGGCAATTGATTTATATTTAGATAAATATCGGAATATTTTTATTTAATAACCTTGACACTACAACAATATTGGAGGAATAGATATGTTTTTAGGACACTATGGCGTTGGGTTCGCTTCAAAGAGAGTTGATTCACGAGCCTCGCTTGGAACGTATATGATGGCAGCAGTTTTCCTGGATCTTTTGTGGCCTATCTTCCTGTTAATTGGCCTCGAACACGTAAAAATTGACCCGGGCAACACAGTTGTTACGCCTCTAAACTTCTATGATTACCCTTATTCGCATAGTCTGCTGATGTCGCTTGTATGGTCCCTATTATTCGGAGGAATTTATTATTTAATTAAAAAAAACAGGAAAACTTCTGTTATTCTGGGAATTTGCGTCTTCAGCCACTGGGTTCTCGATTTTATTGTCCATAGAGCTGATCTTCCTCTCGCCCCGGGTGTTGAAACATTTTTCGGGTTAGGGTTGTGGAATTCCTTGCCTGTAACGCTAATTGTAGAGCTTTCAATATTTTTTGCTGGCGCCTATTTATATTTGAAGGTCACAAAAGCAAAAGACAAAATCGGTAAATTTTCATTCTTGGGTTTTGTCGTCCTGCTTTTAATTATTTATGCAATGAACTTATTCTCCGGCACGTTACCTCCAAATGTATATGTACTTGCATTAAGTGCGCTTGGACAATGGTTATTTGTGGCGTGGGCCTACTGGATTGATAAACACAGAATAATTAAGGATTAAATATGAAAATGGTGGTTAAATCTATACTGTTCCTCTTTTTATTAGTTCAAGTTACTTTTGCACAAGGCAATTATTCCAAAGGTGAATTAAAAAAAATAAACGGTACAAAACTTTTTGTAAAAACTATGGGCTCAGGCGAACCGATTGTAATGGTACACGGTGGACCAGGGTTTAACTATTTATATTTTTTGCCACAGTTTAAGGAACTCGCAAAACATTATAAATTAATTTTTTACGATCAGAGAGCAAGCGGTAAGTCTTCTGGTGATGTTGATTCAAGCTCAATGACAATGGAGAACTTTGTTAAAGATTTAGAGGGCATAAGAAAATTGTTCAGACTTAAAAAAATGAATCTGTACGGACACGCGTGGGGCGGACTTGTTGCTATGAATTATGCAATTAAATTTCCTCAAAATTTAAGATCTCTTATTCTTTCAAACCCGACGCCAGCCAGCTCCCGCTTAAGAAACGCAATTTATCCCACACTCTCTAAAAGAGCAACAAAAAAAGATGGTAATGAATACAGAGAAATAGTCTCTTTAAAAAAGTTTAAAGAGAAAGATCCCAAAACAATGGCAAAATTTTACAAATTATTATTCAAGCCTTCCTTTTATAATAGAAAATATTCCGATAGTCTGAACATAATACTTCCACCTGATAATGAGAAAAAAAACAAACTATTATCGCTGGTTCCTTTATTCAAATATGATATAACCAAACAACTCGATACTATTAAATGCCCTACAATTATTATAACTGGTGATTATGATATTATGCCTCCAGAAGCAAATAAAGAAATACAAAGAGAAATTAAAGGCTCTAAGTTGGTGACATTGAAAAATTGCGGCCATTTCCCTTTTGTTGAAGACAAAAGGGAATACTTTAAGGTAATAGAAAATTTTTTAGCAGGCTTGAATAAAAAAAGGTAGGATAATATGAAACACTTAATTTCGCTTGTTGTTACAATTTCTGTTTTTATTTTATCCTCCTGTAATAACAGCAAAACAGAAAATCTACAAAATGAAGTTGACACTCTCAAAGTGGCTGTGAAAAGCTCTTACAAGCCGGGGCTTGGTGAGTTTATGTTGGGCGTGCAAACTCACCATGCAAAACTATGGTTTGCGGGGATAAACGAAAATTGGCCTTTAGCTGAATTTGAAGTAGGCGAAATAAAAGAAACGCTGGATAACGCGGTAAAATATTTGCCGGAAAGGAAAGAGACAAAAGATATTCCTATGATCTTTCCTGCACTGGATAGTTTACGGGCTTCAATAAACAACAGAGATTTGAAAATGTTTACGAAAACCTATAAGACTCTTACGCAGACTTGTAATGATTGTCACAGAGCCGTTCATTTTGAATTTAATGTAATAAAAACCCCCACCTCGGAACCAGTTAGTGATCAAGAATTTAAGCCGAATGAAAACAAATGAAAAGTTTTTTCCGATGTATAAAAGACAAAAGCTTAAATCTCTTTTAAGAATTTTTCCAGGGCAGTATTAAAAAATTTAGGGTTCTCAATTGAGGTAACGTGTCCGGCTTCAGGAACAAGAAGAAATTCCGAATGACTTATCTTTTTGCCCATTGTTTTCATAACGGATGGGGGAGTAAGTTTATCCTCGCCGCCGCCAAGCACCAACACAGGAATCTTTATTTTAGCAAGATATTCGGTGGTATCTGTTCTCCCGGCCATTGCGAGCAAGCATCCTTTTAGTCCAACAGGGTCTGATTTTTTAGATCGCATCAAAACTTTTTCATATTCTTCTTTATTGGTTTTTATAAATTCTTCTGAGAAACATTTTTGAACAAAAATTTCTGCAAATTTTTCTGCACCGGCATTATTAATTTCTTTTATACCTTTAGCCCGATTTATTTTTCCCGCATTATTATCTGCCTCAGATTTTGTGTCGCATAAAACTAATGCCTTAAAAATTCCTTCGTTTCGTTCTATTGCCCTAAGTGCAATGTACCCGCCCATAGAAAGCCCGCACAAGACCGGTTTATCTAGATTATAAGACTCCATCAGATTAAATAAATCATCAACAAGTCTCTCCATTGTATACTGCCCATCGCCAGTGGGCGATTGCCCAAGACCAGGAATGTCATAAGTGATGCAATGATAATCCTTCTTAAAATAATTAACCTGCAAATCCCACATTTTGTGATCAAATGGAAATCCGTGAATAAATATAATAGGTTGATTATTTTCCTTTCCGGTTTGGAAAACTGCAAGATTATTTTTTATTGTATCCATCTTTTCCTTAATTTTCTGTTCACGGTTTTAAATATAAAAAAATAAAGGGATCAGTATGAAAAAATATACCATATTATGCTTCTTGATTCTATTCTTTGCTACAAATCAATTGTTCTCCCAGCAGGATACGACAAAAAAATACGGCTGGTTTCCCAAAGGGGTTGCGGGATTAAACCTGAGTCAGATTTCACTAAGTAATTGGACACAGGGAGGAGATAACGCACTCTCATGGGTTTTAACCGGAGATTTTTCAGCAAAATACGTAAATGAAGAAATAACATTTGACAATTCCCTCAAAATAGCCTACGGTAGGACAAAACTTGGCAGTGGAGATGTACGAACTAATGACAATGACATTTATCTTGTAAATCTTATTTCAAAAAATGTGGGTTGGGACGTCAGCCCGTTTTTCAGCAATTCTGTGCGAACAACAATTACCACAGGATACGATTATTCCTTAGCACCGCCACAGGAAATTGCTGATTTTTTTGACCCCGGTTATGTAACACAATCCCTTGGTTTTACATACAACAAAGAAAAACAATTTAATACACGTCTTGGTATCGCAGTTCAGGAAACCTTTACAAAGAAAAACACGAAATACTCAGACGACCCTACAACGACTAAAGTTGAAACTTTTAAAATTGAAACCGGTCTTGAATCTGTAACTAATGCAGAATATACAATAGCGGAAAATTTACTATTTAAAAGCAGTCTCCGCTTATTCACAAGATTTAAAGATCTTTCTGTATGGGACGTAAGATGGGATAATGCTATAGTTGCAAAGGTAAATAATTTTATAAATGTTAATTTCGCTTTTTTAGCCATATATCAAAAAGATCAGATAGATAGGCTTCAGATTAAAGAAGCCCTTCAACTGGGAATTGTTTATACAATATTTTAATTTGTCATAATAGAGATGCGGCTACTAAAGGATATTGTAGTAAGTCGCTTCTTTACTTCTTCTCACAATCAAAGTATAAAATGAGAATTGCTTTCGTTGCCTCCGAGGTTTTCCCGTTCGCAAAAACCGGTGGTCTCGCAGACGTTGCCGGGGCATTGCCTAAAGTGCTGGCAAAGCTCGGTTGCGACATAAAAATCTTTGTTCCAAAATACAACTCCATTAACGAAACTAAATTTCATTTTAATTTCGTAGAGTCAACAAATATTCCCATCAGAGTTGCTGGAACAATCAGAAACACTTTTCTGCATAAAGCGACTTTACCAGGATCAGATGTTGAGGTAAATTTTATTGATTGTCCTTATTATTTTTCAAGAGGTTTAATTTATACCAACGACGCAGATGAAGATGAACGTTTCATTCTCTTCAATAAAGCTGTAATTGAAATTATTCAGCGTTTAGATTGGAGCCCGGATATTATTCATTGCAATGATTGGCAAACCGGCCTGATACCTTTTTACATTAAGAATAATTATAACAGGGAGAACAAATTAAAAAAAACAAAAATTGTGTTTACAATACACAATATTGGCTATCAAGGGGTTTTCCCGGCAGGATCATTTTACAAAGCTGAAATAGACGCGGAATCCATTAATAATGCTGATCCTAAACCTTCAGATAGATTTTCTTTTTTGAAAACCGGACTTTTGTTTTCGGACACAATCAATACAGTAAGCAAAACATATGCGCGTGAAATTATGACCTCAGAATATGGTGCGGGTATGGAAACAATACTGAAACAAAAGAAAGGACGTTTGCACGGAATTCTTAACGGGATTGATTACTCCGTGTGGAACCCTCTTACAGATGAAAACATTCCTTTTCATTTTAATATTAAAAACATTGAGGGGAAAAAAAGAAATAAAAAATATTTACTTGAAAAACTCAATTTAAGATACGACGATACCGTTCCCTTGATTGGCATTGTTTCCCGTATGGTTAAACAAAAAGGTTTTGATGTTTTTGCCGAAGCTGTAAACGATTTGATGGAAATGGATGCGCAATGGATTGTTCTCGGCAACGGGGAAGATCAATATGAAGATTTATTCCGATCACTTTCACATTCACATCCGGATAAGGTCGCTAACTATATCGGTTACAATAACGAACTCGCCCATCTCATCGAGGCTGGTGCAGATATTTTTCTTATGCCCTCCCACTACGAACCTTGCGGTTTAAACCAACTTTACAGTCTCAGGTATGGTACAGTGCCGATAGTTAGAAAAACCGGCGGACTTGCTGATACTGTAAAAGATTGGAGTAAAAATAAAAGTTCAAATGGGGAATCTGGAACGGGGTTTTCCTTTGAGAGTTATTCAGCCAGGGCTTTATTAGCAACAGTGAAAAGAGCGATGGATGTATTTCAGAATAAAAACGTGTGGCAGAAAATTCAAGGAAACGGAATGCTGCAGGATTTTTCCTGGGAACGCTCTGGGAAAGATTATATTAAACTATATCAATCAATACTGAACAAAAAGACTTAACCAAACCTTCCGGTTACATAATCTTCTGTCTGTTTATTTTTCGGTGCTGTAAATATATTTGTAGTTTTATCAATCTCAATTAATTGCCCCATATAAAAGAATGCTGTTAAGTCGCTTACTCTTGATGCCTGCTGCATATTGTGAGTAACAATTACTATTGTATATTTCTTTTTCAGTTCGAAAATTAATTCTTCTATCTTCGCTGTCGAGATAGGATCAAGAGCACTCGCAGGTTCATCCATTAAAATAACTTCCGGTTCAACTGCAAGGGTTCTCGCTATGCACAAACGTTGTTGCTGTCCACCTGAAATGCTGTTCCCTGGTTTGTGAAGTGAGTCTTTTACTTCATCCCAAAGTGCTGCCCGTTTTAGACATTCTTCTACAATCTCTTTCAACCTGGATTTATTTCTATGCCCATTAAGTTTAAGTCCCGCAACTACATTTTCTGCTATAGACATTGTTGGAAATGGATTTGCTTTTTGAAAAACCATTCCAACTTTTTTCCTTAAATGGACAGGGTCTTTTTTCATGATATCTTCGCCATCAAGAAGGATGCTTCCTTTGATAGTTCCACCCACCTCTTCATGCATTCTGTTAAGGCTCCTTAAGAATGTAGATTTTCCGCAGCCAGAGGGACCTATAATAGCAAGTACTTTGTTATTTCTAATATCAAGACTAATATCTTTTAATGCGTGATTCGCACCAAAAAAAGCATTCAAATTTAAAGTCCTCATCCTCAACGCTGGTTCATCATGCTTTGCATCGGCGATTGTAGTACTTGAGACAATTTCATTCATAATATATTTCTATGCCGTATAAGATTTTCTAGTAACTACCCTGAAAATAATATTAAGAATAAGTACGAGAACTATTAAAACAAAAGAGGCTGCCCATGCCTGCTGGTTCCAATCATTAAACGGCGCTTTTGCATAATCATAAATAAATACCGTCATAGACGCAATTGGCTGATCAAGCTGAACAGACCAAAATCTGTTTCCTAGTGCCGTGAAAAGCAATGGAGCGGTTTCACCGGCAGCCCTGGCAACAGATAGGAGTATTCCGGTGAAAATACCCTTAAATGCTGCCGGCAGAATAATTGAAAGCGTGGTTTTCCATCTAGGAATACCGAGACCAAGCCCTGCTTCTCTGAAAGAATTTGGAACCAAGCGTATCATCTCCTCAGTCGTTCTCGTAATCAATGGTATCATAAGAATTCCAAGCGCAAATCCCCCGGCGAGAGCAGAAAATCTTTTCATGGGAATAACAATAAGGATGTAAGCTACAACTCCAACAACAATCGAAGGAATTCCGTTCATAACATCGGTTAAAAACCTTACGACAAAAGCAAAAGCCCCTTTTGGTTTATCCGCTAAATAAATTCCTGCAAAAATACCTATGGGAATCCCCATAAGGCTGCCTAAACCGATAAGGATGCCTGTTCCTACAATTGCATTTGCCATTCCACCGCCAGTCTCCCCGACAGGCTTCGGCATCTGTGTAAAAAAGTCCCAGTTAATTGCCCCGATTCCCTGTTTGAGTGTATAATAAAGTATAAAAAACAATGGCACCAAGACCAATATAACCCCAAAAATAGAGAGGCTGAAAACTAACGTGTTCTTTAATTTTCTCCATTTAAAATAAAAATTATTCAATTCAACGCTCCGGAATATTTTTTAGTAACTCCCCAGACAATAAGTCTTGCAATTGCATTAAGAATAACAGTGAGAATAAAAAGAATCAAAGCAATTTCAATTAATGAACTAATATACAAATTTGAAATAGCTTCGGTAAATTCATTAGCAATTACGCTCGCCATCGTGTTACTGGGATTAAACAAAGACAGCGAAATATCCGATCTGTTACCAATAACCATTGTAACGGCCATGGTTTCGCCAACCGCTCTGCCAAACCCCAATAATATTGCTCCAAGAATTCCCGATTTTGATCCCGATAGAACAACTTTAATTGTTTCCCATTTTGTTGCGCCCAAGGCATAAGATGCTTCTCTTTGTGAATCCGGAATAGACTTCATAACATCGCGTGAGATTGAAGTAATAATCGGTAATATCATAACTGAAAGTATAATAACTGCGGCAAGCATTCCAAATCCGTATGGGGCTCCTTTGAAGAAAGGTAAGAAACCCAACTTTTTAGAAAGAAACGGCTCAACTGTTGTTCTTAAAAAAGGAACCATAACAAATATTCCAAATAGTCCATAAACGATACTCGGAATTGCTGCAAGCATTTCAACAAGTAACGAGACCGGTCTCTCGAGCCACTTAGGTGCAAACTCTGATAGAAAGATCGCAACTGAAAGGCTCAGAGGAATAGAAACCAACAGCGCTAAAAACGAAGAAACTATGGTTCCATATATATAAGGAAGCGCACCATAAATATCTGTTACTGGATCCCACTCTGTCCCGGTTATAAACTTTAATCCAAATTGTTTAATAGAAGGCATAGATGCTTTTATCATCTCGTAAGCCATCAGGAAGACAAGAACGAAAACTACGAAGGCAAAAAATCTGGTTATGTTTTCAAATATTAGATCACCGGGGTTTTTATTGAAAATGTTTTTTATACTAAAATTAAAAAAAGAAGCAGCAGGTTTTTTGTCCTGCTGCTCGTTTCTATTTTGTTCAGATTTTTGAATATCTGGCATTATTACTTTTTATATGTAATTTGTTTTATTTTCTCTAGGTCTAACTTAACAACTTCTTTTGGTAGTGGTGCATAATATAAGCCTTTTGCATATTTTTCGCCATCTGTAACTGCCCATTTTAAGAAGTTTTTGATTGCCTCTACTTTTTGTTTGTCTTTCATATTTTTGTAAATGAGCAGCCAGGTAAAGCCTGATATAGGATATGAGCCTTTACCATCAGCATTTGTAATGTTCACACGAAGATCTGCAGGCATATTTTTAATGTACCCAGCAGCTGCTTCAGAAACCGCGTCAAAAGTTGGTTCAACAAAATATCCTGCCTTGTTTTTCAAAGAAGCATAAGGAAGGCCATTCTGTACGGCATAAGCTAATTCAACATATCCAATCGATCCTTCTGTTTGTTTAACTATTCCGGCTACACCTTCGTTACCTTTTCCACCCAGACCGACAGGCCAGTTAACGGAAGTACCCGAACCAACTTTATCAGACCATTGTTTGCTAACTTTGCTTAGATAACCTGTAAAAATATTTGTCGTTCCACTTCCATCTGAACGATGTGCAACTAATATAGGATCAGATGGTAAGCTTAATCCTTTATTGATTGAAGTTATTCTTGAGTCATTCCACATTGTGATCTTACCTAAATATATATCACTTAAAACTTCCGGCGATAATTTTAATCCTTTTCCAACATTTGGTAAATTATAAGAAAGTACAACAGCGCCCATAACTGTAGGAATATGCAAAACCGGCGTTCCCTGTTTTTGCTTTATTGTTTTCATTTGTTTTTCTGATAAAAAAGCATCAGAAGCACCGAAGTCAACTGTTCCTTCAGTAACCTGTTTAATTCCACCGCCGCTACCAATAGATTGATAATTAAATTCAATACCCGTTTTCTGGTGATAAGTATCGAACCATTTTGAATATATTACATATGGAAAAGTTGCACCAGCACCATTCAATTTAAGCTGTGCAAAAGAAGATGTAGAAAATATTCCTAAAAGCATTGCTGCTAATAAAATCAATTTTCCTTTCATCATTTACTCCTTGTTTTTAGTTATTTACTATAATTATTATTTCTTAAAATTGCCAGAAGAAAGTTACTCTTGGTGTTACATCACTATCGTTTGCACCCTGTACCGTATGAACTTCAATACCCGGCATAACACTAACCTTAGGTGCTGCTTTAAAGTCAAGGGCAGCAATAATTAATCCCTGCCTGTCATTTGTTATTGCACTATTTGTATTAGGATCATAAGAATCATAACGACCGACTACGCCAACCTTATCGGAAAGCATTGCATGTGCCCAAACAGAAACTCCGAACCCGGATTGGTCTTGAAGAGCTGCATTTCCTACTGCAAAATTATTCTGCTGACTTTTTATAAAACTTTCAACACCTAATGCAAAATCTTTTCCTTGTTTATAATTAATAAACCCGGCAGCAACAAAAGCTGAATTGCTTTTCATTTGTCCATCAAACGCATCAAACTTAGGAGCGTGTGAAGCATAATCACCATATACTGTAATAAGTAGGTTTGAGCTTGGGTTAAACTGAAGTTGTGCATAATATCTTTTGTACTTATCTGTTTCAGGTTTGTTGCCTGAGCCATCACCAATTTTCAGCCAGTATTTTGCTACTCCATCTTCATCTAATTTACCTTTTAGGTCGATACCTATATCTCTTGATGAAACTATACCAAAATAATCCATGATAGTTTTTTCTAAGGAACGATATCCCCAAGCACCTTCCGATACATCAAAAGCAGGTGTTGGCGACATACCGATGATTAAATCAGAACCTTTAAATACATTTTTCCATTTCAACCACGCGTCTTTAACAAAAACACCTATATTACTTCCACTTGATATTGCAGACTCCATTCTAAACCTAGTTGAAAACTGGTCGTTAATTGTATAATCCGTGGTTATGTAAACTCTTCTGAACTGAAAACCGTTTAAATCCTTATTGGCAGGATTAATTGCGCTTGCATTATAAAACAGATCTCCGAACATCAATCCGCTAAATTTTATTGGTCCTACTGCACCAACAGCATTTTTATCCTGTGCGTTAGCAGTTAAAGCAAATAATGCTGTCACCAGAATTGTGAAAAGTGTTAATAGCCTTGTTCTCATGTTGCGTCCTTTTTGTTTATTATTAAATAAGTTTATTCTCTCGATCTTGGTCAGCTAAACTATTAAAGCCATATTAAGAGACTATTAAGCCATTGTTATGAAATTGTTAAGCTTTCCCGAAAAGTTGTTTTTGAGGTTTTTATTAGTGTTTTGAGCTTTTTATAAATTCAAATTCTCGCGTTTTTGAGCTAAAATATCAATTCATATTCCTAAACTCATTCATCCTCAAGCAATCTAGGCGAACATTACCTGCTACTTTTGAACTTGGGTTTTCCTCAACTTTTTCTATTTAAAGTCCAGAATAAAAATCTGAGTTGTCTTTTTCAGCGAGTCTGTTTACCATTCTTCCTCCCTTAATAATAAAACAAGGCGCCTAATTTTAGACGCCCTGCTCACTAATTAAGGAAAGTAGTTTCCCGATTTTTACTAAACTAAAGGTCAGACAAGATTTCGGAAAGAACTTATACTTTCGACTAAAATGTACCTTTTTAATATTTCTTAAATATTAAGAAAAGATTAATTACCTATTT
>Ga0307440_1001066_pt1 | contig 13461 bp, 4 predicted proteins | sample SalMarWE160410MG_FD_202150 | JGI IMG/M metagenome (GOLD analysis project Ga0307440, IMG submission 202150) | Salt marsh sediment microbial communities from the Plum Island Ecosystem LTER, Massachusetts, United States - WE1604-10 | ecosystem: Environmental > Aquatic > Marine > Intertidal zone >... | reverse complement strand
TTGACAATTTATCCCAAGCAGATGCAAACCCCCAACCGGTAAACGGATTTAATTTTGGTAATATTGTTAACTCTGATACGAAAGATACATTAAATATGGTTTACCCTGGAGGACCTAGGCCGGGACATAATTCGAATCAATACAGTGGGGTAGGAACTATTACACTTGATTATAATCCAACAATTGTTAGACTTATTGGTACTTACACTTTCCTTAGACAACGTGTGGGGGCTGGTTTTTTTACAATGTTTGATAATAACCGCTTACCGATTCAGGATAATTATAACGGCGATTTTGGGATTAAGCTAACCCAAGTTTTAAATGCTGATTCATATATTGATGTGAGTGCAAGTTATATCTTCAATAAAGGTGAAACATACGACCCACAATTAGGAAGTAACTTTTGGGATTATGGAAGTGCAGCTGCTAATGATTCTGCTGGAGTTCCCTGGGCAACAAAAGGTTCTGGCCCATACCAAATAGCTAGTCCATTACAGCTTTTTTCAACTTATACATTTGCAACTCCTAATCAACCTTTAATTGCATCTGATCAAAATTATAGCGTTGCTAATTATAATAAATTTGAGAATGATAATTTAGACATAAGTGCTGCTTTATCTTATAATTTAAACAAACAAAATTCATTGAAAATCGGCGGCGAATTTCAATATATGACAATTAGAAATTATACTCCTACTGGAATTACAACTAATCTAGCAGCACTAGAAAATGCTAATCCAACATTTACTCGGTCAGAACTGTTGATCAAACGTGGTGTTAACAATTACGGTTATGATGTTTTAGGTAATGCTTACAATGGTTCAAGTAATTATACTACTGGTCAAATTGCACCGCACAGGCCGATTTTTGCTGGTGCTTATATACAAGACAGGCTAGAATATAAAAATCTAATTATAAATGCTGGTCTTCGGTTCGATTATATAAACACGGATAATTATACATTGGCTGATCCGGCTAATCCACAGAATGTTTTTAATGTTAGTAGCGGTGGTGTAAGTAATCCTTCAGACATTGTAAAGGTGCCGTCATACAGCTCGTTGAGTCCAAGACTAGGTTTCTCATTCCCGATTACAGATCAAACAGTTTTTCATGCTCAATATGGAAAATTTGTTCAACAGCCTAGTTTAGCATATTTGTATGAAGGGATTTATAATTATGGTTATTGGATGAATCCTAATAATGGATTTTTTATCTCTGATCCTATTGGGCTAAATTTAAGGCCAACGAGAACAACAAATTATGAGATTGGATTTACACAGCAAATCGGATCTATTGCTTCATTTGATATTACGGCTTATTATAAAGACATTTTGAATCAGGTAGTTTTTGGAACTCAGAATGTTAATCCTACAACAGGATGGAGACCATATTCTATTCTCACAAATGGTGATTACGCAACGACACAGGGAATAGAAATTTCCTTTAATATGAGGAGAACAGAAAGGTTTTTAGTAAATGGGTCGGTTTCATTTCAGAATGCTCAAGGTACCGGCGATAATCCTTACTCCAATGCAGGAGAATTTGGGGCTCCTGTTAACCCTAGCTATGTTTTTATTCCCCATTATATTGTACCACTCTCATACAATCATGCTTTAAGTGGAAATCTTAACATTGATTACCATTTTGGAAAGAATGATGGTCCCGCTATTCTACATCAATTTGGTGCTTCAATACTATTAACATTTGCAAGCGGCCACCCATATACACTTGGAACGCCTAAAACTGTTGGCACAAGTAATCCTAATGCTTCAAATTTGTATGATACAAGAAATAGAACAGCTATTGAGGCTCTTAATTCATCTATTACACCATCAACATTTCAAGTAGATTTTTTAATTGATAAAACGTTCCCAATAGTTGATCAGTTATCTGCGGATATTTTTATCCAGGTTATCAATCTATTTAATACTAAGAATGTTGAAGACGTATTTTCAAATTCCGGTTCAGCCCAAACAAATGGATATTTAACAAATCCTAATCTGACAGGGTATAAACAAATACAGACATATGGTCCGGAATATGCCAATGTCTATCAAGCTCTGTCTATAGATTATGCGGGATTGTATTCTACTCCGCGTCAAATTAGACTTGGGATTCGACTAGAATACTAACAGCCAGTTTGGCAGCAAATATTAAATATATAGGAGTTTAAAATGAGTTATACGAAAATTAAATATATATTGATTATAGTTCTGGGCTTACTGTTTATATTGCCTAAAATTGTAAATGCAAAAAACGATGGCAAAAAACAGCGTAAAATGGCTAAAACATCTGCTTCTCAAGTTGCGAATGCCAGAATAGATATAAATAATCTTAATGCGCTTCAAAGTAACGTAGGCTATAGCGATTACAACTTGAATTCTAACCTTGAAGGAACCGAATTCCCAAGGGGTAGTGGTAAAAATGCCGTGTTTGAATCTGGGCTTTTATGGGGTGGATTCGTTAGGGGTGATACTAGTGGTCAGGTAAGAGTTGGAGGTTCTGCTTATATTTCGGGTTTAGAGCCCGGGCCTATTTTAGATAATGGTCAACCAGCTGATCCAAGCGATTCTAAATGGTCTATTTATACTGTACGACCGGACGTTTTTCCTAATGGACCTGATGTAGATCTTTCTGGAGAAGTTGCTGCTTATGCCGAAGGAGGTCAAACAGTAACAGCCTCAGACTTAAGGGCGCAATATGAAGCAAACTGGACAAATTGGCCGGCTGCCGGTACTGCAAACGATCTGGGTGCTCCATTTGAAGATGTGAATAAAGATGGTAAATATGAACCTGATATAGATATACCGGGAGTTCCAGGTGCTGATCAAACTGTGTTTTATGTAGCTAATGATGAAGATGGAACCCTTACCCAAGGGTTATATGGTACACAGCCATTAGGAATAGAACTTCATGCTACATTCTGGGCATATGCACAGCAAGGAGCACTCGGTAATATGTATTTTAAAAAATGGGAAATAATAAATAAAGGGTACCAAAAGTATACTATTGACAGTATGTTTGTTTCTTTTTGGTCGGATGTAGATCTTGGTGATGCAAACAATGATTTGGTTGCTTGCGATACTACTCTAAGTTTACAGATTGTCTATAACGGTGAAGCAACCGACAAAGTATATGACCCTTTACCTCCACCAGCAGATGGGTTTGACTTTTTCCAGGGTCCCACTGTCCCAGGGTCTCCTACAGATTCTGCCATTCTTATAGAACAACCATTTAAATTTAGCTATGTTCACGGAAAGAAAAATCTCCCCATGACTGCTGCATACTTTTTTGTAAATTCGAGTTCAAATTTTGCCGATCCTTCTCAGGGTGAAACAATAGGCTCTACGCAGTTCTATAGGTACTTTAATGGTGAATATGGTGTATCCGGCGATCCTTTTATAAATCCTAAAACTAATAAACCAACGAAGTTTGCGTTTTCAGGTAACCCTGTTACTGGTACAGGATGGATTGATGGTATTGCAATACCTCCCGGAGATAGAAGAGAAGGTATGGCTTCTGGACCGTTTAATTTGGCACCTGGCGATACACAACAAGTTGTAGTGGCAGAAATATTTGCCGGTGCTATACCAAGTGTAAATTACCTTCAAGCTGTTACATTAGTTGAAGTCTATGACAAAACAGCTCAGAATGCTTATGATCATTTTTTCAATTTACCTACACCCCCGCCTGCTCCGCATGTTCAAGTTAATGAATTGAATAATAAAATTAGCCTGGATTGGGGCGAAGTACCTAGCTTTGTAGCAGCAACAGAGAATTCTGTTATTAAAGATGAGTTGGATAGTGTTGATGTAACTGGTGGCGGTTATTATAAATTTGAAGGTTATAATGTATATCAGCTTCCCTATAAAAGTGCATCTATAAGTGAGGCAAAATTACTTGCCACATATGATTTAATAGATAGTGTAAAGTATGTTCCATATGTCGATCTATCAACTAGACAAGTTAATCCTAGTTATTATATCCAATATGGAACCGATTCTGGAATTAAAAGGTTTTTTATAGATTCGACCGATGCATTTAATGGGAATAAACCATTGAACAACGGTACACCTTATTATTATGCTGTTACTGCTTATAGTTATAATCCCAAAGGTGTTCCGAGAGCGCTTGAAAATCCAATCTCAGTCATTACTGCAACTCCACACTCGAATAACCCAGGTGTAACTCAATCATTTGGTAACCTATCCAATGTTGTGCATAGTGGACTTGCTACCGCAACAGCTTCAGTTCATGTGGTAAATCCGCCTCTAACGACAGGAGATAAATATCAAGTATCTTTCCATGATGAGATGTATAAGCTTGATTCTGCAGGTGTATGGGCAGATATAACCGCACCAGCAAAGAAATTACAAGGGATAAAAACCTTAGTTGGATCAAGTATTAGTTCTTCTGCAGAGTGGGCAGATAAAGCAAAAGGAGCCATCCTAATTCATTATATAGTAGATGTTGTTTCGCCTAACTATGATTACTGTGATGGGGTTAAACTGCAATTACCTTTTGGAGTCACTATAGATTCTGCTTTTAATACTACAAGCAATAATACTGGCAACCCAATTGTTGCTACGGTTGATAGAACGACAAACACTATAGTCTACAGCGATATCAACCCAGATTCATTAGCTGCCGGTGATTCAACAGTACGTAGTCAAAATGGTGTTTTTGCGGGCGGTGAAGATATTAAAGTAATTGTCCACCCTGCCCATGTGCCGATTGTTACCAAATACACTATGTATGATGATAACTGGGGTGATAATAATGGCTATTATGGCGGATTTGTTGATGTAAATGGTGTTGATACCTTAACAACAATATCAAATGTAATTGTTACTCAGCATCAATGGAATGTTACGGACTTAACAACCGGTAATGTTGTACTTAAGAATCAAACTGTATACGGTGGTGTAGATATTTATGATCCTGCTACATATTTTAAGGCAAATAGCATTTATGGACCCGGCGGATCATCCCATCCAATTGGCGGAAAAGATATTGGACCGCAAGCAGTAGTTTTTGATGGAATACAAGTTTCGGTAGATGGAAGTTTTGATGCACCAACAACCTTCCAATCTCTGGAATTAAATGGTAGCCCCCTAACGATTAATGCAAGCTCAGGTGATTATCAAATGTCTGATTTTTCATTATCATTTTCAGGCTTTGGCGATGGTGCTATGGCTTACAACACTATTACATCTTATGGCGGTGCAGGGGGTACTCACTCTATCGATGAGTTGCAGCAGGATTATGAAATTAAATGGACGGGTGTCAGAAAAACTACAGTAACTGGTGGAGATACTGTTGTGTCAACTGGCAGTGGCGGTCAGTTGGCAACTTTATTTGGTGCAAGTAATTATGACATTGCAAATGATCCGGCTAATCCAAATCCTGGTAGTAGTAATCCATTCCTTATAAGAATTCCTTTTCAGGTTTGGAATATAGATAAAAATGAGCAGGTGAATGTGTTGGTATACCATAGATTAGGAAATATTACTGATAATCCATTTAATGAATGGAACTATTTTGACAGAATGTATGTATGGATAATAAATACAAAATATGATTCAACAGCCCCAATTTTACCTACCTCACAAGTCGTTGCAGACAGCGCCACCTGGAATTGGGTATTCTTTCAATCTAATTATAAAATGGGTGATGTAATAAACGTAACTTATGCTAACCCAATTCAGTTGGGTAAAGATACATTCACATTTACTGTTCCCAAAACAGATTATACTACGGCTTTGGCAAAACAAGATGTTAGTAAAATTAATGTATTCCCTAACCCCTATTATGGAGTAAACTCCAATGAGACAACTAAGTATGTTCGTTTTGTAACATTCAGTCATTTACCTGCTACTGCGACTATTCATATCTTCAACCTTGCAGGAGTAATGGTAAAAACAATAAATCATACAGACGGCACACAATTTCAGACATGGGATTTGACAAATGATTCCAACTTACCGGTAGCTAGCGGGTTGTATATAGCTTATATTGATATGCCGAGAATAGGTATGACAAAAATTCTTAAGCTGGCAATTATTCAAGAACAACAATTTCCCGATCATTTTTAATGAAGAAAAAAACTCAAGGAGTAAAAATGAAAATTACAATTAGAATTTTAGTTATAATGGCTATCTTCCTGATAGGGGTTGATAGCGCATTTGCCGGCGGAGGCAGTAGAACCGGTACCGGCGGCGCAACTGAACTATTAATACCGGTTGGTACAAGAGGAATAGCACTTGGCGGGTCTGATATTGCAATTGAAACCGGTCTTGATGCTCTATTCTGGAATCCCGCTGGTGTTGCTGTTATGAATAATTCAGTTTCTGCTACATTCTCACACATGAATTATATTGCCGATATTGGAGTAGAATATGGAGCAGTGGCAGTGAATTTCCAGGATTTTGGTGTTGTATCTTTAGATATTAAATCATTAAATATTGGCTCAATACCTATAACAACAGTGGAGCAACCTGATGGTACAGGGCAAACATTTACTCCGGAATTCTTAATTGCAGGCGCTACATATTCTAAAATGTTAACTGACCGAATCGCTATTGGGGTTACATTTAACTATATATCTGAAACAATAGCTCAAGTTAGTGCAACCGGTTTTGGTTTTAATGCTGGAATACAGTATAAAAACTTTGCTGATGTTGACGGCTTAAATTTTGGTTTAGTTATAAAAAATGTTGGCCCTCAATTGAAGTACGGTGGTTCCGGTTTATTTGTTAACGCTTCTGTGCAAGGCTCATCATCTGACCCAACATTGCCATTTGATCGTGCGCCAAGTTTTTATTTAATAGATGCTGCCGCATTTGATTTGCCTTCACAATTTGATATAGGCTTTGGTTATACTCCTGTTATTAATGATATGAATTCATTAAAGCTGTCTGCATTATTTGAAAATAATAATTACCAAGGTGACCTTTATAATCTTGGTGCTGAATATGGCTATAACAATTTATTCTTCTTACGAGCAGGTTATTCTGTTTCACCCAAGAGCCAGGATCCGAATTACATATACGGATTTTCTGCAGGCGCGGGTGTTAATTATAACTTAGGCGGCGTGGATTTGAGAGTCGATTATGCTTATAGATCTACAAAATATTTTTCCGGGAATAATGTTTTCTCAGTTTCATTAGGATTTTAATCCTAACGAAATTATACTCCTCATATCTCTTTCTCCTGTTCCGTGCGGTGACGGTAAGCCGCACGGAACTAGTTGTAAGGAGTATTTTTAAAAGCCCCAATCCTTCGCCCGTGGATTGGGACTTTTTAATTTATAGAAACCAAATTATCCGGTATTTCTAACTCCTGCGGCTATTCCGTTTACTGTTGATCTCAAGAGTAGAAGTAATAATTCTTTCTGTGACCTGGGAAGTTTTTTATTCCTGAATTGTCCAATGAATTTTACTTGAATAAAACTAATCGGATCAATGTAAGGATTTCGTAAAAGCAATGACCTTTGGAGAGATTTATTTTTATCAAGAAGATTTTCTTCGCCGGTAATCTTCAAAAGCGTTTTACAAGATAATTCATATTCATTATTTATCATTTTGAAAATAGTGGTAACGCTATTTTTATTATGAGCTAATTTTAAATATTCTTCACCGATAATCATATCGGTTTTAAGCAGAACCATTTCGATATTGGATACCAGAACCTGGAAAAATTCCCACTCGTTATGCATTCTAATCAATTCATCCCAAGTGGTCTGTCCGTCTTCTATACATTTATTTAATGAACTTCCGAACCCATACCAGCCGGAAATTGTTTGTCTATTCTGAGTCCATGAAAAAACCCAGGGAATAGCCCTTAAAAATCGAAGATCATCGCTTTTTTTTCGTGAAGATGGTCTTGAACCAATTTCAATTTGTTCTATTATATCAATCGGTGTTACAGTTCTAAAATATTCTAAAAAATTAGGATTGGTTACTAAGTCTCTATATGAAGTTAATGCGTTTTCAGAAATTTTATCAAAGATAGAATTGTAATGTTCAAATTTATTCGATTCATTCTCTTCTTTGGATTTTGCCGTAGTCATCAAAACAGCAGAAGCCATAAGCTCCAGGCTTGTTTCAGCAATCTCCGGTAAAAGATATTTTGAGGAGATCATTTCACCCTGTTCGGTTATCTTAATTTTTCCTTCTATTGTACCAAGCGGCTGCGCTAAAATTGAAGTATTAACAGGCCCGCCGCCTCTTGAAATGCTTCCGCCTCTTCCGTGAAAAAGAATTAATTCAATCACTTTGTTATCGCACAAGCGTTTTAAATTTCTTTGAGCTTTATACAATTCGTAATTGGACGTTACAATTCCGCCGTCTTTATTGCTGTCGGAATATCCTATCATTATTTTTTGTACTTTTCCTCTGAGTTTTAAGTGCTGTGAATATGCTTTATTTTCAAAAAGTTCTTTAATTATTTGGTCGGCTCGCCGAAGATCGCTGATTGTTTCAAAAAGGGGAAGTACATCAAAATTAGAGAAAGTAATTTTTTTATTTAAAACAGAAATTAAGCCGGCTTCTTTTGCTAGAAGAATTGCACTCAATACATCACTCACAGAAGAACAATTGCTAATTATATAATCGTTGCATGCATTAAAGGCTATGTTTTCCTTTCCCCATTTAATAATTCCAAGTTCACCTAAAACCTGTTGTGTTGATTCGCTTAATTTGCTGAAAGAATTTTTAAGCGGCCTTGATGTTAGTATTTCTGTTGTTAGTATTCTAATCTTTTCTTCCTCCGGGAATGATTTGAAATTATCACAAACTTCAGAGTACTTTAATATGTCAATGATTGCTTCATTTATTAAAGAAGCGTTCTGCCTTATGTCCAGCGCCGCTAAACGGAAACCGAATGTTTGCGCTTTATATATTAAAGGCAATACTATTGTTTCGGCAATAATTTTCCCGTTATTATCATTTAGACTATTGAATATTAAGTACAGGTCATCTATAAAGTCTTTGGATTTTTTATAACCTAAATTAGAATTTTGTTTTGCTTCCTCCAGTTTTAAAGAAATTAATAGAATTTTAGCACGATAAATTTCCGATGGATCGCGAAGAATTCCTCCGGTATTCTGCTTACCTAAAAGAGAGTTATCATATTTGGTGGATTTAAAAAGATCCGGATTAACCTTTGCAATTTTTAATGAAGAGCTCAATTCGGTATAGAGCTGTTCTAAATCTCTTTGATATAAATTTATTATCTGCTTTTTATTATTTAGCATAGTGTCTTTAGTTAAATCAACAGTTACGAAAGGATGACCGTCTCTATCACCTCCAATCCATGATCCGAATTTAATGATAACAGGGGAAGGATCTTCCATTTTAAATAATGATTTAAGATTTGAATTCAGCTTTATGTAAAATTTAGGTATAACATCATAAATAACTTCCTTAAAAAAGAAAAGGCCGTGTTGAATTTCATCGTTAACTGTAACTTTTTGAAATCTTATTTCATTCGACTGCCATAATAAAGTAATTTCAGATTGAAGATTTAGATTTATTGATTCACTTTCTTCCAAGGTGTTTATTGATAATTCTCTTTGTAAAAGCAATTTGCTTATCTTCAATATCTTTCTCAATATTGTTTGCCGGGTTGCTTCCGTTGGATGAGCAGTAAATACCGGAATAATTTCAATTTTACCGAGAATATTTTTTATTTCATCTTTGCTCAGTTTTTCCTTGTTAAGTTCTGTTAAAGCATCCTGAACCGAACCTTTGAGCGGTTTAGCCTGCCTAATCAAATCATTCCTTTGAACTCTAATTTTATGAACTTCGTCAGCTGCGTTTACAAGAATAAAATAAATTGAGAAAGCTCTTACAACTTTGTATGCATCCTCTATACCTAGAGAGTCGATTAATGCTAGTATTTCTTTTCTGGTTCGTTCATTAAACTCAGTGCGTAGCTGCTTTGTTAGATGTCGAAGTTTTTCTACCATTTCATAAATGTTATTTCCGGCCTGTTCTTTAAGAACATTACCCAAGATAATTCCAAGCTCACGAATGTCTTTCTTAAGAGGTTCGTCTTGATCCGTATTTTCAAGTAGATTTAAAGATTTTTTATTCATAATAATTTTCTGATAGATAGTTTAAAACAACGATAGAGTCTTAATTAAAGAAGCATTTAAAAGAATTTTTATATAATTCTAATATCCACTGTATTCCAAATATATAAATGATTAAACATAATGCCAATTTTGACTTGAAGTGACCTGAAGCATGCAATAATTATTGTGATCAAAACAATTTAGCGTGCATTAGTATTTAACATTCGTATAAAAGAATTATTTGATATAAAGGTGTGATAGACTATTAATTTTTTTATTTTTAGTGCTACTATATTTATTATAATATTTCTAATATACTTATCGAGAAAAATTATGAAGCAATACCTTATACAACCAATTATCTTTTTTACAATCGCAATAATATTTTATAGTTGCAGTTCGGAACCGATTATTAAAGACGTTTTTCCTGTAAAAGCAAAGATGACTGTTTTTGATAAAGCAAATGAATTTGAAATTGATTTTAAGGCGAATAACCTTGCATTTAAAATACCAGCCGGTTCAAAGGTTGACACAATATTAATCGATACGGCAGCAAAGACTGTAATAATAGATTTTAACAGAAATTTCTCATACATTCCGTTCAGAGACAGCAATGTTGCTTTAATATACAAAACAGTAAAAAATATTTTTGGCCCCTCTTTTAATGATTATAAATATTCGATAAGAACATTACATTATCCTATTGAAACTTTAGTTCCGAACTATTTTAGAAAAGATACGGCTGATTATGATTACAGCCGTTTACCAAAAGGAGTTAAGCAAAGGCCTTTGCCTGTCGTGAGAGATGTTAGTAAAAGTTTTATCCCTACCAATGGATTGTATGATAGAAATATTGTTGTTTGGCCGAGTCATGGATGGTACTATAATAATAAAAAAGACCGCTGGGAATGGCAGCGTCCTAGATTATTCCAAACAGTGGAAGACAAATTACCACTTTCTTTTGTGGTTCCTTATTTAATTCCAATGCTGGAAAATGCTGGTGCAGTTGTATTCGATCCGCGTGAAAGAGATATCCAAAAATATGCAGTAGTTGTTGATAATGATTCGAAGCAGGATTTAAAATCCAAGTTCTATGTTGAAAGCAGTAAATCGAGAAAGAATAAATGGCAGACAGGTCACGGAGAAGGCTTCGCAGTTGGAAATCCACCCTATCCAAATGATTATAATCCCTTTACCAAAGGTACATACAGAACTATAAAATCAGATACTTCTGTTTCAGCCATTGTAAGCTGGATTCCAAATATTCCTTCTACAGGATATTACTCGGTATATATTTCCTATAATGCATCAGACACAAATGTTAGTGATGCTAATTATATAGTTTATCATGATGGAAGTAAAACCGAATTCAAAATTAATCAGCAGATTGGGGGCAGTACCTGGATTTATCTTGGGGAATTTAAATTTCAAGAAGGATATCATCCTAAAACAGATAAAGTAGAATTAGTAAATCAAAGTGAAGAAGCGGGAAAAATAATATCAGCAGATGCAGTAAGGTTCGGCGGAGGATTAGGTGTAATTGCCAGAGGCGGCAGGGCAAGCGGACGAGAAAAATTGTATGAAGGCGCCCGTTATTATCTGCAGTATGCAGGAATGCCTGATACCTTGGTTTATGATTTAAACAAGGGTGAAAATGATTATAATGATGATTATCAAAGCCGGCCTGAATATGTTAATTATCTTTACGGTAAACCATTCGGACCAAACCGGGATAGAGATGTAAAAGGTTTAGGAATCCCGATTGATCTTTCTATGGCATTTCATACAGATGCAGGCATTACACACAATGATACTACAGTCGGTACTTTTGTAGCATACAGTATTCGTGATGCGCACTTTAAAACAGTATTTCCGGATAGTATGTCGCGTTTAGCAAATAGAGATTTAGGTGATATTGTTCAAACACAAATTGTGAATGATATAAGAAAAAAATATGATCCTGCATGGAATCGAAGGGCACTTGAAAATGCAGGTTATAGTGAATCGCGGAATCCAAATGTTCCTTCCTTATTAGTAGAGTTGTTATCGCATCAGAATTTTCTGGATCAGAAGTTTGCGCAGGATCCCCGATTCAAGTTTGATGTATCAAGAGCCATGTATAAAGGAATGCTCCGTTTCTTATCAGTACAAGATCATTTTAAGTATGTAGTAGAACCTCTTCCGGTGACAGATTTCAGAAGTGAGATAAAGGGAGATAGTGTAAAGCTTAGCTGGGAGCCGACAGCAGACTCGCTTGAACCAACAGCAAAAGCAGATAGGTATATAGTTTATACAAGGATAGACTCAGGAGACTTTGACAACGGGCAGATAGTAGACCATCCGTATGCAGAGATAGGTAATATAAAGACTGGTCATATATACAGCTATAAGGTAACAGCGATAAATTCAGGAGGAGAAAGTTTTCCGTCAGAGATATTGTCCGTGTGCAGAATGAAGAATGAACAGAAGAAGGTATTGATAGTAAACGGATTTGACAGAGTATCAGCGCCGGCAACGGTATCAACGCCTGGATATTCGGGCTTTGTAAACGGAGAGGACAGAGGAGTGGCGTATAAGTATGATATAAGCTTTACGGGAAGAGAGTATAATTATGATTCTACGTCTGAGTGGAAGACAAATGATGATCCTGGCTGGGGGGCGAGCAGATCAGACTATGAGGGCAAGGTAATAGCCGGTAATACATTTGATTATCCTTATATACACGGAAAGGCCCTGCTGGAGAACGGCTATGGATTTGAGAGTGCCAGTGTAAAGTCGGTGGAAAAAGGAGAGATAGATTTAAGGAAGTACAGTCTGGTAGATGTAATCTTGGGAGAACAGAAGAAGACAGAATGGGAGAGAACAAGGGAAGATAAGTTGAGAGGAATAATGTATAAGACGATGCCGGAGAAGCTTCAAAAGGAAATAAAGAATTATGTAGAAGGAGGAGGAAATATTTTTATCAGCGGAGCTTATGTGGGTAGTGATCTGTTCAGGGTAAAGCCGGTAGACACAACGGACATACAGTTTGCAGAGAATATATTAAAATATAGACTGGATGCAGATCATGGATCAAGCGAAGGGGGAGTATACTCAGCAGATTCGGTGTTTATGCCCAAGTTCAGATCATTTGATTACAACACAAAGCTGAACGATAAGATATATGCAGTAGAGAGCCCGGATGCGATACAAGAAGTAAACGGAGGGAAGGTAATTCTGAGATACAGTGAGAATGAGTTTCCGGCAGGGATAGGATACAGGGGGAAGTATGGAGTAATAGTGATGGGAATACCGTTTGAGACGATATTGGGAGAGCAGACAAGAGCAGAAATAATGAAGTCTGTTCTTAAGTATTTCGAATTATAAAGGGAACATTATTCCAA
>Ga0307440_1001065_pt1 | contig 13480 bp, 8 predicted proteins | sample SalMarWE160410MG_FD_202150 | JGI IMG/M metagenome (GOLD analysis project Ga0307440, IMG submission 202150) | Salt marsh sediment microbial communities from the Plum Island Ecosystem LTER, Massachusetts, United States - WE1604-10 | ecosystem: Environmental > Aquatic > Marine > Intertidal zone >... | reverse complement strand
GGAGAATGATGGACGCTGGCTATCGTTTGATGAGGTCGTGTCAACCTTCTCGCCGATGTGTGAGGTGAAATCTGTTGAGAAGGGCGACTTCCGCGGCCGGTCATCCGCCTGGCTGACTCTGGTGAGGCCCCCAGCATGAGCCGGGTGTTGTTTCTCTTCCTGGACGGCATCGGGCTGGGTGACCCCGATCCTCAGATCAACCCGCTGGTGGCAGCCAAGATGCCGACCCTGGAGAGCCTGCTGCAGGGCCAGCGCCTGGTTTCAGGTGTGGCTCCGTTTTGGGGACCCCAAGCGACCTTGCTCGCCATCGATGCGCAGATGGGGGTACCCAGGACACCTCAGTCGGCTTCCGGCCAGGCCAGCTTGCTCACCGGGCGAAATGTCCCGGACCAGATCGGAGGGCACTACGGCCCCAAACCGAACCCAGCCATCGCCGACATCCTGCGCCAGGACAACTTGTTCATGCAGGTCAAGTCGCGCGGCGGATCGGCAGCCTTGCTGAACGCCTACCCACCCGGCTATTTCCAGGCCGTCGACTCCGGCCGCCGCCTCTACTCAGCCATTCCCCTGGCGGTTGCCGCGGCTGGCATCCCGCTGATGACCTCCGACGACCTGCAGGCCGGAAGGGCGCTGTCAGCCGACTTCACGGGGGCGGGCTGGGCGTCGCAGCCCGGTTTCCCCCCAGCACCCGTCTACTCCGCCGAAGACGCCGGGAAATTGATGGCCGAGTTGGCAGCCTCCTATGATCTGAGTTGGTTCGATTACTGGGCAAGCGACTACGCCGGCCACCATCAGGACGCCGAGGCGGCCGTTCGCTTGATGGAGTCTTTCGACAGCGTGCTCGCCGGACTGCTGGAGGCCTGGGCCGATCGGCGGGATCTGATCGTGCTCACTTCCGACCATGGCAATATGGAAGATCTGAGCGCCCGCGGGCACACGCTCAATCCCGTGCCGGGGCTCTTGATTGGGCCCGAAGATCTTCGCCACCGTTTCGCCGACCACTTGACGGATTTGACGGGATTTGCTCCGGCCGTGTTGGATACTATTTTTGATGATCGGGAGAACGCGCTCAACGGGTCCGGACCTTCGCACGACAAAGGAAAGGGACACGACACAGGATGACCTTTCGACCTGAAGATCTACGGGAAACAATGCGATCCTGGACATCGGGGGTGGCGCTTGTGACATCCCACCTCGACGGCTTTCACCACGGGATGACCGTCAGCTCGTTCACGTCCGTCGCCATGGCGCCGCCCTTGGTCCTGGTGTGCATTGACACCAGTTCCCGCACGCATGAAATGATCCTGGATTCAGAGATCTTCGCCGTCGCCATCCTGGCCGAGGATCAACGCGAGATCGCCGACCGCTTTGCCGGACGTCAGGGGGAGTTAGAGGATCGATTCGAGGACCTGCCGGTGATCACAACGCCCAGCGGCTGCCCGATCCCCGACGGCGCGCTGGCTTACGTCGACTGCAGCTTGGCAGCCACCCACTCGGCCGGAGCCAGCACAGTCTTCATGGGCCAGGCCACCGAGGCCAAAATCCTCCGCCAGGCCGCGCCGCTCGTCTACCACGATCAGCACTACCGGCGCCTGGCCGAATAGATCCCTGGACGCTGCCGGCGCGCAGCCCAAGCTTGAAGCAACCAGGGGGAATGAGATGTGGACGGGGACCTAGACCTGTTTGAAATCCGCCAAATTCAGCACGAAGACAGTGGCCCGGCGGCCTTCCTCTCCGCCCGGTGCCTGGGTCGTCTGACGGATCACTTCCAAGGCCCTGTCGACGCGTTCGTCCTCCGTACCGATCATGAGTGTGGTATTGCCGCGACGGAAGAACCCACCGGTGGAAGCCAATCTTGTCACCCTGAATTCCGCCTCGAGCAGAGCCTTCAACACGGCATCAGCATCATCATCGGCCAGCACGACAATCATCATTTTCACGGCTAGATTTCCTCGTATCGGTCGACGTCGAAGACAAACACCGTCGCCCCATGAATGTCAACGGCTCGCGAGCCAGTCATGGCCCCTCCCAGCTCAGTCATCGGATGCTCAAGGTACTCGACTCTCGCCGTCGTGGCATCCTCGATCGCTTCAATGACCTCTTCCAGATGACCGTCTGGTATGCCCACAAGAACCACGTGGTTGGTCCGGTTGAGCAAGCCACCCGTGCTCTGGACACGGGTCGATGGAATACCGCGCATGGCCAACGCGTTGCTCACTGACTCGGCGTCTTCGTCTTGGATGACGGCGCTCACCAGGTGGGTGATGTTTGGTTTGTGCTCCGAAGCGATCAGATAACGGGCCCACATGTCCACCCCAGAGTCAAGAGCCAGATCGATCTCGGTGACCAGGTCGGAATAAATCTCCTCGGAGACCACGCCGTCCCTGCGCAAGTTGGCCAAAGTGCTCCGCTGAGAACGAAGCAGCTCGCGGCGAGCCGTCTGCATTTCCTCGATCTCGAGCTGAGGCACGTTGTGGAGCACTTCCTGAACGGCCTCCTTCAAGGCCTGGCCGCGGCGCTTGAGTGTCGGCTGAAGCACCTCCCAGGTGTGGCCTGAAATCAACCCCTGGCGGTGCATGGCCTCCATATGGTCGTAGCTTGTTTGGGCCGTCAGTGCCCGGGCGTGGCGTCGTTCATATTCGCGCTGCTGCTCAGGCACAGAAACAACACCCAGCCGTCTGATCAAACTTCCCATCGTCAAGCCCTGAACCAGCAGGGTAAACAGCACCACACCAAAAGTCATCATGAGCAGCGTTTGCCGGCCGGCTCCAAACTGCGGCGACAGGCTCAAGGCCAGCGCCAGGGCGATCGCACCACGCAGGCCTCCCCAATACAGCACGTGCCGCCAGGCGCCAGGCATGCTCTTCCCCAGCCTGGAGAGTCCGTATATCGTGATGGCCCGCGCCACCAGGATGGCGAGGATGGCCCAAAGGATGTTGCCCAGATCGGCCAGGAGCGCCGGAAGTTCGATGTCCAATCCGATCAGCAGGAAGACCGCCGAGTTGGCCAGGAAGGCGACATATTCCCAGAAGTTCAGCACCACAATTCGGGTGGTGGGCGACATCCCTTGCGGGCCAATGTTGCCGTTGACCAAACCGGCCGCCACCACCGCCAGCACGCCGCTGACATGCAGTATCTGCTCGGCAAACAGAAAGGAACCAAAAGCCAGGACCGTCGTGAGCGTGGTCTCAACCAGATGATCATCGATCTGGGCAATCAAACGTGACGCCAGCCAACCCAGAGTCAGTCCGACGAGCAGCCCGCCTCCTGCCACTCTCACAAAATCCACCGCCCCCTGAAACAGGTCAAACTGTCCCGTGAGGTAGGCGGCCACCGCCAGAGTGAAGATGACAATCGCCGTGCCGTCATTGAACAGGCTCTCGCCTTCGAGCATCACTTCCAGGCGCTTCGGGGCGCCCAGTTTGCGAAAGATGGCCACCACCGACACCGGGTCGGTGGCCGCGATCAACGCGCCGAAGACCAACGCCAGCTGGATGGGGATGCCCACGCCCCAGGAGACGATGGCGCCCACCAGGAGCATGGTCAGGATCACCCCGGGCACAGCGAGCAAGATGATGGCGCCTAGATTCTCGCGCAGCTTGCGCAGGTTGATGTGAAAAGCGGCCTCAAAGACCAGAGGCGGTATGAAGAGCGACAGGATCAGGTCGGGCGTCAGTTCGATGCCGAGCGGAGAGCGCAGGGAAAGAGCCAGGCCAGCCAGGACCAGCGCTACGGTGTAGGGAATCCGAAAATGGCGGACTGCCACCGCCACTACGGAGACGATCAACAGCAGCTCGAGGACCAGCAGCTCGATCTGAACCAGTTCATCCATGCGTCGAAGATCCCCTCATTGGCCGGCGAATCGACCAGACACCCAATGTCTGTGCCTGGACCGTGGGGGGTCCCCTCCCCTGGGGCACACGGCAGCCTGCCGTGCTGCCCGGCCTCGGTGAGTTCAAACGCTTCACCGTCCGTCACCGGCGCCGGGATTATAGCATCAGATAGCGGCCCTCTCTAAGCCAGCATCTGCTCCACCACACTGGGAGCCTCCCCCTGAGCCGACACCTGTTGGCCATTGGGGAAAGTGATCTGCGTGTGATCGCCTTGTCGCGTGATCTCCATGCCCCGCCAACGAAGCCGCACGGGCGAAGGAAATGGGCTTCTTCCCTCAATGTGCACTTTCGTGGGCGAGATCAGCCGTATACCAACCAACTCCAAGAAGAGATGCAGGGGAGCACATCCCAGAATCTCCTCCCGGTCCCCGGCGCCGCCCGGGTTGTCCGGATGGTAGACAGAACGAAAGACCCTGTCCCGGGAAAGCGAGAGTGATATGGCTGTCATCAGGCGTTCGAAGAGTTCGGCGGCCTGTTCCCTCCGGCCATACCTCAGCAGCCCCTCGGCCAACATGACGTTTTGGACCGCGCTCACCCCACACGCCTCCAGACGGCTGTCCGGCTCATAGGCCGGATCGTCTGCTGAACATCGGGGGATGCCAAATCGCCGCCAGAATCTCTCCGGGTTGGCCAGCCCATGTTGGATCATCTCGTCCGCCCGCTCGGAGCTTGGGACACCTGCCCACAACGGCAGCATCGACGTCGCGTCCAGGCGCGTGAAGTCCGCCACCCGGACCTCGGTTTCAAATTCATCGCCGAGGCCAAGCACCTCTACCTGTGTGATCTCAACGTAGGTCTTGGCCGTGGTCACGGTCCCGAAATCCCAAAACCACTGGACCTGGCGTGTGCTCAATCGCTCAACCCGACTTCGTCCACGCCGGCTGCGACCGTGGATGCGGAGCTTGAGCTTCTTGGCTTCAGATTCGGGCCCGAAGAAGCGGAAGATCAGGCGGACAGGGTGCTCGAAGTGTCCCTTTGTTTTTCGAGAGAACGCCCCATGCTTTCGCACGATCTCTGCGCCGGCGGGTGAGACGTGCTTGTCTCGATCAACCGGGAGGTAGGCGTGCAGTTCGGGCGACCAGGCGCTCTCTAGCCGGTCCCGTAAGAAATCAGCCTTGGCTTCCAGCCATTCGTCGTCCTCGTGGTTGTTGACCAAGCGGCCGATCTCCAGCAGCGCCTGGCACTCACGCAGAAGATATGAGCCTAGATCAGGAGTCTCGGCCATGGCAATATCCAGACCCTGTGCCCAGGTATGCCAGCGTGCGAAGGTGGGCGAGTCATCGGCCATCGCATGCGGCGTGTTGTCCCACTCCGGAAAACCGTCCTCATCCCGGTCATGGCTCGGTTCAAACCACGCCTGCAAAGCCTCAACCCACCCCGGCCGCGTTGATTTGAGAAAATCCATATCCTCGGTGGATCGGTAGACCTTCAGGGCCAACCCTGCCAGCACCGGCGGGCAGATGGCGCCCGATTTCTGGCCGCTCAACCCGGGTCTCGAATCCAGACTCCCCTCTGGGGTCGGATTGTGAAGAAAATCACAAAGTACGCCCTGCGCCAGGCGGGGCGCGGCGTGAACCAGCAATGGGACCACGGCCAGGGCCATCTCGGCTGTCTGGCCGGCCCAAGGGGGTGGGTAATCCCGACCATCCCCAGTGTTCGAAAAACCCTGATCTGGGCGGCGGGAGGCCACCGGTGACGGGAATGGAAGGTAGCGAGTAGGGCCCACCAATGATCTCAAAGCCGTGGTCTGAGCTTGGCGGAAGGCCAGGTCCCAATCAGGGTCGCCCGAGTCGACTGCCACCAGGTGCGCATCCATCATCTCCAAGCGGGCAATCTCGGCGTCCCAGGCTCGCTCTGTCATCGAGCGCGCTTGATCGAAAGAGGCCAGGGGATCATTCAAGCCGGCGTGCGCCCAGGTCAGCTGGCGCGTCTCGCCAGGCTCAAGTCGTAGGCGAAGCCCGAGGCCAGGATGGGCCGCCGCATCGACGCTGGCCCCGCCGGAGAGAAATACGACCGGCGAAAGGCCACCAGAGACTCCGCCCAGAACCGAAACGCCTCGCAAGACGCGCTCGCGCATGATTTCCGAACCCTGATCAGGTCGCAACAACGCGTGCAAACGGAAGCCGAAAAGCTGCACCTGGTCGCTGGTGTTGACCAGTTGAAAACGTCCTGCCAGAAGGTGCGAATCCGGAACCCAGTACTCGGAAACAACGTGGACTTCTGGCCAAGGGGCCAGCGCCACCCGGGCGTAGTTGGGAAGAAAAGCCTCCAGCTGCGGCGCCGCGTCGAAGGCGCGTGGGTCGGTGAGGCTGGTTCCAGCGCGGACAAAGCCTGGGAAGAGACTCATGCCTCTCGCTCGCAGACCGTAGTTGGTCTGAATCGAAAGGCCCGGGGGATCGCCGGTGGACACCAGAAGTTCCCAGATCTGATCGTCCACGTAGTCCGTCGGGCCAAACCGCGCATCGGCGGCCAGGATGATGGGCATCGACCCGGTCAGGGCCGGAGGGCGAGGAGGCATGCTGGCATTGTACGAACCCGGCCGTCAAAGGTCAAAGGCGTGCTAGAATGTCGCCAGCTTGGTGCCCTGTCAGGAGGCAAACGCGATGGGCGACGACGGCATGCTGCGGCGGGGTCTGTACTTCGAAGAGTTCGCCTTAGGGCAGCATTTCGAGACGGCGGCGCGCACGGTGACCGAAGCCGATATCGTCAGCTTCGCCGGCTTGAGCGGCGACTACAACTCGATTCACACTGACTCGGTCTACGCCGCCCAAGGTGCGTTCGGCCAGCGTGTCGCTCATGGCTTGCTCGTGCTGTCGATCGCCTCCGGCCTCGCCGTACGATCGGGGATCATGGAAGGCACTGTCCTTCTCTGGCGGGACATTTCCGACTGGAAATTCAGCCGTCCGGTGCATATCGGCGATACCGTCCACGTCAGCATCGAGATCGAAGCCATCAAACCCCTTCCCCGAATGGGCGGTGGGAGCCTCACCCTCAAGGTCCAGGTGATGAACCAGGATGACGATGTGGTGATGAGCGGTCACTGGACCATGATGGTGCAGAGCAAGCCCGACGCCTGACACCCGGCCGCATGCTATAATCGCTGCCCATGACCGAGACACACGATCCCGAGACCCCTGAGGACTCGGGGCAGGAGACACCGCCTTCGGAATCTGAGGATCCTTCACACAGATTCCGCCGACTCCTGAAGCCGGGCTCCGAAGAACCGGTCGACCACGAGCGGCTCTCCCCCTTCCGCCACCCCACAGGGTCGCCAGATCTCACCGGCGGATGGTTTGCCGAATCCCTTGATGAAGCTGAACTCGATGCTCAAGCGCCGGAGTCCGATTCCGAGCCTATCTCCGAGCCAGCCTCAACACCGCCTGCCGAAGAAAGTCCACCTTCCCAAGACTCCGACTCGACCGGGCCGCACAAGCCGCACCGTGTGACACCGCCCCCGCCTGGGTCCGGCGAGACGGCCCTGCCTCAACGCGTCTCCGAGCGTGATACGGGAGCCACACGGGTCACACCGGCCGCATACAACATGCCCCCGCCCCAGGCCAATGGCCCAGCGGGCAGAATGAGCGGCCTTACAGGCTGCGGCGGCCTCGTGATTCGCATGACCATCTTGGGGCTGTTTGTCCTCACGGCGATCCTCATCGCCGCGGTTTCCTTCGGCGTTTATGAGTACTATGCTGTGGCCGCCACCCTTCCGACAGTCGATGACCTGCAATCCAAAGCGGCTCAGTTTGAGACCACCCGCATCCTGGATCGGAAAGGGGATCTGCTGTATGAGATCCTCGACCCCAACGCCGGTCGCCGAACCTATGTCAAGCTGGATAAAATCTCGCCTTACATGGTGGCGGCCACGATCGCCACGGAAGACGCCGGTTTCTACAGCCACCCGGGCTTCGACCCCTGGGCCATCGTCCGGGCAATCTACCAGAACCTGTCCGAGGGCAGCCAGGTCTCCGGCGCGTCGACCATCACACAGCAAATCGCACGCAACTTGCTCTTTACGCCCGAGGAGCGGTCCCAAAGGACGGCCATCCGCAAGATCCGTGAGATCCTGCTGGCCGCCGAAATCACACGGCGCTACACCAAGGACGAGATTCTCGAACTCTACCTCAACCAGAACTTCTACGGCAACCTGGCCTATGGTGTCGAGGCGGCGGCCGAGACGTACTTCAACACCTCGGCTGACAAGCTCACGCTGTCGCAGGCATCCTTCTTGGCCGGACTGGTGCAGGCTCCCTCGGTGTACGACATCTTCACCAACCGGGATGCAACACTCAACCGCCAGCGGCAGGTCCTTTCACTGATGCTGTCCGTTAGCCAAGAGCAGGGCTGCATCTTCGTCAGCAACAGCCGGGAGCCGATCTGTGTGACCCCGGAGGAAGCCGGGGCTGCGGCTGCCGAGATGACCAACTATGCTTTCAACCAGCCCTTTGTCCAAATCCGGTATCCACACTGGGTCAACTACATCCGCAGCCAGCTGGAGGATCTGTACGATCCGCAGACGATCTACCGGTCGGGTTTCACCGTCTACACGACTCTCGACCCTCAACTTCAGGACCAAGCTCAGCAAATTGTCAAGAATCAGATTGATGCCCTGGCGGACAAGCGGGCTACGGATGGCGCCCTGGTGGCGCTCGATCCGTCAACCGGCGAGATCTTGGCCATGGTCGGATCAGCCGACTTCAACAACGCCGCCATCAGCGGTCAGATCAACATGGCCGTCCAGCCGCGACAGCCGGGATCGTCCATCAAACCCCTGACCTACACCGCCGCCTTCGAGAAGGGCTGGACCCCCGCCACCTTGATCTGGGACGTGCCATCAGAGTTTCCCCCTTCCGGGAATCCGGACGACCCTCGCCCTCCCTACAAACCGGTCAACTACGACGAGCGTTTCCACGGTCCGGTGAGGGCTCGCACGGCATTGGCCAACTCATACAACATTCCGGCCGTCAAGACCCTCGACTTTGTCGGCATCTACGATGATCCCAACACCCCGCAGCAAGATGGTCTGGTCAACTTCGCCAAGCGCATGGGTATCACCACTTTCACACGGGACGACTACGGGCTATCCCTGACCTTGGGCGGCGGCGACGTCACCCTGCTGCAGCTGACCGGAGCCTACGGTGTGTTCGCCAATCAAGGCGTGCGCGTGCCCCCGGTGTCTATCACCAAGATCGTTGACCATGAAGGCAACACCGTCTACGAGCACCAGCCCGATCCGGGAGAGCAGGTGATCAGCCCCGAGCACGCCTTCCTAATCACCTCCATCCTTTCAGACAACCAGGCGAGAACGCCTGCCTTTGGCCCCAACTCCGACCTCAATCTGCCCTTCCCGGTGGCGGCCAAGACCGGCACCACCAACGATTTTCGGGACAATTGGACCCTGGGCTTTACGCCGGATATCGCCATCGGGGTTTGGGTGGGCAATGCCGACTACACCCCCATGGTGCACACCTCTGGCCTGACGGGCGCCGCGCCAATTTGGAACAAGGTGATGCAGGCCGCCATCCAGGACCTCACCGGTGGCAATCCGACCCCCTTCACTCGGCCCGCGGGCATCGTTGAGAAGACGATCTGCAGCGTGTCCGGCACGGAGCCCTCGGAGTGGTGCCCCGACCAACGGCTGGAGTTCTTCGCCCACGATCAGCCGCCGCTTCCCAAGGAGGATGACCTGTGGAAGCAGGTGTATGTGGACAGCTATTCGCAGCTGCTCGCCTCCCCGGATTGTTCCGATTTTGCGGTGAAGAAGCTGGGATTGAATGTCACCGACAAGTGGGCCAAGAAGTGGATCGAGGACGACGACGCCGGCAAGGCCTGGGCCAAGAAGTACGACTTCACCGATGGGCACAAGCCGGTCTTCTTCGTGCCCCAAGATTCCTGCACCAAGGACAGCCCGCGCCCGATCGTTGAGTTGACCTCGCCCTCCGATGGCAGCACCATCAGGAGCAGCCCGGTGGAAATCTTCGGGCGCGCCTCGGCCAGCGGCGATTTCAAGGATTGGATCATCGAGTACGGCGTGGGAAACAACCCGAAGAGCTATCCCGACATCGGGAAGGGAACTTCAAAGCACGATAAACCGGACAAGCTGCTGGAATGGGACATGAAGGGAATCAACAACGGGCCAATTACGTTGGCACTGACGGTCCGCAGCAAGAGCGGGGGCAGCGCCACGGTTCGCATCCACCTCAACGTCAAGCTGCCCACACCCACGCCGACCCCCACACCGACGCCCACGATGACAGCCACTCCGACGTTTACACCGACGCCTTCCAACACTCCGGTCCCGGCTACAGCTACAGCCACAGCCACGCCATCCGCCACAGCGACCTCCCTCCCCAGCGCAACGCCGACTACACCGCCGTAACGACCGATCGCCGATTGGTCTGCGCGGACGAGAGGTGTATTTCTCGGTATTTTTGCGCTTAGAGCAGCGGCAACTGGGGATCCTCGTTCTCGGGGGGATCGACTCCCATGCGTTCGATCAGGTTGCCACGCGTCAGGGTGGTTTCCTCTGCCAGGCGGCGGATGTGGCGGTACTTGAGAATCCGTAGTCCGGACCGCAAGCGCTCCGCCAGGCGGGGATCGCGACGGGCCTTTTCCGCCAAGAGCGCCGCCCTCCCGCCGGGGATCACGAGGGTCAGGCCCTCACCGACGGCCGCCAGCGCGGTTTGCACGGCTGCCGTCTCCAAGATCACAAATGTAAACACAACCTCGCCCGACGCTTCCCGCCAGCTCAGACGGTGGTCTCCATCGACACGGTAGCTCAGCCTGTGGCCAATATCTTGCAGTTGGCCGCGGATCGTCCGAGCATCGCTGGCTCGCGACTCGAACGCATCCTCCGGCCGGAGAGACCACCGCCCAGCCTCATCGCGCACCCCGTATGACTCCAAGCACGCTTGGACCAAGCCTCGATCGGGCGTCCCCAAATCTGGATGACGCGCACACACCTCACGGTCGAAATCAAGGAACTCTCGGCCGGGCGCTCTGCGCAGCGCTTCCAGGACCGTCTGTTCAACCTGATCAGCCAAGGGGGGCTCGCTCGTCTCGGGATGGGTGAGCCAAAACTGCCCGGTCTCTATCTCCTGCCGCTGATCCAGGCGCACGACTCGCGATCGGCTGCCAAGGGCGGTCTCCAATGCCAGGTTAAGGCTGGCCACCGGCTGACCGCCTTCTGCCTCCCACAGGGCGCGGAAGACGCCTCGACCGGCCCAATCCGCCGCGACGGCCGCGTGAAGGATGAGATAGCGTGTGGGCTCGGCACGAGCTGTCAGGGTAGATTCCACGATATCAGCCGCCATCTGCGTCAGATCCATCGGCCCGCTGCGGGGACGGATCTTGCGCCGCCTCCAGCGCAGCTGGGCTTGCGCATCATCCGCTCGGACGGCCCACCCTTCCAGGCCCAGCTCAGATGCATCAAAGCCGGAAACGACGGCTGCCACAAAGCCCGGTTCCGCCTCGGGCACGACACCGAGCCAGGGTGTCTCCGCTGACAGCACGTCCACCAGGTTGTGGGCGGCCAGCTGAAGGGCGCCGGCATGCCAGGCCCAGTCGTAGCGGCGGCGGCGCAACGCGGCTTTGATCGGTTGGGCGGCCTCCCGCCCCCAAAGCCAGCCTGCCCAGAGCGCCGACAGGGTCCAGAACGCCTGATTGGGACGCGGCGGAGAAGTCAGCACGACGGCCCCCAGGTTGGCCGGCAAGGTCTCGGACAGCGTCTTGACCGGCCCGGAAAACAAGGCTACTTCCCCAGGCTGCGGAAGCCCCGAGTCCGGCCAGACCAGGAGCGGTACGGCGGACTGAGAAGCGCTCCACGCGGTGACAGCGCGCTCGAGCGCCCGCCAGACATTGATCTCACGAAAACGGGGCGAGGCCGTCAACTGCTTGGGCCGCGCCCGGCCCTCCGGATACGCCCACATGCTGTCGGAGGCGTCGAACGCCGCAATCAGCAGCGAGTCGAGCGCCGAAGCCGAACGATTTCCGGCCGGAAGCTGAGACATCTTGTTGATGAGGGTCACCAGCGCGTACCGGGCGCGGCCAGGGTAGACGGCCAAAGCCGCCTCCGCGTGTCCCCGATCTGGGTCGCCGGCCGGCGCCACGCTCTCCAATGCCTGGGCCCAGGAGAGATCGCGCCGCTCATAGGACCTGGCCGCGCGGCGATCGTCGTCATTTGTTTGCTCTTCGCCGGCATGGCTGCAGTGGGGGCAGGCATACCCTTTGAGGTACGGTTCGCGAAGCTCTTCATCCCATATGAAGTAATCTGCGGCCACGGATCGCCCACATTGATTGCAGGTCGTGGCATACAAATCCAGCAGGAAGGACTCCAGGCGCGATCCATTCTTGGGCAGCTGGGCCAAGTCAGCCAACGCCGCCTGCAGATCGGCCGGGTCGGGCGGTTGAAGCAGCTGGGTTAGGAAATGGCGAACGATGGGATTGTTGACCGCCACCAATACCGCGAATCCGGCTTCGGCGGCCTCCTTCGCCAGATGGGGTGACGTGCCAAAGGGATCCAGAACGAGGGCGGAATCCGGATCGTGGGACGCCAACAAACCCGACACGACGCCCGCCTCCATCGGAGGCAGGAACCGCGATAATGGCCCCTCAAGCTGAGCCGGGTTGCCAGGCAGGTAGCTGAAACTCATTGCCGGCCAGTATACGGCATCTCAGGATGACGTAAAATGCGCCACAGAGACGTGCGAACCTGGCGGGAGCTGCGACCAGGTGAGGAGAGAGTGAAGTCATGTTGTCAGGACGACATCGTCTAATCGGGCTGACCATCGCATTGACGCTGGCGGGATTGGCATGCCGCTTCAGCCTGCCTGCGCCCACCGCCACCCCGGTTGATTTGCTGGGGCCGGTTTTCGCCACCTCCACCTCCATCGCTGCCACCGCAGCCAGCGTCGTCACCGACACCCCATCCCCGCCGACGGCCACTCCCCGCACCGGCCCGGCGGTCGCATGCCCCACGCCCGGCAACAGTCAGCTGGCCCCAAGCCTGGCGGACTCAAACAAGATTCCGCAGGAGCTGACCGCCTATCTCAACTCCGGCGGTACGGCTGAGGGGCTGGACAGCATCATCCAGGACAAGAATCTCGGGCCGATGGATGGCCCGGCCGCCATGAGTTTGGACCTGAACGACGACGGCTGGCTCGACGTGGCCGTGGCCCTGACGGACCCCAACCTGGAGCGCATCCAGCCCCCCGGGCCGCTGTATGTGTTCAACTGCACCGGAAGCGGCTATCAGCTTGTCTTCAGCTTGGGCGGAGCACCTGAGCACAGCGCTCCCGAACTGCTAGCCGCTCAGGATCTCAATGGAACTGGCGCGGATGACTTGCTCTTTGGGTTGCCCAGCTGCGGCGCCAGCACCTGTTTCACCCAGATTCAGGTTCTGACCTGGCTGGACGGGCAAGCCCAGGTGCGGCTCAGGGGGAAGAGCGATGACCTGCCCTACCCCGACATCCAAATCGAACCAGGGAATCAGGGCGGGCTGCCGAGAATCGCCGTCACCGGGACGGGCATCGGATCCGTCGGCGCCGGGCCCTACCGCCAACGCACCCGATACTGGGCCTGGGACCCAT
>Ga0307440_1001064_pt1 | contig 13481 bp, 11 predicted proteins | sample SalMarWE160410MG_FD_202150 | JGI IMG/M metagenome (GOLD analysis project Ga0307440, IMG submission 202150) | Salt marsh sediment microbial communities from the Plum Island Ecosystem LTER, Massachusetts, United States - WE1604-10 | ecosystem: Environmental > Aquatic > Marine > Intertidal zone >... | reverse complement strand
TCAAAACTTGAAAAAGGCAGCTCAAAAAAGGAAGTGATCTTAAAACTCACCAGGAGGATGCTCCTGTTAATACTATTAGGTATCATTTTTAACGGAATTTTACGGAACGGATTTTCAAATGCAAGGTATGCAAGTGTCCTGGGACAAATAGGGATCTCGTATTTTATTGCCGGTATCATTGTTATTTATGCCAGATCGATAAAAACTCAATTGTTATGGATGGTTGGCTTGCTGGTTGTCTATGCCATTGTTCAATTGTTTGTGCCGGTACCTGGTGTCGGAGCCGGAGTTCTGACTCCGTCAGGGTGCATAAATGGTTATATAGACAGGTTGTTTTTACCTGGCAGACTTGCTTATGGTCCTGATGCGGAAATGATATCCGGCAATGGGATTTTCGATGCGCTGGGATTAATGTGCATTATTTCAGCCACGGGTGTTACGATGATGGGCTATTTTGCAGGAAGAATACTGCTTTATAAAGATTCAACGCCACAAAAGAAACTTCGTTTTCTGGCAGCAATTGGTATTTCTCTTATTGTGGTTTCACTGTGTATAAGTCCATTTTATCCCATTATAAAAAAGTGCTGGACAACAACCTACAATTTATTGTCAGGAGGCATCAGTTTTCTTTTACTGGCCCTGTTTTATCTGGTTATAGATGTCCGGGGTTATAAGAAGTGGACATTATTTTTCAGGGTGATAGGCATAAATTCCATTTTCATTTATCTGATCGTGGTCGGTAATTTACTGAATATTAGTTCCACAACCAGATCAATGATCGGCTGGATTATTCATCCGATGGGAGAAAATGCAGGACATTTGATTTTGACTATTGGCAATCTAGCTCTTGCCTGGCTTTTGCTTTATTTTATGTACAAAAGACATATTTTTATCAGGGTATAGTACAATTTATATTACATAATTCAGAGGCCGTCTCGAAAGTCAAATTTAACCGCTAAACCAGGTTATTCGATTGCACCCTGAATATGCTGGGAGGATTTTCAACGTTTAGAAAGAAATATACTACCAAAATTCGGTATAGCGTGGTAAAGAACATAATAACCGGTACTGTCTCGTTGCTGGCTAACAGTCGTTTCCCTGTTATCCTGAACGACCTGTACATCTTTCCATTTAGAAGGTACATATGTTTTTAAGGTTACCGGAATATCATACATGGTTGTATCGAGGGTATTGGTAATATTAACCGTGATCTTTCCGCCTTTCTTTTCCGTATTGACAGTCGAATTCATTCTTTCCCTTATATATCTTGCCACATCGCCGAATGTCGCGATCCAGAGATCATCTTCCTTTGATTTCAAATAGGTAAAGTACTTTCTAAGCAGTTCGCTGGGAAGTGCTTCCCACCCGATACCGTCAACTCCGTGAAATACCAGGACCAGCCAGATATTCTTATGATTCAGTGTAGTATCGATCCATGATTCCATCATAGGTAGCGGGGTCCTCCTGACCGCACCGCGTTGCCACTGTACATATTCAGTTTTGGCAGTCCCCGGTTGTTTACGCCTTCCCCTGTTTATTTCTGTAAGATATGGGTCCGGCATCCCGTTTCTTAGTGCGGGATAAACCTTATGAGCATATTCCATTGCCATCTTGTTTTCTGTCCCGAATGGAATTTCAGCAGAAAAAGTATGTCTCTTGCCAAGCTGGGTAAGCAGTTCCTCACGGCTCTTTTCAAGTTCGTATTTAATATTCGGCTCATCCAGGGAACCCAGGCGTGGATGAGTAACCATATGACTGGCAAATTCATAACCCTCTGAAGCATACTTTCTCAGATCATCCCAGGAAACATCCACTGTATCGAGGATCTCATAGCTTTTCCCTGCCAGGCGGGGGAAATCTCCATGTCTCACTTTTGCATACAATTCATCTATTTTTTTATAAGCTCTCTCCGGGTGACCTGCATCCAGCATTGCACCCGCATCCATATGGTATTGAAGAGTTCCCTTTAATCCGAGGTAAGCAGCCGCAGAGGACCGCTCAAAATAATTAGAGCTGTCCGTGGGAATTGTAGCCGTTTCCTTTATAATTTCCTTCACAGGTCTCCCAATAAAGGTTCCCCTGTATTTAGAGCCTGTTATAGCACCGGTGTTAATAAAAAAAGTCGCTGTCAGATGAAGATCATTCATTATAGGTATTGCCTTGCGAAATTGATTTACTGTTCCATCATCGTAAGTCAGGGATACAGCGCCCGTTTTACCGTCAGGCCATCTGGTTATCTCAGTCAGTTCTTTATTCCCCTGTTGTGAAGTGCATGAACTTATTACAACAGTACAAATGAATATCAATGAAATCCTGCTTTTCATCTTCATACTATTTTTATTTTACTTAATGTGTATTGTAAGCTGTAAAGCTACTAAAAATCCTGACTGTTCCAATGATGACTGTTGAATAAGAAAGCCAGGGGGGGAATGGAAGCAATTAATTAGATCAAGGTCATTATTATCTGTTTCATCCGCGTTAATGTTTTAATATAAATCAAACTTTCTATTTATAAATTTAGCAGTAAATTGCTTAATTTTAAGTCAGTAAATATTCAAACACCTAAAATTAGTTAAGTATGAAAAAATTAATCCTGCCTCTTTTAGCAATAGCTTTCGCTATTAATGCATGCTCTGATGTCAGAGCTAAATATCCCCAGGGCGCCTGGCAGCTTGTCCGTTCGGAAAGCATTAAAAATGGGGAAACCACGGTCACTTACCCGGGAATAATGGTAGGGAGTGAATACAAGATGTGGTCGGATAAAAACTTCATGTTTGTCGGGAGATGGACAGAGGATTCAGTGACAACCGATAATTATGGTTTTGGGACCTATGTTCTCAACGGGAAAGATTATGAAGAGACTATCCTCTATCATTTTATGAAAGAATACCAGGGTCAGAAAATAAAAATGACACTTGAGTTAATGAATGATACTCTTGTCCAGGTCTATCACCCTGTCGATTCCGCAGGCAAGTCCATTGAAAATATATCGTCTGTTGAGAAATACATAAGGTTAAAATAATATTCGTTGAATTAATTTAAGGGATGATAAAAAATGTAACTAAAAGATGTTATGTGAAGAAATTGATGAATAATATCCTGTTAAGGCTGGGCCTTATTAAAAAGAGTACAGTCATTAAATTATCTTTTTTTCTCACCGGAATAATATCAACAGCCTGGTTCCTGGTAAGGGTAATTCCAAAACCTTCCAGGGCAACTTATCCCTGCATGAGAGCTGCTGCCCCTATGATGTCGGGATTTGTGATTTACCTTCTTTCACTGGCAGGATCACTCGCAGCTTTCCGTAAGACAAGAGTGCTTATTCTGCGTTCCATGTATGTCTACGGATTTCTTTTTGCACTTGTTGTATTTGTCGATAATACAGGTGGAGACGGACGTATCAAATCGACATATGCCGAGAATGCAATCCCTTATTCAGTGGACAACGGCAAACTTGCGACCGGGCCGGCTTCATGTGCGGTGGAGGCTGATTACCTGATCAATATGGCATTGCTTAAGGGACACGTGGGACAGGGTGTTACACTTTGCGCAAAGAACTGGTATGGGGTGACCAGTACCTTTTCGAAGCGGCACAGGCCGGGAACCCTCCTTCAGGAACCAGGTATGATCCTCAGCGAAACAATGCTACCATATCGAGTCTTGGGGTCATGGAACACTGGAACAACAAGGAAGAAAAGAAATATAGCAGGAACCTGGGTAAAAACGAAGGAATTGAACTTGTAAGCAGGACTATTAGTGCAAATTAAGATTTAGCGGATCAGGAAATAAAGATACGGCATATTTATCTGTGAATTAAAATCAATAATTTCGAAAAATGAAAATAAACGATTTTAATCTTGAAAGGTACTTTGCCAAATATGAATTCACAACCAGGTATTCACTAAGTTCATCGGATTGTGAAAGTGTCAAAGTATCTGACCTCCTGCAAATGGCTGATAAAGAATGCCTGGACTTATGGCAGAATCTCAGACTGGGTTATACCGAAACAAAAGGACATCTCTTACTACGAAAAGAAATATCCGGTCTCTATAATGAAATAACACCTGAAGATATTACAGTAATGGCTCCCGAGGAGGGAATCTTTGTAGCCATGAATGTCCTGTTAAATCCTGGTGGTCATGTGATAGTGCTTGATCCTGCATATCAATCACTTTCAGAAATTCCCGAAGCCATCGGATGTGAGGTAACCAGATGGCCGATGAAACTTAGAAATAATCAGTGGGATCTGGATATTGGCTTCTTAGAGGAAACCATTAAGGAAAATACAAAGCTTATAATAATAAATTTCCCTCATAATCCGACCGGATTTATTCCTGAAGCAGAGGCTTTTAAAAGCATAATTGATATAGCCCAAAAAAACAATATATATCTTTTTTCAGATGAGATGTACAGATACCTTGAATTCTCCGGTACCTATCGTCATGAATCTGTATGCGACTTATATGAAAACGGCATTGTCCTTTCAGGTCTTTCCAAATCATTCGGATTACCCGGTTTGAGAATTGGATGGATCGTTACAAGAAACAGGGAACTAATAAAAAAGATTGAGAATTTTAAAGATTATACAACAATATGTAATAGTGCACTGAGCGAGATTATAAGTATTATTGCATTAAGAAACAGGGACAGGATAATAGGAAGAAACCAGGATCTTATCAGTGGAAACTTGCTGGCCCTGAAAAGTCTATTTGCCAGACATAAAAATCTCTTTACCTGGATTGAACCCAGGGGAAGCTCTGTCTCTTTTCCAAAGCTGAGTGAAGAAATACCTGTTGATGACTTCTGCAGAAAGCTTATCGAACAGAAAAGTATAATGCTGCTGCCTGGAAATATTTTTGATTACCCGGGAAACCATTTCAGAGTTGGCCTTGGGAAAAAGGATTTTCAAGAAATACTCGTGGAACTGGATGCTTTTCTAAATGAGTTTTATTAATACGTTCATTATAACGATATAATATATCCCGCTTCAATAAGAGGCTGTCCGGAGACAATTATGAAATTATCATTTCATCGCAATTTTCAAAATCACATACTTTACTCTGTTTCATGAATCGAACCCGTCTGTGGGCAAGAGACAGACATTTTATGTAACTCTCAATATTCCTTACTATTTGTGGATTCCTGATCACTAATGGAATCACCCCTATCGAAATAATATCACCATCCCGGGTACAGTTTCGTTCACAGACATAATACATTTCCTTATCCAGCTCCAGGGGATCCCCATCTTCAGGACAGTTTTCCAGAATAACAGAAGACAAACCGGTATTATCTATCACGTTATATATCTTTACTTCACTCATAATCCTAACAACAGTTAGATTTTGAACCCGAACACCCGCAGGTCGGTTCAGAATTCCTTATATAACCACTGATAATACCGGCAGCGCATCCGACTCCCGAATTTACCGATATAGCACTTACAGGGCAGTTCAATGCACATGCCCCGCATTCCATACAATAATCTCTTCGTACAATATGAGCCTTCCTGCCGGATAGTTCAAATACTTCATGCGGACATACTTTAATGCACATTCCACATCCGTTACATGTATCCTCACATAATGACAGTGTAACAACGCCGGGTAAATAAACAAGGTCTTTCATAAACATTTTAAATTAATTTCCCGATTACCTGTAATATAATTCCAATCGTGGCAAAGCTTATCTGTACAGGCACAAATAACTTCATTTCCTTCCTGACTCCGGAGAGCGAGGTATATGTTGACGAACCTGTGAAATTCATGGCTGTAAAAGATGAGACAGCCCCCACAATAAAGAACCATGAAATATCTGTAACCATGTTTAATTTTGAGGAAGTTATTATTAAGAAGCCGAGAAAAACCAGCATACCCGAGAAGAAGCCTTTCATTGAAAAGTATCTTCCGGGAAGAAACGGAAGTAACAGTGGAGTTAAAACTATCCCTGCAAAATATGCTATAAATACAGTCAGTAAGACTGGCCCCCCCTGTCCTGAAAAATCCCTGTATGATATACCCCTGGCACTTATCCCGGATAACATGTACATGACGAGCATTGCTCCCAAAAGATAAAATTTTCCGTATAAAAAATCATTGGGGATAAGCTTCATCCTGTCTGTAAGACTGAATTTTACCTTCCTCATATCTCTGTCGGCACGGTATCTGTCATGTATAAATTTACTTATATCTGAGGCCCGTACCGGTCCGTAGTGAACATTAAATCCTGTCTCAGCTTTAACTCTGTATGCAGCAACACCTGTAGCTCCTAATTGCGGAAGGATTATTCTTTTATGGGTCACTATTTTTTCAAGAGATACTGATTTTATTCTTTTAACCAGTTCCTCTGTACCAAAAGTACCTTTCCCGGCAGCACACCAGACATTTACTCCCCTGGTGTCAAGCACCAGTAGCCATCCATCAATGCCTGAAAGATTCCTGCGCACCTGGTCAAAAGTCAGTTTATAGTTGGCTGTTACAAAAACATCCGAATCGGTTCCGGGAGATCCAACTGCATAAAGTCCGGGGCTGACCAGATATCTGTCGCGGTTAAAGCCCCATCTGACCATTACTGCTCCAAGAAAATCCGGTGTTTTCAATTCGGTTGAAACCTGCGGAAATACCAGATCATTTACTTTTATATTACCGGTGATATACTTGCTTTTCATTTTAGACTGTCATTATTGAATTCCAAAAATATTTTGCACCATAAAACTGCAATTCACTCATCCTGACATCTTATTTCCTGTGTCTTTATCTCATTAAAGAACAACTCAAAAGATTGAATAAATTCTTTTACTTTACCGCAGTTAAGACAATAACTGATTTTCAGTCCATCAATCTCCCCTTCTATCAATCCCAGGGATCTGAGTTCCTTAAGATGCTGTGAGACCGTTGTCCGGCCCAGGGGTAAATAGTCTGAAATATCACCTGATATGCATGTTTTTGTCTCAGCAAGGAATTTCAGGATAGCCAGTCGTGCCGGATGAGACAGTACCTTTGAGAACCTGGCAAGGTCCTGAAGGGATTCATCAAAATGTTCTGATTTGTTCATGGCTTCATTTCTAATGTCGTAAACATACGACATTAGAAATTGATTTCAAAATTTTCCGGGGATAATTTTAGGTGGGGTGCATGCAACGAACCTACCGCAATCTGATAAAATAGTTGTTAAAAACGCACACCTGATTGATGACAGGTTCTCGTGGCAACCGAAATTTTATTAAGGATTGAACCAGAAGTTCAGTTTTATAAGGAAAATATTATTCGGAAAGATCTTCATTAACTGTCTCATAGACTGTCCGTAGGAGGTCCCCGGTGAACCGGTCCTTCCTGTCCTGTCATTTGACCATATAAGATAAATGAAGGAGCCAAGGCGATATTCCCATTTTGCAACAAAGTTCGAACGGAACTGCTGAAAGTTAAAATCCGGATTGGCAATGCTATAATCAGCTATACCGTCATGATTTTCATCTAGACTGTAATAACCGGATGGCAACGGAGTATAATCATATACTTCAAACCGTTCACTGAATCTTTTTGCAGACGGATCCTTAATATATTTATAATCTGAATAGGCTCCCCTTGCAATAAACGGGCTTCCATAATACTGGATTGATAACTGTGGAGTAAGATTGAGATCTATCCTGAAAGTAAGTCCAGCGGTTTTCTCATTTATTGTTCCGAAGATATAACGCTGCTGAGACTGATAATCCAGGGTTGTGACATATTGCAGTACATCGCGGGTTCTGGCAATATCAGCTGTTGCACTTATCCTGAGTATCTGTAAAGGTTGAACTGAAATGCCGGGCATTACATAGTAGCCGGAAGCAGAGTTGTTTCCCCTTGCATGATAACTATACGAAAAGCTGATAATGGTTTTTTTTGAGGGATCCGTTGACACTGACCCGGATTCCGTGATAACAAATGGAAGCTTCATCTGCGGACCTCCCCTGAGAAACCTTGTGTCGGTGGAATTAGTATTATAAATTAAGCTGTTACTGAATGTCCAGTTATTTGTGAACTCAGAGGAGAAGTTAAGTTTTGCACCGGAACCAAGATAAGTATGATTAAAATTCCACAGGTTATACTGGTTGAGTTCGAAGCTGTAATCATGAAACAAAGATACAGCCTGTGTGGTTTGGTAACGGATGTCATTTTCATTTTTTATCAGGTCGGCGATTGTCATGTATCCAAGGTCATTTAGTTCCAGCCCGGGTGTAAGCCAGGTAACACCTGTGTAATATTGCCAGTGTTTTCCTGTTATCCTCCCGATTTTAAATTTACCACCGAATCCACTCAACCGGGTCCTGGATGTGTCAAATCCAAGATAGGCTGCATCAGGCCGCTGGTAATAATGTGCCGATGACTCCTGTAATAATGTTATCGACCGGGTACTTCCATTTATATTACTTCCCAGCAATTTTGCATCGATATAAAATTCCTTATCGTGCCAGTAATGCAACAGGTCGAGACCACCGGTATATGCATCTCTGCTGAGAAACTCCAGGGTAGGATCATTTATAAATCTGTTCACCGATGTCAACATCCCTCCATATATGGTAGTTCCTGACTTATTCCCCTTTTGTATCCGAGCCACAGTATAGCTCGTCAATGGTTCAACCTGCCTGCTGTAAATATTCCCCTCAGGATCACTTAATTTTGCTGATTCTGCGGCAGTCAGACTATGGATCAGTCCGATAGACAATCCTTCTGATGTGGTCCCGCTGAACTTCACAGCACTGAGAATAGCTGTGCTTTCCGGCGACTTGACAAAAGTAGTATCACTGGGATGATACGTCAATGAAGGTGCATGTCCTATTCTTCTTGAATAAAAAAGACTCTGGTCATCCAGTTTATAGTCAAAGATAGTCAGGCCTTCAAGAAAAAAGGGTCTTTTTTCCTGGTAGAATGTCTCGAATGCGGTCAGGTTCATGACCGAAGGATCGGATTCCACCTGCCCGAAATCGGGATTCACGGTCAGGTTTATGGTGAAGTTGCTGGAGACCCCTATTTTCGCATCAAGTCCGGCATTTCCTTTCCACTCCCTGCCGTTCTTTGTGAATGGATCGCCTGGCTGAATCTGCATGGTATTGAGTTTCCCAAGAATAAAAGGCAAGATCTCGATTCTCCTGGATCTTTTCAGATCTGATATCCCCTTCAATTCACCAAAATTATAAAGCATCCCGGGACTGTTCTTATACTGCTTTTCCCAGTTATCATTTTCAGACAGCCGGGATATGCCTCTCCAGACATGTATACCCCATACCTGCTCCTTCTTATTGCTGTACCTTAACTGACTCAACGGGATCTGGTATTCAGCAACCCATGCCGAATCCTCGATTCCTGTCTTAACTTTCCATACTGCATCCCAGTTAAAATCAAATTTGAACGGATTATAGAGTACTACATCAATCTTCTGGCCCCATGCCGTCACGGAGAACTCGAAGCCCGTCCTGTAATCATGATAGCTGTCAAGTGCCACCCCAACCATATCGCCAACATGTTTATCACGTACCCCGGACCGCCTTATTATCTTACCAGGTTCGTCGTCAAAGGCCCTAATGGCAATATAAAGGTTCTTATCGTCATACTGAATATTAAATTCCGTGGGATACGCAGGCTTGTCATTTTCATTTGGCATCCACTGGTAGAAATTTCCGGCCCATGTACCTTTTTCCCAGCATTCATCATCAAGCCTTCCGTCAATAACGGGAGGCGGAGAGGATAATCGCTGCGTGGTATACACTGGAAGTTTGTAAGGAACCTTTCCTACTGTGTCCTGCTGTTCCCTGGTAATCGTTGCCCGGGTTATTAAAGGGATAAGAGAAAATGCCAGGCACATCAATATAGTAAGTCCCGGCATTTTAACCGTTACGATATTGAATATAAGCTTATGTCTGATATTATGCGTTGTTGCAAACATATGAAGGATCAGTCGGATTAGTTCCCGAAGTAGCAAAAATTAATTAATATTTTGTTCCGGTCTTTACTTTAATCAGGTTATGCTTTTATAATAATCACATAATCATGCGATCAATATCCGAATTTATAACATTATGTTACCAAATGCAAAAAATAATTTTGATGCATGTATTCTTCTTTGATCAGGATTTCTGTCAGGAATATGCATCTCCGATGACCCGCACAAGATATTCTTTAAACCAAACCGGTTGATTTCTGTATAACAAGATAACTAATCATTGCACTTTATTAAAAAAATTATCATAAATGATTAAAAATATTGACTTTAGATATCCTATTTCATAACTTTGATATCAGAAAATAGGGTTAACCCTCCTATTTAAATTCTGTTTAATATTAATTACCCAATAAATTAAATAAACAGGAGGGTTCAATATGAAAACTGACGTATTCAAAATTTCCCTGATCGCACTTGGTTTCCTGCTATTTAGTGATTCCAATTTTGCACAAAAACCTGATCAATGCCTCGGACTGATAACAGGACTGATGGGCGATGTATATATCAGCAAAGACGGTAATGATGAATTCAGTAAAACCCGCTGGGGAACACAGCTTTATGAGGGATACAGGGTAAAAACCTCGGCCATGGCTGAAGCAATTATAGCCTTTTCCAATGGAAATATTATAAAGCTTGGACCCGACAGCAATATTACGATATCCGACAACAACTCCTCTGAGACCAGGGACCAGCCTGGAATCGAAAAAGTATCCTCTGCATCATTTATCAATCTTAACTATTTGTCACCTGGCAAGGAATATGAAAAGGAAACAGGGGCACTTGCCGGACTGAGATCAAAGGGTTCCTCGAAGAATATTGAACTTATATACCCGTATAACAGCTTAATAAAAGAAAACCGGCCCTCATTTACCTGGGATCCCCTGAAAGAATATGACACATATATTATCAGTCTTTATGACAGTAAAGGTCTTGTCTGGAGCAGGGAAAGCAAGGATACAGTGTTAATATTCCCCGAAGATGAAACAGGTCTGGCAAGAGGCGCATCCTATTTCTGGAATGTTAATGGAGAAGAATTAATATCATCAGACAAATCTGAAAATGCGGTCTTTACTGTTTTATCATCAGAAAAGCTAAAAGAAGAAACTGACACTGAAGAACTTATAAAAAGAACTTTCGGAAATAACCAGGATAGCAGCAACCTTCATTTTATCCTGGGCACATATTATTTCAACCAGGGATTACTGCAGGATGCTCTTTCAGAATACCAGACCATCTCGAAAATTTACAGCAATTCATCTTATGCTCACCGGCTGATCAGTTCTGTGTTTAACCAGATGGGTAAAAAGGATAAGGCAATTGAAGAACTGGAGAGAGCTCTTGCATTATCGGAAAATAAAGAATATTAGTATCGCTACAGGTTGATTAACAGAGTTGTCATAATTTCTTAAACAAACTATGACATTTGGAAAAAATATCGGCTCTGGAAGCAAAATAACAACATTTTTGCCGGTATATCCTTTAGTGTTTCTTCTATCCCTGCTTAGCTCTGCCGGACTGCAAGCCCAGACACCGGCAAATAAATTTCAATCAAGTCTGCGTGAAGCACTTATTTCAGAAAATTACAGCCTGGCTGATTCAATCATTCTTGATAACAGGAAGATGGTCAAACCGTTTGTAGATGGACTGGTCAATGAAGCTATAGCACAGCAATTGAGCGGTAATGAAATAGAATATGAAAAAATCCGTAACATAGCCAACAATGCTGCACTGAGTTTTAATAAGATCTTTAGTGAAAAAAGTCTATTAATTGCTGTAGGTTACCTGGATAGCTGGGATCCGGCTGAGAAAAAAGAAGAATTGTCTGCAGACAGCATAAATGCTGTAGCGACGGCACTCAGAGGAAGTGATCAACGGGAAGCAATTGATCATTACAAAAAAGCACTTGAGACATACAGGAAGATAGATAATGAAAGAGGTGTAGCGGATGTCCTCGGGGCACTTGGTCTCTGCTACTATTATCTGCAGGATTTTGACAGTGCTCTTCTGTTTCATTCAGATGCATTGAGATACCGAATAAAGGTAGATGACAGGCAGCTTATTGGAAACAGCCTTAATACCATTGGCATAATTTATCTGTCTTTTTTACCAGATCATGAAAAGGCAGTTCACTATCTCGACAGTGCATGTGTGGTAAGGACCGGAATCGCGGATATGAAAGGATTAGGCTCAAGCATTCATACTGAAGCCTATGCATTTGAAAGAATGGGACATTATGATAAAGCGATCAATTATTTCAGGAAATCATTTGAGATAAATAAATCTGCAGGCGACAGGGAGAGGATGGCAGAAGCTGTATTTCATATTGGTGACTTAATGAACAGCATGGGAAATTATACAGGGTCGCTTGAAAATTATGAAAAGGCCCTGCAAATTTACACGGAACTGAACTCAAATCCGGATATCTGTAATGTACTTACGCAAACAGGCTTTGTGTATTCAAATCTTGGAGACTATAATACATCCGTTGAAAAACTGACAGAAGCATTGAAGCTTTCCAGGGAAGAAAATGACAGATCTGCAGAAGCAGGGGCGTATAATAACCTGGGAATTGTGTTACAGGATGCCGGGAGACCTGAAAAAGCAAAAGATTATTATGAGCAGGCCCTGAAGATATTTCAGGAAAAGCAGGATAATGAAAATATTATCGGCTGCCTGAACAACCTGGGTAACATATGTTTCGACCAGAAAGATTATACCGGGGCAGCAGCCTATCATGGAAAAGGGCTGGAACTCAGCCGGGAGGTTTCCGATCAGGAACTGGAATCCCAATGCCTGTTGAATCTCGGAAATGATCTGCAATGCCAGGGTAAGCTGGATGAATCACTTGGATATTATAAAAATGTGCGTGAAAGAGCCAGGGCTTTGAACAGTCCCGAACTTGCATGGAAAAGTATTGCAGGGATGGCTGAAAACTATGAATCAAGGGGAGAATTTGAGAAAGCGATTGAACTGAACGACACAGCACTTTTATTTCTCGACGGAATAAGAAATACAATAAAAGGCGACATGTTGAGAGCAAGTTTTATGGCTGCTGAGAGATATGCTTTTGAAGATATTATAGGGATGCTTACCGACCTGCATCTGAAATATCCTGACCGGGGTTATGATATAAGAGCATTTCACTATTCGGAACAGAGCAAGGCCAGGGCATTCCTCGATCTGCTCTCAGATCCGCAGGCGATTGCCGGTGGACACCCGGGGAATGATGTGATCAGCCTGGAGGATATGCAGTCCATGTGCCCGGATAAAAATACTGTTTTCCTTGTCTATTCAACAGGTGACAGCAGTTCCAGCATGTGGGTAATAACAGCAAACTCACATCAACTCTACAGGTTGCCGGGACAAAAAAAACTCAGGGAACAGGTTGAGACCATGAGGGTTTCCATGCTTGATCCTAAACCTGAAATTTCAGATTTCTTTTCCGGTGCTGGACGTTTGCTTTATAATGAGCTAATTATGCCGGCTGAACCTTATTTGTC
>Ga0307440_1001063_pt1 | contig 13481 bp, 10 predicted proteins | sample SalMarWE160410MG_FD_202150 | JGI IMG/M metagenome (GOLD analysis project Ga0307440, IMG submission 202150) | Salt marsh sediment microbial communities from the Plum Island Ecosystem LTER, Massachusetts, United States - WE1604-10 | ecosystem: Environmental > Aquatic > Marine > Intertidal zone >... | reverse complement strand
CGCATTCTCGAGATGGTCCGGCGCGGTCATCGGCGCTCGCCCCGGATCGACGGCCACGAGCACGTGATCCTCGGCGTGGCCGACCCAGCGCCCGTCATCGAGCCGCGATTCGACCAGCACCCGCGCCACCGTTCCGAGACCCCTTCGTGCGAACCCCTCGCGCGCGTCCGCGGCCACCGCCAGCAGCTCGCCCGCGCGTGCCTTCCTCGTCCGCCCGTCGACCTGGCCGGCCATTCGGGTCGCCGGCGTCCCTGGTCGCTCCGAGTAGCGGAACACGTGCAGGCCGGCGAGCTCGATCCCCCGCACGAAGTCCATCGTTCGCCGGAACGCGTCCTCGTCCTCGGTCGGGAAGCCCGCGATGACATCAGCGTGCACCGCCACACCCGGGATCGCCGCCCGCGCTCGCTCCATGACCCGCGCGTAGTCCGCGCTCAGGTACCGGCGCCCCATCCGGCGCAGCACGCCATCGTCGCCCGACTGGAGCGGCAGGTGGAGATGGGGCAGCGTGCGCGGCCCACCGTCGACCCACGTCTCCAGCAGCTCGTCGTCCACGTGCTGCGGCTCGATCGAGCTGAGGCGGATCCGCTCGACGCGGGTCTCGGTGAGGATCCGGCGCACCAGCCCGGCCAGCGTCAGGGCGCTGCGGGTATGCGAGCCGCGGGCGCCGCGCTCGGACCAGCCACCGTCATAGGTGCCGATGTTGATCCCCGTCAGCACGATCTCGCGATGCCCCGCCGCCAGTGCGCGTCGGACATCCGCCAGCACGACGGGCGGCTCGAGCGAGCGCTCCGGGCCCCGCGCCTGCGGGATGATGCAGTAGGTGCAGTGGAACGAGCAGCCGTCCTGCACCTTGACGAACGCACGCGTCCGTTCCACGGACGCCCGGCCGTCATCGATCCCCTCGATATCGCCGGCGGCCGCCGACTCGACACCGGACAGGGTCGGCAGCGCGGCATCGAGCGGGCCGTGGGGCGCCCGACCGCCGTCCCCCGTCGAGCCGCCCAGGCGGACCAGCGCCTCCAGCTCGCGCAGCAGCCCGGCCTTGCCCTCGTTGTCGACCAGCCGAGCGGCCGGATCGGCGCGAGCCAGGGCTCCAGGGTCGATCTGCACCGAGCACCCGGTGACCACGATCTCGGCGTCCGGGTTCGCTCGCCGCGCACGCCGGATGGCGGTGCGCGACTTCTCATCGGCAATGGACGTGACCGTGCAGGTGTTGACGAGGTACAGGTCGGCGCCGCGACCGGGGTCGACGAGCGGCACGCCCGCCTCTCGCAGCAGCCGCGCGGCCGCCTCCATCTCGGACTGGTTGACCTTGCAGCCGAGGTTGACGATCGCGGCCGAGCGCGGGCCGCTCACCACGGCGCCGTGCCGCGGGCGTGGGTCCGGCCCTGGGTTCTGACGATCGGCGCAACAGCGGGTGCGAGGTCAGGCATCGAACCGTGATCGTAGCGCAGGCGCTCGCGAGGCCCGATCAGGGCCCGATCAGGGCCGCCGGGCTGACCTCAGCCGGGGCGGTGGATCTCGAGCGCGACCCAGTCGACCTCGGCCCAGCGGCGCTCGATCGTCAGCCCGCGAGCGCGGAACGCGTCGACCACCTCGGCCTCGCGGTTCTCGAAGATCCCGGAGGCCAGCAGCGCGCCACCGGGCCGAACGTCCGCGACCAGGCCATCCGCGAGCGAGATCAGGAGCGATGCGATCAGATTGGCCAGCACGATGTCGAACGGCCCTTCACCGCTGGGTACGCTCCCTTCGCGGGCACGGATGAACCTCGCCAGGCGGTTGCGCCGCGCGTTGGCGGTCGTGGCCTGGACCGCGATCGGGTCCACGTCGACGGCGAGCACCTCGCCTGCCCCGAGTCGTGCCGCCGCGATCGAGAGGATGCCCGATCCGCTGCCCACGTCCAGGACGCGTACCGGCCGGCCGGCCTGGGCGCCCCCGCCGAGCACGCCCCGATCCGCCAGCGACTCGATCGCCGCCAGGCACAGCCGGGTGGTCGGGTGGAGGCCCGTCCCGAACGCCATGCCCGGGTCCAGCGTGAGCACCACGTCGTCGGGCTGCCGGCGATGCCGCCGCCACGTGGGCCGGATCACCATCCGGCGCCCGACGCGCATCACCGGGAAGTGCGCCTTCCACGCGTTCGCCCAGTCGGCTTCGTGCACGACGCGCAGCGAGAGCTCCCCGATGGGGCGCAGGCCGAACGCCTGCAGATGGCCCAGGTCCCGTTGCGCCTGCCGGACGGCGCCCCGGGCGGCGGCTGCGTCCAGCACCGGCAGATGGGCCCGAACGAGGGCCGGGCGGGCGATGTCCACGCGCGCTGCCAACCCTTCGTCGACGAGCTCGAAGGCCGGTTCCACGCTGGTGCCGCCCGGCGCGGCGCGGGTCAGGATCTCGGATACGGCCTCGACGGCCTCGTGGTCGGCCGCCACCGAGAGCTCGACCCAGGCACCGGGTTCGCCTGCTGCCGCGTCCAGGTCGACCGTCGCCAGGGCATCGGCGTCCTCGTTCGCGTCCACCCCGGCCGCCCGATCCGGTGACGCCGGCGGCGACTCCAGCGGCGGCGACTCCAGCGGCGGCGACTCGAGCGGCGGCGACTCAGGATCCGACGGGGCCGGCCCGGGGCCCTCCGGCGTCAACCCAGGCCCAGCTTCTCGCGGAGCCCTCCGGGCGGCGAGACGCTCTCACCCGCCTCCTTGGCGTAGGCCTCGAGCAGCTCGCGCTCACGCTTCGACAGCTTGGTCGGGACGGTGACGTTGGCGATCACGTGGAGGTCGCCCCGCACCGATTGCCGGCGCAGGTGCGGTGCCCCGCGGCCCCGAAGCCGGATCTCCGTTCCAGGCTGGGTGCCCGCCTTGATGTCGACCTCGGTCTCGTCCCCCTCGACCGTCGGCACCGTGATCTTGGTGCCGAGCGCCGCCTGGACGATCGAGAGGTTGGCCTCGAAGTACAGCTCGGTGCCCTCGCGGCTCAGGTCGGGATGCGGGGCGACGTGCACCGCGACGTACAGGCTGCCCGGCGTCCCACCGCGCGGGCCGACCTCGCCTTCGTTGGACAGCCGGATCTGGTGACCCTCGTCGATGCCGGCCGGGATCGCGACCCGGAGCGTGCGGCGGCGCTCGGTCCGGCCCTCGCCATGGCACGTCTCGCACGGTGATTCCACGATGCGACCTTCACCTCGGCATCGGGAACACGGCGCGACGTTGACCATCTGGCCCAGCATCGTCTGGCGCACCGATCGGATCTCCCCCCGGCCGCCGCACTGCGGGCACTGGGTGGGCGTGGTGCCGGGCTGCGCACCCGAGCCATCGCACGTGTCGCAACGACCGAGGACGGGGAACTCGATCTCCTTCTCCGTGCCGAGCACCGCCTCCGCGAACGTGATCCGCAGGTCGTAGCGCAGATCGGCGCCAGTCTGCGGCCGCGCCCGACGGGCCGCACCCGCCATCGAGCCGCCGAAGAACGCATCGAAGATGTCCGAGAACCCGCCGAACCCGGCAGCGCCGAAGCCGGCGTCCCCCCCGGCCCCGCCGAGCCCTGCGCGCCCGAACATGTCGTAGGCCTGTCGGCGCTGCGGGTCGGACAGGACCTGGTAGGCCTCGTTGATCTCCTTGAACTTCTCCTGCGCCTCGCCATCGGCGTTGACATCTGGATGCCATTGCTGTGCCAGCCGCCGGAAGGCGCGCTTGATCTCGGCGTCGCCGGCCCCCCGTTCGACGCCAAGCACCTCGTAGAAATCGCGTTCGCTGACCATAGGCGCTGCCGAGTTTACGGGACGCGGGCGTCCGGCTCCGGGATATGGGTTCGGATCCCCGCGAGTCCGGCTCCCCGGGCGAGGACATCTTCGAGCATCGGCCTCGTCAGCCGTCCCGTGAACGTGTTCTGCTGGCTCGGGTGATAGGAGCCGATGAGCCGGTACGGGCCGATCTCAACCTCCGCACCGTGACCGAAGCGCGGCTTCGGCCTGGGCGTGGCGTGACCCATCGCGCGCAGTGACCTGAGCACCGCGTCCCAGCCCACGCCGCCCAGCGCGACGATGACCCGGAGCTCCGGCAGCAGCTGCATCTCCCGCACGAGGTACGGCCGGCACGTGGACTGCTCCGCCGACGTTGGCCGGTTGGCCGGCGGTGCGCACCGGACGGCGGCTGCGACGCGCACGCTTTGCAGTGCGAGCCCGTCGTCCGCGCGGCAACTCTCCCCGCGATCCGCGAGCCCCAACGCGTGCATCCCGCGCCACAGGAAGTCTCCGGAGGCGTCGCCCGTAAACACTCGCCCCGTCCGGTTGCCACCGTGCGCCGCGGGAGCCAGCCCGACCAGCAGCATCCGAGCATCCGGATCGCCGTAGCCGGGCACAGGCCGGCCCCAGTAGGTCTCCGTTCGGAACCGCGCGACCTTGACCTGCGCCTGCTCCTCGCGCCAGGCGACCAGGCGCGGGCATGCCGCGCACATCGCGATGGCCTCGTCGAGGTCCGGGAGGGTCATGGCCGCCTGCGCGACCGCCTCGGGATCAGCGTGCATTACGGACTCGGGATCGACGTGCATCACAGGCCCGATCGTATCCACATTCGCCCGCCTGCCGCCCCGCCGTCCATCGCGACGCTCCCAGCCCTTGCATCCGGGCCGCCATCCAGTCCGACGCTCCCAGCCTTTGCATCCGGGCCGCCATCCAGTCCGACGCTCCCAGCCCTTGCATCCGCCCCGCCGTCCATCGCGACGCTCCCAGCCCTTGCATCCGGGCCGCCATCCAGTCCAAGTACGAGTCTGGGGCACCGACGCGCAGGGCTGCCGCGCTCTCTGAGCGCGCCGCTAGCCAATTACGGCTACCCGATGTGTTTGCCGGATCCAATCGGGCCGGGCGGAGGGCGTCGTGCCTGGCTCGTGCGGTCGACCAGTCGTGCGCTGACTGGCCGACGGAATCGGACGGCGGCAGACCGCAACAGCCGATCGAGGACGGACGGATGACACGGATGGAGCGAGGCGCGCGAGGATCGTGAACGCGCGAGGATCGCGTAAGGGGCAGGTGAGGACCGCGGTGCAGAGTCGACCGAATGGATCCCGTGCGGTTCGGTCTCGGCATCCGTGCCCTGCGGCGGCGTCGGCGGTGGACGCAGACCGAGCTCGCGGTCAGGGCAGGCATGTCCCAGGCAGCAGTATCTCGCGCAGAGCGTGGCGACGCCGCGCGGCTCACCGTCCGCACCCTGGACAGGATTGCAGCGGCCACGGGCGCGAGGGTGTCGGTGCGGTTGCTCTGGCACGGTGAGGCTCTCGATCGGTTGCTGGACGCGGCCCACGCCGACCTCGTCGAGCAGATGGTCGCGATGCTCGTGGATCGTGGCTGGCAGGTCGTGCCGGAGGCAACCTTCAGCCACTACGGGGAGCGCGGCTCGATTGACGTGCTGTCCTGGCATCCGCAGCGCGGAGCGCTGTTGATCGTCGAGGTCAAGTCGGTCGTGCCCGACGTGCAGGCGATGCTCGCCGGCGTCGACCGCAAGCAGCGTCTCGGGCCTCGCATCGCGGTGGAGCGGGGTTGGAAGGCAGACACCGTGTCGCGGCTGATCGTGCTGGCCGATTCTCGGACGGCGAGACGCCGCATCGAGACGCATCGTGCCACCTTCGATCTCGCCTACCCGGCGAGGACGCGAGCCGTGCGGCGGTGGCTCGCGGCGCCCAACGGCACGCTCGCCGGGATCCTGTTTCTGCCATCTGGTCCAAGCACGACTGCGAGACGCCGTGTCTCGGGCGATTGACCCTCGCGTCGAGGCCTTTGCACGCGGGCTGTTGCCATGTAGTCACCAGGCAGCGTGTCTGCGGGTTGTCAGGCGAGAGGGCGGCGACGAACACACGTGCTTTGACTGAATGGCGAGACGGGCGGGCGAGACGGGCGAGACGGGCTACCTGAGCAGCAGGCGGTCGAGCCGGCGCGCGACGACGGCCAGACCCGCGACGCCCATCACCGAGAGATATGCCACGTGCCACAGGATCCCGAGATCCACCGCCCCGGTCACCAGCGCGCGGATCAGGTCCACGCCCTGGTACAGGGGCGTGAGCTGGACGAACACCCGGAAGGCCTCCGGGTAGGCGGTGATCGGGTAGAACGTCCCGCTGAACAGGAACAGGGGCAGCACGACCAGCTGGATCAGGTCGAAGTCCTGCCACGAGCGCATGAACGTGGTGCAGGCCATCCCGACCGCTGCGAACGCGAACGCGAGCAGCGTGGCCGCCGGGGCGGCCAGCACGACCCATGGCGACCGGACGAGCCCCAGCAGAGAGATCACGGCAACGAACCCGATCGCGTACAGCGTCGCCCTGATGACCGCCCATCCGATCTCGCCCAGGGCCACGTCGCCGGAACCGAGCGGCGTCGCCAGGACCGCGTCGTAGGTCTTCTGGTAGTTGAGCTTGAAGAACACATTGAACGTCGATTCGGCGATCGCGCCGTTCATTGCCGCGGTCGCGAGCAGCGCCGGCGCGACGAACAGCGGATACGGGATCGGCGCCCCGTCCGGGCCCTGGACGTCGCCCACGATGCCGCCGATGCCGAGCCCGATCGAGAGCAGGTAGAACAGCGGCTCGAAGAAGCCCGACAGAAGCACCAGCCAGCCACGCCGGTAGACGTAGGCGTTGCGCTCGATGAGCAGCATCGCCCGCCGGCTGCCGAGGCCGATCGGCAGCACCCGGGGGATCGTGGACAGCACCGTCATCGCTGGAGCTGCCTTCGGTACATCACGAACATCGCGATCGTGCCGCCGACCGCCGCCGCACCCAGGATGACGACGTGGGCGAGCATGACCAGCGGCTGGTCGCCGATCGTGCCCAGCGACAGGGCGCGGGCCAGGTCCACGCCGTGCCACAGCGGCAGCAGCCATGCGATCCAGCGGATCTGCTCGGGCAGCTGCTCGATCGGGAAGAAGGTGCCGCTGAACAGGAACAGGGGCGTGATCCCGAACCGCCAGATCGAGTTGAACACGGCCGTGTCGCGCTGCGTCGACATGAGGGCCGCGATGGGTGCCGCGAAGGCGACTGCGGTCAGGGTGCCAACGGGGATGGCGAGCAGGATGCCGGCGGTCCGCGCCGCCCCGAACCCGATGACGACGAGGGTGAAGATCGATCCGACGAGCGTCGCCCTGGTGATGATCCAGGCGAGCTGGCCGAACGCGATCGCGTACGGCGTCAGCGGGGCCGCGTACATCGCGTGGTAGCGCTTGATCCAGTGGAAGCCCGCGAGCACCGGGAAGGTCGCCTCGAACACCGAGCCCTGCATCACCGTCGACGCCAGCAGTGCCGGCGCGAGGAACTGGAGGTACGGCACGCCGCCCATCGCCGAGCTGCCCGCCCGGTCCACGAACGAGCCAAGCCCGACGCCCATCGCCAGCAGGAACAGCACGGGCTGCGCGAAGTTGCCGAAGATCGACCCGCGCCAGGTCCGCCGGTACAGCAGCAGCTGGTGCTCGTACGCCGCCCGGGCACCATCGAGCGCGTGCCGGCGCGGGACGTCCGGGCCGGTCAGGTGCCGGCCCGATCGGGGCGGCCGGAAGGCCTCGGCGACGGCCATCAATCGGCCTCAGTGGCGGCCATCAGTCGACCAGGCTGCGGCCGGTCAGACGCAGGAACACGTCCTCGAGCGAGCTGCGCCGGACCAGGACCGTCTGGGGACGGAGACCACGCTCGTGGGCGGCGGCGACGACAGCTTCGCCGTCATCGGAATAGACGAGCAGGCGATCGGGCAGGCGCTCGATTCGCTCGCCCAGATCATCGAGCTGTCCGTCGAGCCCCTCCTGGACACCGACCGGGAACCGCAGCTCGGCCACCTCCCGCGTCGAGTACCGCTCGATCAGCTCGCGCGGGCTGCCCTCGGCGGCGATCTTCGCCTTGTCCATGACCACCAGCCGGTCGCACAGCTGCTCCGCCTCGTCCATGTAGTGGGTGGTCAGCACCAGCGTGACGCCCTGCTGCTTGAGCCGGTACAGCCGCTCCCAAAGCAGATGGCGCGCCTGCGGGTCAAGACCTGTCGTGGGCTCGTCGAGGAGCAGGATGGACGGCTCGTTGATCAGGGCCCGGGCGATCGTGAGCCGCCGCTTCATCCCGCCCGACAGCGGCTCCACCTTGTCGTTGGCGCGCTCGGACAACTGGGCAAACTCGAGCAGCTCGGACGCGCGCCGCCCGGCCTCCGCGCGACGCATGCCGAAGTAGCGGCCGTAGATCACCAGGTTGTCCCGAACCGACAGCTCGGTATCCAGGGTGTCCTGCTGGGGCACGACGCCCAGCCTCCCGCGGATCCTCGCGCCGTCCGTGGCCGGGTCGAGGTCGAGGACGCGCAGCGTGCCTTCGGTCACCGGCGAGACGCACCCGATCATCCGCATCGTGCTCGTCTTGCCGGCGCCGTTGGGGCCCAGGAATCCGAACGATTCGCCCTCCGCGACGTCGAAGTCGATGGCATCGACCGCGGTGAACGAGCCGAAGCGCTTGGTCAGGCCTCGGGCGTGGATCAGCGACGGGCGGTCGGAGTCGGCGGAAGGGGACATTCGGGCAGCCGGAACGGTCATGGGCAGGGCTTGGGATGGTACCGCAGGGCTCGTCATGAACCTCGTCGCCGGTCAGCCTTCAGCGCGCGGCGTATCGCCCGAGGGCGACGCATCGCCGGCGGGCGGCGTATCGCCCGCGTGAACGATGTATCCGAACTGGCGCCACAGGATCGTCACCAGCAGCGCCGAACCCACGAACCCGAACCAGAACGGAGCCGTGATCCCGAACGTCCGCGCCAGCAGCCCGCCGATTGGGGTCCCGACCGCGATCCCGGCCACGAGCCCGACCGAGTACACGCCGCTCACCCGGCCAAGCAGCGCGTCGGGGACGGCCCGCTGGCGGACGACCGTCGCCGTCGTGTTCCACACGAACGCGTGTGCGCCGAACACGACCATGATCGCCAGGGCCACCGCGGGCACGGTGGTCAGCGCGAGGCACAGGTGGGTGCCGGTCTCGATCAGCAATCCGACACGCATGATGTCGGCGAGCGAGAACCGCCGCTCCAGGCGGCCGTACGATGCCGTGCCGATCACCCCACCGACGGCCATCGCGGTCGTCAGCAACCCGAAGCCCACGGCATTCATGCCCAGCTGCTCCTGCGCGTACAGCACCAGCACCGACCACGCCGCGCCGAACGTGACGTTGAACGCGAGGATCGTGAGCGCCAGGGTGCGCATCGGCGGGTTCCCGATCAACCACCGAACGCCCTCGACCATGTCGGTGCGCAGGCTCGCTCTCGGCTGCTCCGTCTCTTCGACTGCCAGCTGGCTGGTGGCGATCCGCGACACGAGGACGGCGCCCAGCGCGAAGCAGATGGCGTCGGTCGTGAACGGCAGGGCCATGCCTGCCGCGAACAGGAAAGCGCCGATCGGCGGGGCCACCAGCTGGTTGGCAAGCACGAACGCCCCCTGGATCCGCGCGTTGGCGACGCCCAGACGCTCGCGAGGCACGAGTCGGGGGATGAGGCTCGTACTGCCGACATCCGCGAACGTCTCCAGCGTTCCCAGGATGAACAGGACCACAAGCACGAGCGCGATGCTGACCGTCCCACTGACGATCGTGCCCGCGAAAGCGACCATCAGCAGCGCCCGGCCGAGATTGACGGCCCGAATGATCCGTTGCCGATCAAAGCGATCGGCAACGGCCCCGGCCATGAACCCGAACACGAGGACCGCCAGGTACTCGCTGAGGAGCGCCATCGACACCAGCAGCGGGTCCCGCGTCAGCGACGCGACCAGCAGCGGCCCCGCGGCGAGCGTCAGCCCATCACCCGCGTTGGTGATGACCGCCTGGCTGAGCAGCAAACGGAAGTCGCCGCCAAGGTCGGCGGGTGAGATCGCCTCGATGGCGCGAGTGAGCGGCGAGCGCAGGCAGCCTCGCGTACCGCGTGTCACAGGTGAACCCACGCGGAGCAGGGTACCCGCGCTCAGCGCCCCGGAACGGTCCCCTCGTGCAGGGTCACGATCCCGCCGGTCAGGCCTTGCCAGCTCACATCGATCAGCCCGGCCTCGGCCATGATCTCCGCGATCCGCTCCGGGGAAGGGTAGGCCTGGACGCTGCGTACAAGGTACCCATAGGCGCTCCCCTGCCCTGCGACCCGTCCCAGCAGGGGCACGATCCGGTCGAACCACCAGCGCATGAACCGGGCGAGCCGGCTCCGCGGCCGCGCGATCTCGAGGCACAGCACTCGACCGCCGGGTCGCACCGACCGTGCCATCTCCTCGAAACCGCGCCGGTAGTCGGGCAGGTTGCGCATCCCGAACGCGATCGTCGCGGCATCGAACGTGGCGTCCTCGGTCGGCAGCACCAGTGCGTCACCAACCACGAACTCGAGGCGGTGGCGGCCTGCGAAGCGCCGTCGCGCGATCCCAATCATCCCGGGTGAGATGTCCACGCCCAGGACCCGGCCGCCCGGCCGCACCCGGTGATGCAGGTCTGCGGCCACCTTGCCCGTTCCCGAGGCGACATCGAGGGCGGATCCGCCTGGCTCGAGCCTGGCGCCCTCCACGAGTCGTCGCCTCCAGCGAGGCTCCTGGAACGCGCTGATGACCAGGTTCATCGGGTCGTAGACACGGGCGATGCGATCGAACATCGCCCGGACCTCGGTGGTCGCGGCGGCGTTGCCCGAACCGGTCGATGCGCCCGAGGGCGTAGCGCCCGAGGGGGTGGCGCCCGAGGGCGTGGTGTCGGGATCCGGGGCGCTCATGATCGGGCCTCCAGGCACTGCAGGACGGCGGCACCGACCCGGACGGGCTCGGTGATGGGTGAGGCATGGCTGAGGTCGTCGAGATGGACGCGCCGGGCGTCGGGGACACGCGCGGACAGCGTGCATGCAATGGCGCCATAGAACGGATCGCTCGCGCCGCCGGTCAGGATCGTCGTGGGCGCCGTGATCCGGGACATGCCGTCCGCGTCGAGGCCCAGCAGCGTCGCGTCCGCGAGGGCGGCGTCGCCCTGGTCAGCCAGGAACGCCCGGCCACGTTCAGACAGTCGCTCCCAGGCGGCGTCCCCGGCCACTCCCCTGAGGAACGTCTCGGCGGCCGCGGGGGCGCCACCCGAGCGGTGTGCCGCAGCGGTCGCCGCGGCAAGGACGGCGAGCTGTTGCCGGGTCGGCGCATCGGCCAGCGGGCCGTACGGCGGTTCCCAGGCGACGATCGACGTCACCCGCTCCGGGTGGCGAGCCGCGGTCTCGAGGGCAAGGACGCCGCCGTAGCTCAGACCCACCAGCGTGGCCGCGCCGATGCCCAGGTGGTCGAGCACCGCGACGAGATCAGCGACGTGCACGCGGACGTCGATCGGGCCCAGGACCGCGACCCGACTCGTGCCGGTTGCCCGGCGGTCGACGGCGTGGACCGTGAACGCGCCCGGCCTCGCGAGCTCCGCCGCCAGCCGGTCGATCTGGGCGGCGGTGGACAGGGTGCCGTGGAGCAGGACCAGAGACGCCGGGCCCGTGCCCGTGGACCGCCATCCGATCCGGGTGCCGTCCGGCCGGCTCAGCGCGCCGGCAACCGGGCGATCGAGCATCTCGCGAACCGCCGAGCGCCGGAGCTTGCCGCCGCCGGTGCGGGGCAGCGATGCCACCCGCACGAACGTGCCCGGGACCTTGAACCCGGCGAGCGACGCGCGGCAGTGCGCCGCCAACGCCGGAGCACCGGGGTGAGCGATCCCCTGCCGGAGGACGATGACCGCGACGGGCACCTGACCCCACAGCGGATCCGGCCGTGCCACGACCGCGGCCTCGGCGATCGCCGGATGCACCTCAAGGACCGCCTCCACCTCGGGAGGCGAGATGTTCTCGCCACCGCGGACGATCCGATCGGTGCGGCGATCGCCGACGAACAACCGTCCAGTCTCGTCGAGCCGTCCGAGGTCACCGGTTCGGATCGGCGTGCCGGCGGCACGAGGCGACTCGCCGAGGTAGCCGTCGAACGCCCCGGGCGTGGCGACGATGATCTCGCCCACACCGTCCTCGCCGGGCTCGTCGATCGAGACGCTGACGCCGGGGAGCGGCCGGCCCGCGCTGGCCGGCGTGTCACGGGCATCGTCGGTCGGCAGCGCCGTCACGCCCGAGCCCGCCTCGCTCAGGCCGTACGTGGGAACCACCGGCCAGCCCGCCGAGACGGCGCGGGTGACGAGCTCGGGGCCGATCAGCCCGCCTCCCAGCGGGACGGCCAGCAGCGAGGCCGGGGGCGGCATGTCGCGTGCTCGATCGAGGATCCGTACGAGCTGGGTCGGGACGAGCGACATGTGGCTCGCAGGCGGCTCGGCCGCGAGCGCCGTCAACACTGCGCCGGGCTCCGGTTCTGGCACGATCCGAACCGGCACCCGCGCGGCGACCGCGCGCCAGATGATGCCCAGTCCTGCGACGTGTCCGAGCCCTAGCGCGAGCAGCCAGCCGGAGGCCGGTGGCAGCGCCGCGATCCAGGCGCTCGCGCTGGCCGCCATCGCCGCCTCCGAGAGCACCACGCCCTTCGGTCGCCCCGTGGTTCCCGACGTCAGTACGACGACAGCCGCTCCCGGCCGGGTTCGGCCGGCGTGCGCGGTCCGGTCGACGCCGAGCTCGAGGACCGGGCTCAGCACGTCCATCGCCGACGCGCGCTCGGTCGCCGTGATCCGGTCCGGCACCGGTGCCGCCACGGCCCCCGATCGCACCGTGCCCAGCAGTCGCACGATCGCGTCGATCGAGGGTCGGGCCGTCATCGCCACCAGGTCACCGGGTCCCACACCGGCCTCGGCCAGGCTGCTGGCCACGAGGTCGCAGCGCCGATCGAGGTCCGCCCAGGTGACGGTGGTGCCACCCTCGATCAGGGCCGGCTCTGCGCCCGCGACGGCGGCATGCCTCCGGACCAGATCAGCCGCCGACCGCGCGGCAGTCACGTCACCACCCGCTCGCTCAGACCGGTCACCGGATGGCCCCGATCGTCTCGACCTGGTAGCGGTCCACCGCCCGCTCATCGAGCCGGATCCCCAGCCCGCCGGGCGACGGCTCCGAGGGAAGGCGCATCCGCCCGTCGGTCACCGGCAGCCCGTCGAGGAGGAGGTCGTGCTCGAGCAGCCCGGCGGTCGCCAGCCCGTGATCCGGGGCGGTCGGCCACACGCGGGACGCGCCCGGGTCACCGGCTGCTCCATCGGGCAGCGCCGCCGCCTGTGCCAGCGCCGCCGCGATCCCGATCCCGGTCTCGAACAATGTGCTCAGCACGATCGGCACGCCCCGGGCGGCCGCCATGGCCGCGATCTCCGCGACGACGGCCGGTCCGCCCACGCGCGCCGGCTTGACCACCAGGACGTCGACGGCGTCGGCCTCGAGCAGCTCGCGGGCAGCGCGGAGCGAGACCACCGTCTCGTCGGCTGCGACGGGCACCTGAACCCGTCGCCGGAGCTCGGCGAGGGCCTGGGCATCGTCACCCGCCAGCGGCTGCTCGACGTACTCGAGCCCGAACCGCGCGACGCCGGTGAGCCGCTCG
>Ga0307440_1001062_pt1 | contig 13490 bp, 13 predicted proteins | sample SalMarWE160410MG_FD_202150 | JGI IMG/M metagenome (GOLD analysis project Ga0307440, IMG submission 202150) | Salt marsh sediment microbial communities from the Plum Island Ecosystem LTER, Massachusetts, United States - WE1604-10 | ecosystem: Environmental > Aquatic > Marine > Intertidal zone >... | reverse complement strand
AAGACCGTGCAATCCAAGCGGCTGGCCGAACACCTGCGCTCGGAGGGTCTGAACGTCGTCATGACGCGCGAACCGGGCGGCACCGAAATCGGTGACCAGATTCGCCAGGTGATCATGTCGCTCGAAAACCGTCAGATGGATCCGCGCACCGAGTTCCTGCTCTTCACCGCTTCCCGCGCCCAACTGGTCAAGGAGGTCATCCGCCCGCATCTGGAAGCCGGCGGGGTGATCGTCTCCGATCGCTTCTATGATTCCTCGTTCGCCTACCAAGGGTATGGCCACGGCCTTCCGCTCGATGAACTGCGGGCCATCACCGCCTTCGCCACCGGCGGCCTGGTGCCAGACCTGACCCTGCTCATCGACCTTCCGGCCAAGGCGGGTTTGGCCCGCCGCAAGACGGGTGGGAACTGGAACCGCATGGATGCCTACGACCTGGCGTTTCACCAGCGGGTTCGCACGGCCTACCGAACGATGGCGCAGGCCGAGCCGGAACGCTGGCGAACGGTTGACGGCGATCAGAGTCCGGACAACGTCCAAGCCGCTCTCCAGGCAGCCGTCGAGGCCTTCGTCGCCCAGCGCTCCCCGTGAACGCCCGGGCTTGACGCGTGTGCTAAGCTGGTCTAACCACGTACCCCCGACGGTTGCCGACTCACCCACGAATTCAATTCCGCCGACCGCAGCCATATTTTCTGATTAGGAGCAACGCGTGTCTCATCACCGAAGCCCCGCCGTGGCTTTGACGGCCTTCCTCACGCTCTCCGTTCTCGCCTGCAATTTGGGGCCGCTGGCCGCCGACCCCAACGCGGCCTCGACCTCTGTAGCGGGGACTGTTGCGGCCGGGCAGACATCCACGGCCGCCGTCCTTTCGGCCGCCGGGACCCTGGCCGCCTCATCCATTCCCCCCACTGCGGCCGCCAGCGACACACCTGAGGCTTCCCCAACCCCCAGCGCCACCGCCACCCCGGAAGCCACAGCGACGCCGTCCGTGCCGCTGGCCTCGCTGACCCAAAACACCAACTGCCGGGGCGGACCCCTTGCCGTGTATGATCTGATCCGGACGTTTCTAACCGGTCAATCGGCACAGATCACTGGCAAGAACGCCGGCGGCGACTATTGGTACGTCACCGACCCCAATCAGCCCGGCAAAGACTGCTGGCTTTGGGGACGCTACGTGACGGTCAGCGGGGAAACCTCCAATGTTCCCATCTTCACCCCTCCGCCGACGCCCACGCCAGCCTACGTGTGGAGCGGAGATTGGTCGGTATGGCTTAACGGGGCCCCGGGGACCATGAGCCTCAAGCAGTCTGGCGATTCGGTCAGCGGACAGCTCACTGCGGGCGGGGACACGTACGACATCTCTGGAAAAACCAGCGAAGGTGGCCGCAGGCTTTCTGGCAACGTCACAAAAACCACGCTTCCGGCGCCGGTACCGTACAAATTCCGCATGACATCCGACATGCAGCAGTTCCGCGGACAGTACCCCGTCAGCGGGAAGGACTTCCCGTGGTGTGGCGCTCGAAACGGGGCCGGCCAACCCTCCCCTTGTATGGGCCCTTAGCCAAGATACCCTCGTCGCCTGGCTTTGGCCCTGGACTCGATACGCAAAGCGCCCTGCGTTGGCAGGGCGCGCTTTGTGATGATTTTCACAATGTGGGGTTAGAAGTCTAGGTCGTCCCCGCCAGCACCCAGATCAGGCAAGCTCTCCTCGATCTCCTCCGGACTCTGGCCGGATTCCAGGCGGTCCACAACCTCATCGAACTCGGGAGGCACATCCTCGCCCATCTCCCGGCTCATCTTCCGCATCATCTTCGCCATCGACTTGGGATCGTTCTCGTCGATGTCGCCCCAGGCCGACGGGTCCGACAGATCGTCCAATCGCGACTCTTCGGACTTGGCGATGCGCACGCGGTTGATCAGACGCTTCAGGTCGTGGCCGCCACAGTTGGGGCAGCTCACCGGTGCGCTCCCGTACTCCTCATAGGTTTGATAGATGCTGACTCGTTTCCTGCAATCACGGCACCGATACTCGTACGTCGGCATAGTCACCTCCCGCGAATGCATTATACTGACCGGCGCAGGAGGCTTCCAAGCGTGCAACCCGATCTCATCGAAGAACAACGCCAACCACTACTAATTGTCATCTCCGGCCCGTCCGGCGTGGGCAAGGACAGCGTCCTTCAGCGCATGAAGGAACGCGATCTGCCCTTCCATTTCGTGGTCACCGCCACCACGCGCCCCAAACGGCCGGGTGAGGTGGATGGCGTCGACTACTACTTTGTAACCCACGACGAGTTCGCCGAGATGATCGAACAGGGCGAGCTGCTTGAGTACGCCATTGTCTACAACGACTACAAGGGCATCCCCAAAGGACAGGTCCGCCAAGCCCTGGCCAGCGGGCGAGATGTGATGATGCGCATCGATGTCCAGGGCGCTGAGACGATCAGGGAGCTGTGCCCGGATGCCTTGCTGGTCTTCCTGTCGACGCGTTCGGAGGGCGAATTGGTCAGCCGCCTGGAGGCACGCAAGACCGAAACCCCGGAGGGTCTCAAGCTGCGCATCGCCACGGCGCGCCAGGAACTGAAGCGCGTCGGGATGTTCGACTACTACGTAATCAACGCCGACCACCGCTTGGATGAGACCGTCGATATCATCCTTTCCATTATCAGGGCCGAACACCACCGCACCCAACCCCGCAAGGTCACATTGTGAATCAGCCTTCCCCCGAGCAACCGCAACCCACCTCAGACTCGCCATCCCGCCCCAGTCCGCCGCCCCAGACGCTGGGGCTTCGAATGCGTATGGCTACCGCTCCGGGCACATTTGCTATCATCGGTGTTACGGCCATCGTCTTCATCTTTCAGACGGCGTCCAATTTCCTGTTAGGCGGCGACTTGCTCCTGGCCCTAGGAGCCAAGGTCAACTCTGCCGTTCTCGCAGGCCAGTACTGGCGCCTCGTCACTCCGATCTTCCTGCATATCGGCATCCTTCACATTGGCGTCAACATGTACTCGCTGTACATCGTCGGACCCCCCGTTGAACGCCTGTTTGGGCTGCCGCGGATGCTGGCGATCTACCTGCTCTCCGGCATAGCGGGGGTGGCATTCAGCCTGGCGTTTTCCAGCGCGCCCTCCGCCGGCGCTTCGGGTGCGATCTTTGGACTGCTGGGCGCCTTGGGCGGTTTCTTGTTCCTTCATCGCGGCCTGTTCGGCCGCGCCGGCAGCCTGCAGCTGCGACAGATTGCCCTGGTGGCCGTGCTCAACCTGGCCATTGGGCTTTCTCCGGGCATCGACAATTGGGGGCATCTCGGCGGCCTTGTAGCCGGGTTGGCCCTGGCTTATGCCATCGGTCCCCGCTACGAAGCTGCCATGATCTCCTTCGGCCAGCCGCATTGGACCGACCGTCGAAGCTGGGACCAGGTCTGGCAGCGCACCCTATTCTCCGCCGCCGTCGTGGTCCTGTTGTGCCTGGCGGCCGCCCACAGCCCCTTCAATGGCTGATACCATACTGATGGGGCGTCGGATTGACACCCCTACAGACGCCTTTCTATAATGGCCAGGCTCGGATGACCTTGCCTAGGAGATAGCCGCAATCATCATGTCATCGCCTGAATCTTCTGAAGTGTTCGACATCACCATTGTTGGCGCCGGGCCCACCGGGCTTTTTGGCGCTTTCTACGCCGGAATGCGCGGCATGCGCACCAAGGTTTTGGACGCTCTGCCTCAGCCCGGGGGGCAAATCACGGCTTTGTATCCGGAGAAGTTCATCTTCGATACCCCCGGGTTCCTTTCCATCAATGGCAGGGACCTGGTTGCCAACCTGGTCAAGCAGACCAACCGCTGGGGGACTGTCATGGCTCTGGGCCAGCAGGCCCAGAAACTGGCGCAAGTGCCGCTTCCTGGTGGGGAGGCAGGCGAGACCTGCTGGGCCATCACCAGCGATGAAGCCACCCACCTCACCAAGGCGGTGGTTCTCGCCGCTGGCATTGGCGCATTCCGACCGGTGAAACTCAAGAGCGAGTCCGTTGATCGTTTCGAGGGCAAGGGGGTCGAGTATTTCGTCACCGACCTGGATGTCTACCGCGACAAGCGCATCCTCATCGTCGGCGGCGGTGACAGCGCCGTTGATTGGGCACTGGCCACCGAGCCCTTGGCCGAGTCAGTGACCCTCATCCATCGGCGCGAAGGTTTCCGCGCCCACGAATCTTCGGTCGAGAAGATGAAAGCTTCAAGCGTCGACGTGCGCGTCTTTTACGAACTGCGCGAACTGCAGGGTGACGACCAGGTCCAGCGGGCAGTTATCTATGACAATCGCACCGATGGGGATGAAGTCATTGACGTGGATGCGGTGATCCTGGCCCTGGGCTTCAAGGCTGACCTGGGGCCGATCCGCCAATGGGGCGTCGAGACCGTTGGCCGCCGCTATATCCGGGTCAACAACCATATGGAGACCAATCTGCCCGGCGTGTTCGCCGCCGGCGACCTTGCGCTCCAGGACGGGTTGGATCCGCTCAACCTGATTGTCATCGGCTACGCACAGGCGACGGTTGCCGTCAACTATGCATTCACCTACGTCAATCCCGGCGCTAAGGTCTTCCCTGGCCACTCAAGCGAGAAGATGGCCGGCGCCGAGGAGGGAGAAAGCACGCCCGCCAGCGCCCCCGCCGACTGAGTGGTTCACCATGCCTTCTTCACTGCCACCACGCGCCGCCGAAGCCCTGGCCCGCGATAAGGTGATCGATGTCACCACCACTGGCGCACGCACCGGCCAACCGCGCCGCACCGAAATCTGGTTTCACCGCGTCGACGATCGTATCTTTATCACGGGCGGTCCGGGCAAGCGGGATTGGTATGCCAATCTGCTGGCCGACCCCTCCTTCACCTTCCATCTAAAAGAAAGCCACAAAGTGGATCTCCCAGCCCGCGCCATCCCAATCACCGATCCCGCCGAACGCCGAAGAGTCACGGCGCGAATCGTCGGTCCGGACTACGACGGCGATAAGTTCGAAGCGCGCATCAAGGGCAGCCCGCTTGTGGAGGTCGTCTTCGACTGACCCGAGCGCCTCCCCTTGACATTTCCCCTCACAGGCCGATATAGTACGGAGGTCACATGATCCCGGGGCCCTAAGGGGGGAATCGATGGCCCAGATCCATGGACAAACCCTCCCGGCCGCTCTGTTTGTGTGGGCCGGGCTTGCTTTTTCCAGCCCCGGCGCTTCCGCTAATCGATGCCTCGACCACACCTTCTGCATCGCCGTCCTTCACCCCGACCCTCACACCGTCCCGCTTGGCAGATCCCCCGACGTCCACCCCGACGGCGTCGCCGACGTCCACTCCGACGGCATCGCCGACTTCCGCATCAACTACTCCCGTGTCGTCCTCTCCAACCGATTCGGCAACGCCCACGGCCCTGGCCTCGATCACTGCCAGTTCCTCGCCGTCACCATCAGCATCCGCCACGTCCACACTGACGGCGAGCCTCACACCGGCGCCACCGCCGACTGCGGAAACCGAACCCCTTTCTTCCATCCGCATCAACGAGATTGCCTGGTCTGGGACGGAGGCCAGCCCCTTCGATGAGTGGATTGAACTGGCCAACTTGGGGGACATTGCGGTCGATCTCGCGGGATGGACGTTGAGCGATGGGGGAGATCTGACAGTGACTCTCCAGGGGGAAATAGCTCCCCACAGCTACTTCCTGCTCGAGCGGACCGATGACACCACCGTCAGCGACGTGGCAGCCGGTTTGATCTACACGGGCGGACTCTCAAATGCCGGTGAGCGCCTGACCCTGGTTGATGATTCCGGGCGCACCGTAGACACCGCCAACCAGCAAGGGGGTTCGTGGCCGGGTGGCGATGCCAGCCCGCGCGCCAGTATGGCTCGAATTGGAGACCGCGATTTGCCTGCCAGCTGGCATACAACCACCGCGGCCGGAACGGCACACGACGCCACCGGCCTGTCAATTTTGGGCAGTCCCGGGGCGCCCAACATCGCCGCGCTTCCCTCAGCGACACCTGCGTCGTCACCTACGAATACCCCGTCGCCGACGGCCGGTGTTTCGCCATCACCCGCCGCCAGCGGCAGCTTGCTCATTAATGAGGTCGCTTGGGCCGGCACCCGCGCCTCCGCCTCCGATGAGTGGATCGAACTCCTCAATCCAACCGGGCATGAACTGACGCTCGACGGATGGCAGCTCTCTGACGGCGGCGACATCGACATCGCGCTGTCCGGCTCGATCCCGCCCGGAGGATACTTTCTGCTCGAGCGAACCGATGACAGCACAGTCAGCGATATCGCAGCCGATATCATCTACGCCGGTGGGCTGAGCAACAGCGGAGAAGCTCTCCGGCTCCTGGATCCCGGGGGGCACACGGTCGATCTGGCCAACTCCGGGGGGCGGCACTGGCCCGCCGGGGATTCCGTGGCAAAGGCCAGCATGGAACGCCGCGCCGGCGGCGTCGGCTGGGAGACATTCACCGGCTATTTCAACCTCGGACATGACGCGGCTGGACATGCCATCCGTGGCACCCCTCGGGGCCCAAATTCGGTGACCTTCCCCCAACCAACAGCCACCTGGGTCCCCGGAGCGCTGGTGATCAACGAGGTCCTGCCTCGGCCTCACTACGATTGGGAGGGGACCGGCAGCGTCACGGTGTCGGATGAATTCATCGAGCTGTACAACCGCGGCCCCGGGGGCGTCTTCCTCAAGGGCTGGTGGCTCGACGACGTTGAAGGCGCAGGATCGCGCCCCCACGACCTGCCTGCCGTCACTCTGCCTGCCGGGGAACGGATCGTGTTCTTCCGATCCAAGATCCACATTTCGCTGAACGATGGGGGCGACACGGTGCGCCTCTTGGACCCAGACGGACACGTGGTCGATCAGATCAGCTACCTGCGCGTGCGAGCGTACAACCTCTCATACGGTCGTCTCCCGGACGGATCCAACCACATGGCCTATGGCCTGTGGCCAACTCCCGGTGAACCCAACCTGTTGTTCGTCGAGCCAGTCATCGTCTCGTCGCCCGCGCCTGCTCCTGCCCCGGCGCCGCTGTCGTGCCCTGCGGGCGGGCTCCCTTGGCCGCGGTTGTCGCGACACGCGGCGCGCCCGAGCGAAGTGCGGTGGTATTGGTCTTTGGGGTTGGGGGTGTGCCGTTTGTCGCCCTAGAGGGGGGCAACGGCCAGGCTTGTGAAGACTTTCACAATTTGGGCGCTACACCACCTCGAGTGTGCCACGCCTCTTGGCCTGGATCTCAAACCAGCGGAACATGGCGTAGCCAACCAGAGCGTAGATCAAGCCGATGCCGACTTCCTGTATCAGCAGCGGCGTCACCTCCGTCAGGCTGCCGCCGGCGATGATCAAGCGCGCCGATGCAATGCCTCGCGTCAAAGGGATTCCCTGCGATACGGCCTGCATGATGGCCGGCAGTTTGGTCAGATCGAGATTCGAGCCGGAGAAGATCAGGAGCATGAAGTAGATCAGATTGTTGACGAACATCACGTTGACCGTGATCAAGCTCAAGCTGCCCAGCATCAGGCCCAGTCCGGACGTGCTGAAGGCGGTCACCACGATGGTCAAGGTCAAGGCAAGCGGGTCGGTACGGGAAAGGTCCAGCCCGAGCAGCAATGCACCCCAGGCCAGCCCGAAGGCGACACCAATCATCCCGTCTACCACGTGGATGGCCGCCCGCCCAACAAAGATTGTCAGGCGGTTGGCAGGTGCTCCGAACAGATAAGGCAGGGTCCCCGACCAGCGGTCACCTCCGATGCTCATCGTCACGCCGTAGACCCCGCTGATAGCCGCCAGTTGCACGGCGTTGCCGATGACGTAGAAATCCGTGCTCGCCGGGCCAGTGGCATAGGTACCCAGATATGTGAAGAACAGGATTTGGCCCAGCGGCATGATGATCTTGGATGCCAGGTAGGTCCAGGGAGCAAACCAAGTGAACAAGGCCACATAAGAGAGGTACGCCCCCTCGTAGAAGAGGCGAAAATTGGCCGTCAGTCTGTGGATCGGTGACCGTGCAGGTTCCATGTTCATCCTTGAAGCTGAGTCCTAAAAGAAATCCAACGTGGCGTCCTGCCGCGCCTTGCGCAGGAAGACCCGAAACAGCCAGCGCCCGATCAAGACGTAGGCTGCGCCGAGCACCAGCAGCATGCCCCAATCGAGGGCGATGTTGTTGAGCGAAGCCGTGCCGGTCGAAGCAGCGTGCAGCGCTTCGGCGGCCCAATATGGCGCCAAAACGTAGCTAAGAGGCGTGGTCCACCCCGGAAGCAGGGCGATGGGAAACAGAAAGCCCGCCAGAATGTACATCGGATATTCGAGCGCATTGACGAAATTGCGGATATCCGGGTTGGCGACAAACATAGGCGCCAGCAACAGGCCCAAGCAAACAAAGGAGATTGTGGTCAAGACAATGGAAGCCAAGAAGAGCAGCGGCTGGGCAACCCGAAGGGGCGTCCCAAACAACAGCGAGGCCAGAGCGTAGGCCAGCACCATCGAACCCAACGATTGGGTTACGTAGGCCAAATTCTTGCCGAACACAACCACTTCCAGCGAGGTCGGCATACCCACCAAGCTCTCAAGCGTGCCGCTCCAGCGCTCCTGGTTGAGAGCGCCTCCGCTGACGAAGAGCAAGCTGCTCCACAACCCGGTCAGCCCACTCCCAACGACAACGAAAATCGCGTAGTCGCCGCCTCGTTCGCGCAGCATATACAGCCCGAGCAAGGCGATGATCAGCGGCTGGACGAATACGGCGAAGATGATGAAAGAATCTGTCGCCGCGTGCTTAAGGGCCATTTCGCAGGCCGTCGCCACCACACGTAGATTCTGAACCATATTCTGTTTCGCACGGACAAACGATGTGGTACTTGGGGCGGCTGCAGATTCCGCATCTTTCCGGGTCCCCTCCGGCCTGATGGAGGCAGGAATGCGTTCGGTCTTATGAGGCTTGGTGTCTTCAATGGCAGAAACGTCATCCGGCCATCTTTTCCTTCTAGACACAGAATAAGCTCGATCCAACATGCGCCGTTCGCCGGTCTCGACTTTCCTCGCCTTGATCGCCGTCTCGCGATTTGAATTGATGGCCAGAATATGCTCTAGGTAGTTCCGCCTAGCTGGCGGGTCAGCCAGAGCCGCCAGAACCAGCCACGCAAGCTCGCATGTGGGATCGCTCTTGAGCGCAAGGAACGCTGCCCGGCGCGCGCTCGGCCGGTCGCCCCGTGCCAGCGCCTTGCGGGCGCTGCGCGCCGATGCATCTGCGCGGGACAGGGCCTCATCCCCGGCCATTACCCGGTCTCCGCCACCAGGCGCACGTAAGCGTCCTCGAGAGTCGGCTCACGCACGGTCACTTTGCCCACCCGGGTTCCGTCCAGGCTTGCAAGAAGATCCGGCACGGCCTCTGATCCCAGCGGAGAATGGACGAGCAGCGCTTGACGTTGGTCGCGATTCTCCACCGAGACCGAATGAACGGCCGGACTCTGGCGGAGTGATTCCACCACCTCATCGGGAATGCCGAAGACTTCGATCTCGATCACGGACAGATCGCTGACATTCTTCTTCAGGCCGGAGGGGGTATCCATGGCCACAAGCCGGCCGTGGTTGATGACCGCGATCCGATCGCATAGCGAATCGGCCTCAAACATATAGTGGGTTGTTAGCAGGATCGTCTTGGATTCGGATTGAAGATTGCGAACCACCTGGCGCAGCTCGCGTGCACCCACGGGATCCAAGCCAATGGTCGGCTCGTCCAAGAAGAGCACTTCTGGATCATGCAGAAGTGTGCGGGCGATGTGCAAACGCTGCTTCATGCCGCGCGAGTAGCCCTCGACCTTCTCGTTGCCCCTTGCCTGCAGGCCAACCATGTCCAAAAGGTAGGGAATCCGCTGGTGCGCCACGTCGGGGTCCACGTGGTACAGACTGGCGAAGTAGCGCAGGTTGTCGTTCCCGCTTAAGCGCCAGTACAAACCGCGTTCGCCACCAAAGATGAATCCGATCCGAGATCGGACCGGGCCGGGGGTTTCGACCACATCGTAACCAAGCACCCTGGCCGTGCCGGCGGTCGGCAGGAGCAGGGTGGTCAGCATCTTGACCATTGTCGTCTTTCCGGCCCCGTTTGGCCCCAGCAGCCCGAAAAGTTCGCCGCCCACGACGCTAAAACTGATGTCGTCGACGGCCTCGACTTCTTTAACCTTACGGCGAATGACGCCGATGGTGGCCTTGTAGATGCGCCGTAACCCTTCGACTTCGATTGCGTTCAACCAGGGTCCCCTTAATTGCGAGCTCTTTCTTATGAAACAGAAGCCGGTTCATTATAAACCGTCTCTCGCAGCCATTGCTCAACGACGGATGGCAGCATGCGTCTGCTATAATTCGCCTCATCATGCCTCTTACTCTCGACGAGGTGCGGCATATTGCTCAGCTCGCCCGGCTGAAACTGACCCCGGCTGAGGAAGAGCGCTTTGCCTCCCAGCTTTCCGATATTCTCGATCACGTCCAGCGCCTTCAGTCGGTGGATACGGCCCACTTGCCTCCGACATCCAGCGTGCTGCCCATGGCCGCGCCGCTCCGCCCAGACGAAGCACGGCCATCAACCCCGAGGCAGGCACTATTGTCGAACGCCCCAAGCGTGGATGAGGGGATGTTCCAGGTGCCTCCTGTGATGGGCCCCGACCGCTGATCCGGCCCACCTGCGATCTCATCACATGCCTACTCCAGACTACCTGAGCCTGACTGAAGCCGCCGCCCTTCTGCGGTCGGGCGACGTCAGCTCGGTCGAATTGACCCAAGCTCATTTGGACCGAATCGATGCCCTCGACGATCAGATCCATGCGTTCCTGGCACTGACCCCTGAGCTCGCCCTTCAGCAGGCCGCCGCAGCCGATCAACGGTTCGCCGCGTGGCGGGAAGCAGGAGGCGAGCCACCCCCAGCTGTCTGCGGAGTTCCCACGGCGGTGAAGGATGTGCTCTGCGTTGACGGCGTCCAGGCCACAGCCGGATCGAAGATCCTCGAAGGCTACCGCCCGACCTACACCGCGACCAGTGTCGCCCAGCTCATCGACCAGGGAATCGTTGTGTTGGGCAAGACCAACACGGACGAGTTCGCCATGGGTTCGTCAACCGAAAACTCGGCCTACGGCCCGACCCACAACCCGTGGGACACCCGCCGCGTCCCCGGCGGTTCCTCGGGGGGGTCCGCCGCCGCTGTGGCCGCCGGCTTCGCCCCGCTCGCCTTGGGCAGCGACACAGGGGGCTCAATTCGCCAGCCGGCTGCCTTCTGCGGGGTCACGGGGATCAAGCCATCCTACGGACGCGTCTCTCGCTACGGGCTAATCGCCTACGGCTCGTCGCTGGATTCTGTCGGTGCCTTGGCGCGCACAGCCGCCGACCTGGAGCCCGTTCTTGCTGCCATGGCCGGACATGATCCTCTCGATTCAACTTCTCTTCGGGCACCGGTGCCAGATTTGACATCTGAAACTGGCGACTTGTCAGGGTTGGCCATCGGGGTCCCGGATGAGTACTTCATCGACGGCCTGCAGGAGTCCATCGGCCAGGCCGTACGCACAGCCGTCGCTGTGATGCGGGATTTGGGCGCCACCATCAAGACGATCAGCCTGCCTCACACCGATCTCGCCCTTCCCGTGTACTACCTTGTGGCTCCGTCGGAGGCTTCCGCCAATCTGGCCCGCTTCGATGGTGTGCGCTTTGGGCCGCGGTCCGAGGCTGGAGACTTGCTTGAAAGCTATCTCGAGACGCGCGGCAACCTGTTCGGCCCGGAGGTCAAGCGGCGGATCATGCTGGGCACCTATGCCCTCTCCGCTGGCTACTACGACGCCTACTACGGACAGGCACAGCGCGTGCGCACGTTGATCAAGCACGACTTCGATCAGGCATTCGAGCAAGTCGACGCCATCGCCTGCCCCATCACGCCCACAACAGCCTTCAAGATTGGCGAACACGGGGACGATCCGCTATCGATGTACCTGGAAGACGTGTTCACTCTGCCAGCCAACCTCGCCGGCGTTCCGGGGCTTGCTTTCCCGGTGGGCTTCGATGCCGAAGGTTTGCCGATCGGCATGCAGCTGCTGGGGTCTCCGCTCAACGAGCCGGTGCTCTTCCGTGCTGCGCAAGCCTACCAATCCGAGACCGCATGGCACAAGGAGCATCCCGCCCTATGAAGATTGTGATCCCGACTGCCGGCTTTGGGACCCGGCTTCGCCCCCACACATGGTCCAAGCCCAAGCCGCTGGTGTCGGTGGCCGGCAAGCCGGTCCTCGGGCATGTCCTCGACATGTTCAGCAGCCTGCCGGAGGTGGACGAAGTCATATTCATCGTCGGCTACCTCGGCGAACAGATACAAGCCTATGTCGGGTCTGCCTACCCCCATCTTTCTACCCGCTACGTCGAGCAATCCGAGATGCTTGGCCAGTCCCACGCCATTTGGCTGGCCCGCGAAGGCCTGCATGGGGCAATGTTGATGGTCTTCGTGGACACCCTGATCGAAACCGATCTTTCGGGCCTCCCGGACGAGACCGCCGAGGCCGTGGCCTGGGTCAAAGCCGTCCCCGATCCGCGCCGCTTTGGCGTGGCGGAAGTCAACGACGACGGGTGGGTAACCCGTTTGATCGAGAAGCCGCAAGATGTGAGCAACAACCTGGCGGTGGTCGGTTTCTACTATTTCCATGAAGCGGCAGATTTGCTGCGCGCCATCGAACGCCAGATGGACCAAGACAAGCAGCTCGGCGGGGAGTACTATCTGGCCGACGCCATTAACTTCATGCTCCAGGACGGCCTGAAGATGCGCATCGAGGCCGTCGACGTTTGGCAGGACTGCGGCAAGCCGGGCCCTCTGCTCGACACCAACCTGTACTTGCTCGACCATGGTCGGGACAATTCAGCCCAGGCCCGGACGCGGGAGGGCGTTGTGATCGTGCCGCCGGTCTTCGTCGACCCAAGCGCCACGATCGTCGAGTCCGTGATCGGGCCGCACGTCAGCATCGGCCCCGGTTGCACCGTCGAACACTCATTGATCAGGGAATCGATTATCGATGCCGAGTCACATATCGCCGACAGCATGCTCTCCAACTCGGTTATCGGCCGCGACGCTCGTGTCACCGGCCGCTACCGAACCCTGAATGTCGGCGATTCATCTGAAGTCGGATTCGCACCTTATGAGAGCTGACGTGTGTGACCATTCCTGGCCGATCACGGTCCGACTGGAGCACGCAAGGTGAGCTCGACGCCCACAGAACCCCCGGTTGAGTGCCACTCCGGCTACACTTATGCCGAGCGACCGGTGGCCCTGCGCTGGGAAGGGATCCGCTTGGAGATCGAAGACGTCGAGGCCCGGTGGCGCATTCCCGGTGGCAGGCGCTTTCGTGTGCGAACATCCGATGGACGAAGATTTGAGCTTTTCTATGGCGAACTGTACGATGAATGGCGGATCCATGCCCTTTAGCCAGCCCAACCGACCGCCTGGGCACGGGTCCAGGCCC
>Ga0307440_1001060_pt1 | contig 13493 bp, 10 predicted proteins | sample SalMarWE160410MG_FD_202150 | JGI IMG/M metagenome (GOLD analysis project Ga0307440, IMG submission 202150) | Salt marsh sediment microbial communities from the Plum Island Ecosystem LTER, Massachusetts, United States - WE1604-10 | ecosystem: Environmental > Aquatic > Marine > Intertidal zone >... | reverse complement strand
TAGTTTGTTGGATTTATTTTGAGTAACCGGTTAAGATAAAGAAACGAGCATTTCGTTTATCTAATCATCCGGATTTCTTAGTCGTGTTCCAGTTTTTCCATGTCTTCCATATCTTTATTAAGCTTTTTGTAACGTTCATAAATTGAATATTTAAAAGTAAAATACATAGATAAGAAGAAAACCAGAACAATCAATAGTAATGGTAGAATTGACAAAAAACTTAACTTAATTGTAATCTTATTAATAATCATTAATAGAAATCCTGCCATTGCCAAAGGCATTAACAGGTATCTGATTTTTGTAGTTTTTATTTTGTATTTCTCAATTTCTGCTAAAACCTTTTTTATCGACAATACCGGCATTGTGAAATCAACCTCATTGATCAGCTTAAAGTATCTTATATCCCAAATATAGTTTATAATAAAAACAGGTACGAACAGGCTTAGTCCTATAAAAAACCTTGTAGAAATATTAAATTGAACATTTAGAATCAATATTAGCATGACCAACAGTACGGGAGAGAATAGCCATAATCCGGATTTGATTTTTATCCAGTTTAGTCTTCTTTGTGGTTTTTCAATTAATATACGCTTCAATATTTCTTTATTAAGGCGGGTATTTTCCGATATTTTTTTATCGTATTCCTTCCATATATTTTGTAATTCCAATAATTCCATAATAGTTAAATTTTCGTAATTGCCAAATCCTTTATTTGTTCTTTTATCCTGCTAATTCTCGTTGCGACATTTGTCTTTGAAATTCCTATAATATTTGAAATTTCATCATGAGGGTTTCCGTCCAGATAAAGCAGAATTATTGCTTTATTAAGTTGATTTAACTCATTAATGCATTGATATAGAATTTCATATTGTGATGGTTCCGGTTGCTCAGTAAACCAACTTTGATTTTCAATCTGTTTTAAATCGTTTATGAATAACAATCTGTCCCTTTCCCTTTTGCGTTTATAGTTCATGGATGTGTTTAATGCCACACGATAAATCCAGGTAGATATTTTTGAGTCCCCTTTAAATCGCCCAAAAGACTTCCAAAGTTCCAGCAGGATGTCATTAATCAAGTCCTCTTTATCATGGAGTGTCTTTGAATATGCTCTTGCAATCTTTAAAATAATTCCAATATTCTTCTCTAAAATATCCAGGAATTGATCCTTTTGTTTACTATCTGTCATTTGTCATTCTGTTACTTTTAAGTGAATAAATCAATCTGTGACTACAATTTATCCTATTAGTAACAGATCAGGCTAATTAATCACAAACGATAACTATTGCTTTACAAAAAAATGTTTTTTTAGACAAGTATTCTTTTAATCCCTGTTGAAATTAATACTCTGGCATACAAATAATTTTAGCTGGAAAATTGTCCTGGTACATGTAAAAATTTTAACAGGTTATACTGCCACAAATCGAATTAGCACAGACTATCATGTCAGGATATAAATTCTTTTTTTGAAACCGGATTCAAATTAAATAAAGATGGGGATTATTGAGTTACAATTAACCTCTGGGTCTTAAATCCTCTTGTTGTGTTTACTGAGATTAAATATATGCCGGGATTTATTCCTGACAAGCTCATTTGATAAGAGTTATGGCCCGATAGAAACGTAGAATTTGGCAACAATTCCCTGAGTCTTAAACCTGCCATGTTAATTATTGATATCGAGCCAATAAATTCCTCGGGGTTTTCAAACTCTATTGTAACATAGGAGCGTGCCGGATTGGGATAAAGCTTAAAATTATCAAGTTTTAAGGATGACTTACAAACCTCAAAATAGTTACATGCAGTTGAAGATATCTTAGATTCATTAGTTATATTATTAATTTCCGATTCTATTTCTGCGCCAATCGTTTTAGGAAGTGAATTTAAAAATTCCTGAGTCGGGTAATACCAGCAGATTATTACTTCATGATTATTATGAATTATTTCGTTTAAGTTGATCCTGACCGGGACAAAAATATTCATGACTTTTGAGAGAGAATCAGTATTTGTCATGCTGTTTACAACATAAAATCTGCGTCCTAAAGTATCTGTCATTAATACCGGATAGGGATTTGGAGGAAAAATATAAAAATCCTCATCATTGCCAATTGAATAGGTCCCTGTCTTACAAATTTTTAAGGAATACTTTTTATTTTTGGTCTGAAATATTAAACATTCATCATTTATTTGAATGCCAATTTTCTGGAGTTCTTCTTTTTTTAAATTCAATACATTAATTGGGTCCAGGATACGTTCAATTCCGGATCCAAGATAATTTGTAAAAGTCCTTTCCGGATATTTTTTCTTCAGACAGATTAAATTTTTATACACATTCCTGAGATAACTATACCGTTCCGGTAACAAATTGAAAAAACTCTCGTGAGGTGTAAACCAAAAAATCTGGCCTGCCTGGTTATTTATAATGACAGGAACCAGAGTATCCATTGAGGAATAAAAATTGCCGGAGCCAGCAGGTTCAAATTGGGAATTGGTAGTATATGCAACAAAAAATTTGTTGAAAGTAGTTATTTTTTCTTCTTCTGTTATTAACTCAGGGTGACTTGTCAGAGCCATATCATATCGACCTGCAATAATATTATGATAAAATGTAGCCTGTCCACTTCTTGCTACTCCGATTGTTTTCAACTCTTTATCAGACAATTCTACTAATAGTCTTTTTTTGTCAATAATAGTATCAGGTGACCAGACGCAAGATTCAGTTTTATATTCCGGTAATGCATTATAGACTTTTGGTTCCTTTTCCGTAACTGATTGAACCGGCTTATTAATATTATTATTAAGCATTACTCGAGTTTTGATAGTTGAGTCCTCAACTTTGGACTTATCTAAAACTGATGGCACTTCCTTCTGTAAGCGTGGCTCCTTTGTAACTTCTGATTTTGGAAAAACCTTTGTTTTAATTGTTGGACTATCAATATCATGTTCATTCAGATCAGTAGTTTTTTTTGCTGAATAGTTGGAATCCATTACAATCTCTTTATCTACTCCAAAATCCTCGGAAGTACCAAATTCATTGATATTAGCCTTTTTAGGATTTGACCAGATAAGAAGGGCACTTAATCCTGTAATAATTATGCCTGTCATGATAAGAAAATTAATAGGTTTATAATTTGACTTTACCGTATACCTGGCCCTGGCATGCGGATTATTTAATAGTTGGTGCACCTTTTCTATTTTATAGGGATTTGATAAATTCCTGAAATCGCTTAAGAACCTGTCTATATCTTGTTGTGTAAAGGATCTTTCCATGTCTGATCGTTTAAAAGGTAATGAACAGTAGAGCTACCTTCACTTGCTCTTTTGTATTTAGAAGAGATAGAAGTTTTTCTCTCCCCCTTTTTAATCGGAGCTTCACACCAGATAAACTACCACCCTGGATCTTCTGTATTTCTCCCATAGATAGATCTGATATATGATAAAGGATTAATGCTTCCGCCATTTTTACAGGCAATGAAAGCATTTTTTCATAGACAATCTTAAAATCAGTCAGATACTCCAATTCTGCCCAAAGTCAATAATTTGATTAATTTCTGTGTCATTAAATCCGGCTTTAAATTTAAGTCTCCGTAGTTTCATCTTATGCAAATTACTTGCAACACTGAATAAGTAAGATTTAAAAACACTTTTGTCTTTGATATTATTAAAACCTTCAAGGCTGTTAAGGATTGTGTCCTGTAATAAATCCTCCCCATCTTCCGGATTGCCTGAAATTGCCCGGCAAAATTTACTTAGTTGATCATGAACAGGTTCATAAAGACTGATGAATTCTATTTTGTGTTGTGGATCCACGGATGGATTAGTTAAGTCTAATAGTAAGTTGCATAGCTTAATAAAAAAGTTACATTGTTAGCAAGAGGAATTCACGGGTAATTATACCCCATGTCGTAGCAAGTTCATTCAAGCAGAAAAACACAACTACCTGCTAAAAAGTAAATTTGAGATGCCTGCTTGTTTACTAAAAACTATCCTGTTGCTTCTCTTCAGCTTTTAAGGGCGTATTCATCCAGAATCTTTTCAAATTATTGGAAGTAGAGATGCAATTCTGCTCAAGTTGTATGGATTTTATAAAACAAGTATCCTGGAATTTCAGTGGCTTATTATATTCCTGCACAAAAAGCTCCCTGAACTGACGAAATTTAAGATCTTTTCTTTTATTAAGAATATTGCCATCAATGTCTTTCACATTTTTAACACTTAGGTAACAGGAAGAAAGTTCATTACCTTTGAATTTGTCATCTCTCACAGTTATGTACAAAGTATCATTACCTACTTTAATATTCATGATCCTCGCTTTTCTTTCTCCAACGGTCAGTTCAAAATTCCCGGTGTTGCTTCCCGAAACAGGATCGATCTTCCTGTTGAAAAAAGACAACATTGTCATATTTGGTTTACGTCCGGCATATGGGCCACCAGTTTGCTCCCAGTTTGTTCTTAAAAGTTTGAAATAATTTTTGTCAGATGGATCAGGGATGATAAATGAGTTATTAAAGGATATGTATTTGAGGCACATCCTGGAATCGACTGCTGATTCATGACTATATTCAATTTCAATATTGAATATCTCTTTACTCTTTTTTTCAGAATCCAAATATGCAGCTGAATATTCGAATCTGTGTATCGAATAGTCATCAGGCTGGATGAATATTGCACCTTTCATTATGATGTTATCACCTGTGATTTGTTTTTTTACAGTGAACCCGATCTTATACAATAATGTATTCCCCTCCCGAACACCGTCAGGATTTGAAAACCAGTGATTATTTATAAAATTACGTGACAGTGTATCAACAAATGAAAATGATCTCTTATTGTAATTTCTTATTGCATCATGAACCATCAATATAAAAAGCTCATTGCCATACTGATCACCGACTATCGCATTGGGAATACTTTTAAACCATATATCAGAATGGTCAGTTTCCGGAAGATTATAATAGGGAGTCATTTGTCTCCTGGGGAAATCAATATTCTTTTTGAAATCAAGTAATCTGTACCTGTTTGAATCTGACGGATATTCAAAACCCTTGTCCAGGGTCTGGATGATTGCCTCATTAAGATTAAGATAATTAGTGCTGTCTTTTTGGTAATCCCGATAATAAGACACATAACTGAATGGTTCAGACGGATAGTTTTTTTTAATTTTTCTGATAGCTCTGGCTACTATAATTGATGGACTGAGCCATCTGTTCCTCCTTTCACTAATTTTGACATCATGCAGCCCATAAACAAAAGTGTCAAGTCTCAGATTGTTTATTTCAGTCAATTTTAACGTGCTAAAAGCCACGGAGCGCCTATGAAATCCAATACAGGTAACGATAAGGCTGTCGGATTGAAACTCCGGATCATTTAATATTCTGAAATCTCCTTCAGCATTCGTAATGATCCCTGCCTGCGAATTCTTAAGACGTACTGTTGCAAAAGGTACGGGCTCGGATGTTTTGGAATCAATTACTTTACCGATAACATAACCATGCTGCTGACTGAAAGCAAACGGATGATTTAGTAAAAAAAGGATACTAATAACGAATATGTATCTTTTCATCTCTTTTCGATTAAGAGAATTCTTGTTGCTGTTTTTATCAGTGCACCGTAAGTCACAGCAAAAACCTTTACAAACACATGCACTTTCTTACTTATGAAATTTTTGTCCAATTTCTTTTATTTTCTTTTTTCCACATTATAAGTAATCTCATTATAACCGATTTTACCATCCTGAGAAATAGCTTCCACAACTACTTCCATGTCTCCTGTAATATCTGCATTGTAAAAAGTTACTGAAGCCTTACCAAGATTATCAACAATGAGTTTTGGTTCCCAATAAATAAGTGCACGTAAGTCCGGTTTATACCAGTCACTAACGGTTAGCTTTTCGTATTTTGGAGCATAGAATTCCCGGGGTGCAGAAAATACCGGAACAGCTGCCTGAATGATACCTTCAGCTTTTGACACTCCTAAAATGCCTTTTCCTGCATATGTATAAATTGCAATCACATCTCCATGGCTTGGAGCATTTCTGGGATTTATAGTAGGATCATATTCTAACACAAGGTTTACATAATTTTTAGCATTTTCGATGATTTCAAAACTGCTTACCTCACTGGGTGGAATATTTGGTATCAAAGGATAATCATCTTTCTTGACAGTAATCCCATCAATAACAATAAGGGTAGGCTCTGAATTTCTAACATGCGCATACAAATAACCAAAAGAATTCCTGCGAATAATAATATCCGGATATTTGGCCTGAATGACACTATACAATCCAAATGACCATTTTTCTTCTTTTTTTCGTATCTCTTCACCGCTAATTATCCTATCAGGCTTTCCTATTTCGAACATTACCTTTTTCCTGGCAGGAGTCATTCTGTAAGCTTCAACTTTAACTTCACCTAAGAGAATATCACCGGACAGCTTATAAGTTTCATCGATTTTTTTCTGTTCGATATCGTTTTTGACAATGTTTTTTACAACACTATCTACTTTCCCCACGTAAATTATATGATTAAAGGAAACAACCGGTGATTCTTTCTTATCCAATACAATTGTATAATTCTTGTTCCTGCCGGCTCTATTGGCACTCTGAATTAAAATATTAAGATTCTGACCATATTCATCATTTATATTGAATGCAAATCTACCCAAACTATCAGCTGTTTGCGTTTGAACAGATTTATGGTGACCAAATGTCATCAGAGTTAATTCTGCACTCTTCTTCTTCTGAAAAAATACTCCACCGACAGTTCCTGATACAGTAAGATTTGTCTCAGGCTGATAACGGATTTTATCAACAGGTTTTATATATAAATACTTCCGCCAGCCCTGGGTAAGCAATAGTGCATCCAAATCGTTGAAGTGATTATTAGCTTGATTAAAATAAAATCCGGGATTTTCAATCTCACCTTTTAAGTCAGAACTCAACAAAAAATATGATAATATATTTTGACGCAGACTCTGTATTATTCCCATCTGCTCTTTATTAAAGACCAGCACTGATAAATTGGCTTTTATTGGTTCCCTATTATTATTATTTGTTACAACATCCAGTTTAGTCAAATCACGTTGAGAATAGGTTTGCTTGTCAGTTGAAATAGCAATATTTATTCTGTTTTCCGTTCTATTGTTAAAATATAATCTTTCAGCGACAGGTTGCCTTAGGTTATCCATCATTGTAAAGGCAATAATGCCATCAGGAAGGCTATCCGCTGGCAAAGCAAACCTAAGTACACCCTCCTGCAAAGGCCCTTTAATATCATAATAAACCAGTCCTCTTGCAGAAGCTCTTATATAAATACTATCATTTTTTAAATAATTTGAAGAAGCAGTAAAAAGTATTTCATTTCCATCCCTTACAACTGAAAGTACATTCCCCTGAGAGGCGACCTGGGGGAGAGGATAAATATCAGATATTCCCCCATCTGAATGTGTTTTTAATCTGGCGCTATAAATAGTATTTTTATCCACATTGGTCAGTTGAAAACTACCCATGCCTAATTGATTGCTTTTAAATAAAGTTACGATCTCTCCTTTTTTATTGACAATATCACCCTCAACGCTTTTACCCCTACCATTATAGTCCAAAGCTTTAAAACCGACTTTGCTGGATAAGCCATTGACTAATTCTCCGCTTTCAGGGAAAAACTGTAAATCAAAACGATCTTCGTTCAGTGCAACCGTTTTTGAATAGGTAAAAAGGTTTTTCGTCTTCATTTTCAAAGTAACAAACTGACTATTATCAGGGATGAGATAATTTAATATGTATTTGTTATCTACGTTTTTCCTGATAGACAATGAATCTTTTTTATTGTCAATTGTAACGAAAACTGTAAGGTCTATTTTTTGAAGACTGTCTATCGCCAAAGGGTCAAAATTTGCTATTAACTCTTTGTTATTATTTTGTTTTTCCACCAATGTAATGTTGCTTATCGGGTCTGCTTTCATAGTTACGGAAGGTGCAAACACCTGTATGTATTCCCTAAAGAAGAAACCTGCGCCACAATTTTTGTCCCATTCAGTATAGGCTCTTATCAAATAGATTCCTTCAGTGTAACTTTTATTCAAATCAAAAAATCCGTCTCCAATACCATTCTCTAATTTTACTAATTTCTTCTCAATAACCTTTTCATCCGGACCTATCAATTCCACGTACAGTACTCCGCTTAATTCTGATGGAGTGTTATCAAGAGCATTTGTAACAATGGCTTTAAACCAAATGGTCCTGTCGGTTGTATATACCTTGCCATCAAGTTGCAGGTAAATTTTCTCAGGAGTATATGATATTAAACCTGGCCCTGTGCTTTGGGATAGAGCTGGATAAGACAGGTAACAAGACAACAATACTATAGCAGTGAACTTGGTAATACCCATCAGAACTTTTTATAGGAAGATTAGCATTCGAAGTTTATGCGTCAAATTTTATACCAGAAATCTGAAGAACTTAAACAAATTCCATAAAGTGGCAGTGCAAAAATGCTAACCGGCAATAAAGGAAGGTTTTGTACCTCAGACACCTACGTGGCTTGCTAATTGCCTGCCGACAGCTATCGGCACAGGTACAAAATTTAAAGGAATTCAAAAATCGAATACTTTGTTATACATTCATTCCTGACATGCTTCCGCCTTGTCAGCCACATAGGAAAAGCAACCATTTTTATGGCTATATAAAAAACAAACTATGTTTCCCGGACTTACTCTCACTCTTCACAAAACGATACAAGGTATGCAAATTCTAAATAAATGGAAAATAAAATTCACAGCCATATCATTCCACTTTTATAAAACTGAACTCCATTGTCTGTGACCGGACACACTGTCCGTTTCCGGACATTTTTCCATTGATGCAATATTTATATTCCACTAATTATCAGCAATATACTAAGTCTGGCATACGAATTGCCTTTTCATCAATAAATATTTTGTATATGGATCGGGAATTGCCGGATAGAGTTATACAAAAAAAGAAACTGACACGAATAATTCAAATTGCATTATTTTGTTCTATCCCTGTCATAATCATCTTTTCTTTAAGATTTGTCATCAAACCTTCTATAAAAAAAAGCGGTATCCGGACAGCAGTTGTTGAAACAGGTAATCTCGAATCCTCAGTAACCGCCTCAGGTATTGTTGTTCCGGAATTCGAGGAGATTAAAACCAGTCCGATACAATCCGGTATCAAAGCAATCTACAGAAATACAGGTGACGAAGTAGTGAACGGAGACTCTGTCTTATCACTTGACACAAGGCTGATATTATATGAGCTTGAGAAACTCAGGGATGAATTGAATATTAAGAAGGATAATATCAGACAGCTTCAATTACAAGAGGAAAAGAATATTTCAGATCTCAGGACTCAATATGATATTAAAAGACTACAGGTTCAAAACATGGCATCCGAACTTGAGACAGAAAAATACCTGAACACGATAGGCGGTGGTACAAGGGAAAATACTGAAAAAGCGGAACTGAACCTTAAAATATCCCGTTTGGAACTGGAACAAATCAGTCAAAGCATACAATACCAGGAAAAAACCATGAGGACAAATCTCAGTAGTCTGGGGTATGAGATAAATATACAGCAAAAGAACGTAAATGAGCTGCAATATAAGATTAATCATTCAACCATTATAGCAGATAAGAAAGGAATAATAACATGGATAAATAACCAGATTGGCAAAAACATTAATCAGGGTGATGAACTCGTTAAAATATCTGATCTGCAGAGTTACAGGGTGATTGGGAGCATATCAGATATTCATGCAAGTAATCTTGGCTTAGGACAGAAGGTCATTGTACGATTAAATGAAAACACTGATCTGAGAGGCGAAATAGTCAATATCTCACCTTCTGTATCAGACAATAACATCAAATTTAATATTAGCCTGGAAAGCAAAACCAGTCCATTACTCAGGCCAAATTTGAAGGTTGATGTTCAGGTAATCACATCCCTTAAAGAAAAAGTACTTCTTGTTAAGAACGGAGCATTTTATAAGGGAGGAATAAAGCAGCCTGTTTTTGTCATCCGGGGGAATAAACTTATAAACAAACAGGTTAGCTTTGGAGATCATAGTGTTGATTTTGTCGAAATAGTCAGCGGCCTTAAGGATAAAGATGAAGTGGTGATATCCGATATGTCCGATTATGAAAAACATAACAGCTTAAGATTAAAAGAAAAGTAACAAAGATTTTATTTAAAAAGCAGGTAATTAATATGATGAGGGACAGAAATCTGATAAAAAGGCATCATGAAAGGATAAGAAGAGTGTGTATAATTTCTGCTATACTCATCACTTTTAAATCAGCAATATTCAGTAGTCCATCCTACTGTCAGTCTTTAACACTTAACCAGACCATTTTAATCGCCCAGGAAAAATCACCGGTAGCTCTGCAGATAAGAACTTCAAAAGATAACAAGTACTGGCAATGGGAAAAATACAAATCAGAATATAAGCCTCAGCTTGTATTGAATTTGGATATGCCTCATTTTCAGAAACAAAATATACCTGTAAGACAGGAGGACGGAAGTGTTTTATATAAGACAATAGATCAAAGCAATTCCTTTGGCAGCCTGTCAATTGAACAGAATATAGGATTTACAGGGGGGTTATTTATTTAACATCGGATCTCACACGTTTTGATGATTTCAGACAGGATTTTACAAGCTATAGCGGCTCTCCCTTCTATATAAGTATTGAACAGCCTTTGTTTGCTTATAATCAATTAAAATGGATGCGTCTTATAGAGCCGATTAAACTGGAAGAATCTCACAGAGAATATATTGAAGGAAATGAAGAAATTGCTTACAATACAACTTCAAAGTACTTTGACCTCCTGATAGCCCAGATTAATTTTCAGATTGCCGGTCTTAACAATGTAAATGCGGATACAATTTATAAAGTGGGGATGGAAAAGTACTCGAAGGGAAAAATCTCAAAAAATGAATTATTACAACTCAAATATGGTGTCATATCATCGCAGAAAGCAATGGAGACTGCTAGTCTGACTATCAAAACTTCGAGGCTTGAGCTGAATTCTTATACAGGAATGGAGATAAATGACAACATTATAATGTCTTTACCGGATTGCATCTATACTTTTACCATTGAGGATACTCTTGCACTGACCAGGGGTCTTGAAGACAGTCAGCGTTCAATTGAATTCAGAAGAGAAAGAATAGAATCGAAGCGCGTTGCAATAAAGGCCCGCAGGGAGAGCGGTCTTACAGCCAGTCTTTCTGTAAGCTATGGTAAAACAAATATCGCAGGTACTGTCCCGGATATCTATACAAATGCCCGGGATATGAAGATGCTTAAGATAGAGTTATCTATTCCGATAATTGACTGGGGGCGGTCAAATGCTGAACGTAAAACGGCAGAAGCAAATCAGAAACTTACTGATTATACAATTCAACAGGAGGAGATCAATTTTCGTCAGGAAATTCTGACCGTAGTAGAAAATTTCAGAATGTTACAGAAATTTGTAAAATTTACCGTTGAAGCAGACAGTACAGCAGCCGAACGATATAAAATAGCAATACTAAGGTACCTGGCCGGAGATATTAACTTAACCGAATACAACATTGCCCAGCAGGAAAAGGACCAGGCCAGACGTGATCATATCGTTGCACTTCGTGATTACTGGCTTACATACTATTCGATCAGAAGAATTACTCTTTTCGATTTCAGGAATAATAAACAAATTATTTACAAATATTGAAACTTACAGTACCGTGAACTATGATTAAAAGCTACATTAAACTCGCATGGAAAGTCCTTATGCGGAACAAACTGTTTACTCTGATAAGCCTGTTTGGCATAAGCTTTTCCCTTACAATCCTGATAGTGGGAGCATCATTCCTGGACGATTTCACACAATCCAATTATCCGGCTTCCCATCAGAATCGTATTGCCTACCTGATCTATGCAAAGGCATGGAATGAAAAACTTGAAAATGGGCAATTGGGTAAATCGTATCCTATTTCACCGAGCTACTACCTGCTTACTCATTATGTGACTACCATGAAGACGCCATTAAATGTATCTGTTTACACCAGGAGTTCAAATACAGTCAATGGATCGGTAAATTCAAACCTCATTACAGTGGATATTAAATATACAGATAATGAGTTTTGGAAGATCTTAAATTTCAAATTCATAGCCGGGAAACCTTACAGCAAAAAGGAAGTAGAGGAGGCACAAAAGGTATGTGTCATCAGCGAATCCATGGCTAATGAACACTTTAACGATCCCGGGTCAGCAATTGGAAGATATATAACAGCCAATAAAATAAACTATCAGGTCATCGGCGTCGTAAAGGATGTCCCAAAGATCAGTATAAGTGCTTTCGGGAATTTATGGGCCCCGATTACCACATCCGGTATCGATCTGAAAGACAAAAGTCTTAGTGGTAACCTGGCGGCAATGATGCTTGTGCGTAGAAAAGCCGATATCACTAAACTTGAAAACGAATTGGAGCAATCCATTAAAAGGATTAATTATCCAGTCGGAGATATCAATCTCATAGAAACACAAATTACCAGGCAAAGCGACCTGGTATTCAACCACCCATATGCACCTGTAAAGGGCCCGGTTATGTATGCTATATTTTCAGTAATCATCTTAAGCATAATATTAATTCCATCATTGAATTTAACTACAATCAATTCAACCAGGATCAGAGAACGTTCATCAGAGATCGGCATCAGAAAATCATTCGGAGCACCGGACAGAGCATTGTTTATCCAATTCCTTGCAGAAAACATTATTCTGACACTTTTAGGTGGATTAATTGCATTTATTCTCTCCTTTTTAATTTTGAAAGAACTTCAGACACTGGATCTGATTACTGCAAGAATATTCCCATTCAATATAAGGATATTCATTTCCGGCCTTGGTTTATGCTTGCTTTTTGGCTTCATATCAGGGGTTCTGCCAGCAACCAGAATGTCAAAATTTCAAATTGTTGAATCCTTAAATGAAACCATATAATGATACGATCAATATTTAAAATGATGTGGAAACGAAGAAAAGAGTCAGACTGATGCTGACAGAAATGTTTGTTTCCTTTATTCTTCTGTTCGTGCTTCTCACGATCATATTTAAAATATCGGGTAATCGCACTATACCACTGGGGTTTGATTACAGAAATGTCTGGATTTTATCTATAAATACCGGAATAAGCCCGGACAACAATGATAAAATAAAAAATGATTCTCTTGAGGGCCTGCAAATAGCTGATCTCCTGGAAAGAGAGGTTAAAAACAATACGGAAGTAGTTGCTGCAGCTAAAAATATGTATAATATACCTTACAGTGATATTTACAGAAGTGAATTAAAGTACGGAGATAAATCATGTTACAATGTAACGTATTCTGCAACAGATGCCAATTATCCCGATGTCATGAATATTAAAATGCAGGAAGGCCGGTGGTTTGAAAAAAGCGATATTGGCAGAAATGAGACTCCCATTGTTATTAACGAGGCTCT
>Ga0307440_1001059_pt1 | contig 13496 bp, 11 predicted proteins | sample SalMarWE160410MG_FD_202150 | JGI IMG/M metagenome (GOLD analysis project Ga0307440, IMG submission 202150) | Salt marsh sediment microbial communities from the Plum Island Ecosystem LTER, Massachusetts, United States - WE1604-10 | ecosystem: Environmental > Aquatic > Marine > Intertidal zone >... | reverse complement strand
CCGGTGACTCTCTCCTGTCCAGATATGCCGGCCTCCTCGCGGAGGTGTACGAGCACCTCGGTATTGCACCGACGCTCGAGACGAAGACAATCCTCAATCCGGAGGTGCGCCGTATCGTTTCTTCAGAGGAGGCTTTCGAAGTTCTCAAGGATTTCGGCTATACCCCCGATCATCTCGTCTACTGCAAAGCGGCACCGCTGTGGATTCCCCAGGGAATCGAAGACGATGAGCGCGAGGACTTCGTCGAGGAGCGGGTTACACGTTTCCTCGAGGAGCACCTGGTTGCGCCGCGAGTAGTTGCCGTAGAGGGCGCGGGGGTCATCGCGATTGCAGACACTCACCCGGTTGTTGAGAACGCGGCTGCCCTGTTTCTCGATCTCGTGAAGCTCGTCGCATTTGCCGAGAGCTTCGGGGGTCCTCAGCGGATGCCGAAAGACAAGATCGATTTCATACTCAACTGGGAGGTCGAAAGCTATCGTGCGAAGGTCGGCGGCAGTGAGGGGTAAGCATGTCGCAATCGATCTCGGCGCCGAAAGTGGTCGAATCATCGTCGGAGACGTGACCGGAATCGATGTCGTCCACCGGTTCCCGAATCTCCCGGTAAAGATCGGAGAAAGCATCTTCTGGGACGTACTGTCTATATTCAGTGAGATAAAAGAGGGATTGAGGAAGGCCTTCCGGAACTATCCCGGGCAGATTGCGAGCATGGCCCTCGATACCTGGGGTGTGGACTACGGGCTGGTCGATTCCGCAGGCATGCTCATCGGCAATCCCTACCACTACCGGGACAATCGTACCGACGGCGTGCCCGAGGAGATCTTCGAGAAGGTGGGTCGTGAGGAGATCTATCGCGCCACAGGCATTCAATTCATGCAGATAAACACGATCTATCAGCTCTACTCGTTTGCTAGACAGAGCCCGGAGCTCTATCGTGCAGCCACTCGGTTGCTGCACACGCCGGACCTCTTCAACTACTGGCTCACCGGTAGGATGACGAACGAGTATTCGATTGCGACGACCTCTCAGCTGTTCGACCCCACCACCAAGCGATGGTCGAATGAGCTCATCGCGAAGCTTGGCCTCAACCCGAAGCTTTTCGACGAGGTAGTCATGCCGGGAACGGTCATAGGCGAGCTGCTGCCGTCGATTGCCGCCGAGGTCGGAGCAGAGAAGGGTGTTGCGGTTGTCGCGCCCGCGTGTCACGATACGGGCAGCGCCGTCGCCGCGGTTCCCGTGACCGGCGGTCGCGACTACGCCTACCTTAGCTCGGGAACCTGGTCGCTGCTCGGAATCGAATCGCCCGAGCCGATCATCAACGCGAAGAGCTACCAATACAATTTCACGAACGAAGGAGCCGCCGACGGCGGAATCCGATTCCTGAAAAACATCATGGGTCTGTGGATCGTTCAGGAATGCAAGCGCTACTGGGACGGCAAGGGCATGGAGCTCGACTACGCAGAGCTGACGAAGCTCGCCGAAGAGCACGGGCCGGCGGATTTCCGGATCGACCCCGACGATGCTCGATTCCTGAAACCGAGCATCGTGAGCGACAGCATGCCCGACCGAATCTGTAGCTGGTGCAGAGAGAACGGCGAGAAGGTCCCCGACGTGGAGAACCCCTCGCAGATCGCGCGCGGCGTGCTCGATAGCCTATCCGATGCCTACAAAAAGACTATCACCATGGTGGAGGATATCAGCGGACGCAAGATCGAGGAGCTCTATATTATCGGTGGCGGCAGCCAGAATCGCTTGCTTTGTCAACTCGCCGCCGACTCGACCGGAATACCAGTATTTGCGGGACCGGTCGAGGCGACCGCCATAGGGAATATCATGATTCAACAGCTCGCCCTCGGCGGTCTCCAATCCTACGAAGCCGGGCGGGAGCTCGTACGGAAGACCTACAAAGTCGAACGATACGATCCGGCCCGTTAAGGAGAGGCACATGGGGCCGCTGTCACATAGCGAGCTACTCAAGCTCAAGCGCTGGAATACACCCACCATCTACAACGGATGGGAACAGATCACACGACACGACCGGAGAACCCGCTTCAATCAGGAGGGGATCCACGATTTTATGCCTCAAATGGGCCCGATGATCGGCTATGCCGTAACCGTCGTATGTGAACCGGGGAATCCCGCCCACCAGGAGAACACCTCTGCCATCGCCGAATACCGGCGCTACCTTGCCGACTCACCCGGGCCGAAGATAGTGGTCCTTCAGGACCTCGACAAGCCTCGCGTGCTCGGCTCGTTCTGGGGAGAGGTCAACGCGAATGTCCACAATTCGCTCGGATGTGTGGGGACGATAACCGACGGAGGAGTCCGTGATCTCGATGAGATGGCGAACGCCGGTTTCAAGGCAATTGCTGCGCGAACCTGTGTCGGCCACGCATACGCCTGGCCGGTGCGCTGGAACTGTCCGGTCGAGGTGTTCGGGTGCGAGATCCGGCCGGGAGACCTTATTCACGCCGACAAGCACGGTTTCCTGGTGATCCCCGAGGAAGATCAGGAGAAGCTCCTCGATGCGGTGCTCTTTATGGACAATAACGAGTGCGATACCGTCATCCACGCCGCACGTTCGGCATCCGGAAAGAGCTTCGGCGAGCTTCTCGAGGACCTTGCCGAGGCGGGAAACGAGTTCTCGAAGAACGCACAGGGGAAATTCAAGAGAAAGGGTGAATGGAAATGACGATCGACAAACAGAGCACAACCGTCGGTTTCATCGGAACCGGAGTAATGGGGCGAAGCATGGCCGGTCACCTTCTCGAGTCGGGTTTTGCGCTCCATGTGTACAACCGCACGAGGGAAAAGGCGGAGGAGCTTCTCTCTCGCGGGGCGATCTGGGAGGAATCCCCGGGGGCGGTGGCCCGGGCCGTCGATGCAACGATCGCCATCGTCGGTTATCCGCAAGACGTTGAAGAGGTCTTCCTTGGCCATGATGGCGTCGTTCGCAACGCGAAACAGGGAGCTCTCATCATTGACATGACCACTTCCAGCCCCGAGCTTGCCGAGCGAATCTATCACGATGCGGCAGAGAGAGGGGTGAGTGCACTCGATGCGCCGGTGTCGGGAGGAGATGTCGGCGCCCGCGAAGCGAGACTTTCGATCATGGTCGGCGGCGACCGGGAGGCATTCGAAACCGCGAGGCCGTTATTCGAGCTCATGGGAAATGCGGTCTATCAGGGGCCGAAAGGGAGCGGCCAGAAGACGAAGATGGCGAATCAGATTGCCATCGCGGCGGGAATGCTCGGGGTTTGTGAGGCGATTGCCTACTCCGTGCGTTCGGGTCTCGATCCGAAGACCGTGCTCTCGAGCATCGAAAACGGGGCCGCGGGGAGCTGGTCGCTTTCCAACCTCGGGCCACGAATGATTGCCGGCAACTTCGATCCAGGCTTCTATATCAAGCATTTCATCAAGGACATGCGGATCGCGATCGATTCCGCGGCGAGCTATTCCTTGGACGTTCCGGGCCTGGAGCTGGCCCTCTCGATGTACGAGGAGCTTGCGCGCAAGGGAATGGACAGCCTCGGCACGCAGGCTCTCTATAGGCTCTACACTGACGGAGCCTAGCCGCGTGCGCGTACAACTGTTGAAACGGCTGTGACTTGAGCGCGTCTGGTTAAACCGGTTCATCTGTTCTTCATCAAGCCGCTCTACTATGGAGGTGATGTCGGCGATGAGAATACTGGTTGTGGAAGACAACCGAAAGCTTGCAGCGTCGTTGCGGGACGGGCTCAAACAGGAGGGGTACGTTGCTGAATGTACCTATGACGGTGTCAGCGCCGAGGAGCAGATTTCCACCTTTCCTGACGACTATGATCTGGTGATACTGGACATCATGCTGCCCGGACGGGACGGAATCACGGTCTGCAAGAATCTCAGGTCGCAGAAGGTGCGCGTGCCCATCCTGATGTTGACGGCAAGGGACACGGTGAAGGACCGCGTCATGGGCCTCGATATCGGGGCCGATGACTATCTCGTCAAACCCTTCAGCTTCGATGAGCTTACCGCCCGCATTCGAGCGCTCCTTCGCAGGCCCCGTGAGCAGGTACCTGTCGTGCTCCAAGCGGGCCCCATCGCTCTCGATACGACCACCCAGGAGGTCACGGTCAACGGTACTGAGGCCGTCCTGACCCTCAAGGAGTTCCGGCTGCTGGAGTTGCTCATGCGCCATCCGAACCAGGTGCTCTCACGAGAGCAGATTCTCAACAGCCTCTGGGACTACGACGCCGATTGGGGAAGCAACGTGATCGATGTTCACGTGAAAAATCTACGGAAGAAGTTGTTTGGGACCGGGAAGAATGACACCATTGAGACAATTCGGGGAGTGGGCTACCGGCTTAAGGAGTGACCCGTTTCGCTGGGCACGCCTGAAGCTTACCTTCTCCTATCTCGCGATCATCACAATAATCGTGGTCATCTTGAGCAGCTCGGTCTACTCATTTCACGCGATCAACGTGAGCCGGGCGGAGCATCACTTCACCGAGCGCTTCGAGCTCCGAACGATTCCCGGATCGCCGGGGGGACCGCTCATCCCTCAGATTACGGTCATCCCGTCGCTCCCGCGTTCCTTCGAACGCAGCTTCTACGACTACCTCGAGGATCTTCGCCGTTCGATCATCATCGGCGACATCATTACGATCATCATAGCGGGAGCCCTGAGTTTCCTGCTGGCGGGCCGAACGCTGCGGCCGATCAAGGAAATGCTCGACCGCCAGTCGCGCTTCTTCGCGAACGCCACGCATGATCTCCGGACTCCTCTGGCGGTCATGACGACGGAAGATGAGGTCGCGCTGCGCCGCAAATCGATCGACGACAGCGCGGCGCGAGAGGTCATTACCAGCAATCTCGAAGAGATCAGGCGAATGTCGAAAATGGTCGAACAGATGAGAATTTTGAGCCGAACCCAATCGGGTGGGAACAACGGCAGACCGGTCGCACGGGAAGAGCTCGACCTGTCGGAGATTGCGCGTATCGTGGTCTCGAAAATGGCCCGAAGGGCCGAGGAGCTCGGAGTCTCTATCGTCGCAGACCCGCTCTCGGAGGGATCGATCCGCGGCAATCGGGACTCATTCGAGCGAGCGCTGTTCAACGTCGCGGAGAACGCACTCTCGTATACGCCCAGCGGCGGAGAGGTGAGAATCTCGGTGCAGCGCGATGGAACACACCTCGAGCTCGCCGTGATCGACAGCGGAATCGGCATTTCCGAGAAGGATCTTCCCCACATCACAGAACCCTTCTACCGTGCCGACGAGGCGAGAAGCACGAACACCGGCGGCTCGGGACTCGGTCTCACCATCGTCGCCGACATTGTCACCGCACACAGCGGAACCCTTCACATCGACAGCGCTCCCGGCAAGGGAACCGCGGTTCGCATGCGATTTCACCTTCTGTAATTTTTTTCCTCTGCTTCATACTCCCTTCATCTTGCTTTCTTACTGTAGCGGTGAATGGAGGTTGATTTCGTGAAAACAAAGCTACGACGAGTCTTGCTGGCGTCGACATTGCTCGCCGGCATCGCGTTCAGCACCTATGGTGTCTTTGCACGCGCTCTTTCCACATCGAAGCTCGCGTCCGTTCCCCCAAGGTCACCGGCGAAGGGGTCGGCGAAGGCAGGAAGCGCCGCAGTTCCGGCATCATCGGCTATGGGCAAATCGGCAGCGAACGCCGTAATGACGACTGCCGGTGCGTCAGGAGCAAACGCAGGGCAGGGAGCCGTGCCGATGGTTCAAGCCTCATACGGCAACATGAGCGACGGCAACTACGTCGGCGCCAGGGAGTACGCCTACTACGGCTACGTCCAGGTCGCCGTAGTCGTCCAAAACGGTCAGATCGCCAACGTGAAGGTGCTCGAGCATCCGAATGACAACGGGACCTCCCGCTACATCAACAGCATCGCAATGCCCTACCTCGTGCAAGAAGCGGTGCAGGCGCAGAGCCAAAACATCAACCTGATATCGGGTGCGACGCTTTCGAGCATGGCGTTCGTGAAATCGCTCGGTACGGCGATTTCAAAGGCGCAGTCGGCGTGAAAAGCGAGAAGCTGCACGAGCTGCCTCCGGCGGCAACCGCGCCGGTGCTGGAGGAAACGGAGATCATCATGGGTCTCCCGATCACGGTCGTGCTCGTTGACCGCAGCGAGAAGAAGTACGGTGGAAGGCGGGGCACCGGCTATGCCGGTGCCCACGCACCGGCGGAAGAGAGCGGGCAGCAGATGCACGAAGATGCGGCTCGAGTATTCGATTTTCTTCGTGAAATCGACGAGCAGTTCAGCCCCTACAAGGACACGAGCGAGGTAAGCCGAATTAACCGTGGGGAGATCTCCCCTTCTGACTACAGCGAGGAGATGAACCGCGTCCTCGAGCTCGCTGAGGATACAAAGCGGTTGACCCGAGGATATTTCGATGTCTGGCACGAACAGAAATTCGACCCCTCCGGCATCGTGAAGGGACTCGCTCTGCACGATGCAGGAAAGCTTCTGCAAGACCTCGGATATCAAAACTTCTGCATAGATGGAGGAGGCGATATCGAGGTGAGGGGCAGAAACGCCGGAGGTCGAAAGTGGCGGATCGGAATTCGAAACCCCTTCAGCCCCGACGGTATCATCAAGGCGCTCGTGCTCGAGGACCGTGGCATCGCGACGTCCGGTCTCTATATCCGGGGAGAGCACATCTACAATCCTATCGAAGGTGGAAATGCCACCGCTATCGCGAGTATGAGCGTCGTTGGCCCCAATGTGTATGAGGCCGATCGAATCGCAACCGCCGCGTTCGCCATGGGACAGGCGGGATTGGAGCTTGTCGCGTCATTGCCCGATTTTGACGGGTACATGGTCGAAGACAACGGAATCGCAACCTACACCGACGGATTCTTGAGGTACGTAACACTATGATTCGCTTGATTGACAACCTACTGAACCGCATCACGATGTACCGCCTCGTTCTCTACTACCTGGTCGCGCTTATCGTGCTCGGTTTCATACTCGCCTTCGCGCACGTCATTCTTGTTCAGCCGGTCGCCCTGGTATCAACACTCGTCATCTACCTCGTTGTGACCCTCGCCGCCAACGCCCTCTTTGCGGGGCTCATGCGCATCAAAGCCAACAACGAGTCAACGATAATCACCGCGCTCATTCTCACGTTAATCTCGGGACCGGTGTCGGCTATCAGCGACCCTCTGCATGCCTTCTACCTTGCGCTCGCCGGGATCTTCGCAGTCGCTTCGAAGTATCTGCTCGCACTCCGCCGCCAGCACATCTTCAATCCCGCGGCTCTCGGTATCTTCCTCACCGGGGTCCTCTTCGGGCAATACTCCACGTGGTGGGTGGGAAGCCTGCAGATGCTTCCGCTCGTTGTTGTCGGCGGAATTCTCGTGCTGCGGAAGATCAACCGATTTCGGCTCGTAGGTACCTTTCTCGTTGCTTTCGTGGTGTTTCTCGTCGGGCAGAGTCTCATACAGGGGAACGGGTTCGGGTTTGCATTTACCACCGCACAGTTCGTTTTCCTGCACACCGAGATACTCTTCCTCGCGGCAGTCATGCTTATCGAGCCGTTGACCTCTCCAAAGACGATCGGAAAGGAGATGATCTACGGTACCATTGTAGCGTTCTTCCTTCTACCGCAGATGACGATCTTCGGTTTCACTATCACGCCCGAGCTCGCTCTGCTGATCGGAAACCTCTTCTCCTACATCGTGAGTCCGAGCTTCAAGCTGGTGCTCGAGCTCAAGGAGCGAAAGGAAATTGGCGCGAACATCATGAGCTTCAGCTTCGCCTATCCGAAGAACTTCAAGCACCGTCTCGGTCAGTACATGGAGTGGACTCTGCCGCTCAAGAAGAGCGACAGCCGCGGGAATCGCCGCTACTTCAGCATCGCCTCCTCGCCCACCGAAGAGAAGCTCATGATCGCCGCACGTTTCTACGACGGTTCGAGTGCGTTCAAACGCGAGCTCTCGCGGATGGCCCCTGGCCAACGCATCGTTGCGGCGGAGCTGTCGGGGGATTTTGTGTTGCCCTCAGACCCGGATATTCCGCTCGTCTTCATAGCGGGCGGCATCGGAATTACGCCTTTCCGCAGCATGATCAAGTACCTCGTCGACAAGGGAGAGAAGCGCAACATCACGCTGTTCTATTCGAACTACACCACCGACGAGATCGTCTTCAAAGATGTTTTTGACGAGGCCGAGAAGACTGTCGGGCTCAAAACCGTATACACGCTGACCGATTTCAACAAGGTTCCGAGTGAGTGGTGCGGCAAGACCGGATTCGTCGACGGGGAGATGATCTCCCAAGAGGTACCCGACCTCCACGACCACCACTTCTTCATCTCCGGTTCACTCAACATGGTGGAGCACTTGAAGCAGGCGCTCCACAGCGTCGGAGTGCACGCATCGCGCATCCGAACCGACTTCTTCCCGGGCTACTCGATGTAGCCGCAAACGGCAGGGCGGGAGCGGCAGCGAGCTGTTGCTCCCGGGCCGTGCCGCCCCGGGGCCGTTCGCGAACGGAACAAGGCGAACGCCCCCGGGGCGAGTGCGATGCCAGATAGCGCCCGCCTCCTCCTTAATTCCCTTCACCGCCGGCGGCCGAAACCAGCGGCCGCCGGTTCTATTTCGCTTCGCGCATGGAGAGCATATCCTCACGTACCGTCGACTACGGGAAGCTCAGCGGTCGACTGTTCTGAACGCTGATTGGTCGCTGCTCTTGACAGGCGCGGGGATTGCTCAAACAATCAAACTCAATGAGTGGTCTCGTTAGTGTTGCTCAAGAGGGTCAGGTAACCCGAAGTGTCGATTCAGATTGACATCAGAACGGTTTTCTTCGCCGATGCAATTGCGCTGACCGTCGTCGCGGTATGCTTCCTGATCGTCGCGTTGAGCCGAAAGGTGTACAGGGGGTTCGGACGGTGGACCGCGGCGACCTTCATATTTGATGTCGGTCTCGTTCTGATCGGGCTCCGCGGAGTCCTCCCCGCGTCGCTCACAATTGTGGTGGCAAACGGTGTGATCCTCGTCGCGGTCGCGCTGGTGTACGACGGAATGGCCGCGTTTTGCGATCGGCCTCCGAGGCGCCTGCTTTTCCTTCTGCCCGGGCTGGCATGGCTTCTCCTGTTTCTGTTCTTCACCTACGTGCATCCGAACACACAGATCCGTACGGTCATCCTACTGTCGGTGTCACTCTGGTTTGCTGCGTTCATAATGACGCTCCATTTTCGCCGCATTCATCTACAGTATGGATACAACTGGATGTTGTCGCTCGGCTTCATCGTCATGTCTCTCGTGGTGGTTCTTCGGCTTGTCTATACCATCGTTGCGGCTGGGTCGGCGGACACACTGATGGGTGAGGATCTTCTCCAAGGTGTCTTTTTGATGACCACGTTTGCGGCGGGGCTGTTCATCTCAATTGGGCTCCTTGTGCTCAACGTGCAACGAACCGAGCGAGACCTCGAGGGGTCCACGGCGGAGGTGAAAACACTTCAGGGAATCATTCCGATCTGCGTTTCATGCAAAAGAATTCGAGATGACGACGGTTTCTGGAACGCCGTGGATACCTATGTCGAACAGCACACAGATGCGGAGTTCTCCCACGGACTCTGCCCGGAATGCATGGACCGGCTCTACCCCGACTATGTTCCAAAAGAAGAATAGAGCGGCCTGCCATGCACGGCGCACGGATCGAGGAGCTATTCTGGGAGGGAATCGAGCAGGGTGATGCGTCCGCTCGAGCCGTCGAGGCGGATGCGCTGGCCGGTTACCAGGCGGAGGGTCGCTTCGTGTACACCGACCACTGCAGGGATTCCGTACTCGCGCGCGACCACGGCGCCATGGGTCATCATCCCGCCGACCTCCATGATGAGCCCGGCAGCGATGAGAAAGAGCGGAGTCCACGAGGGATCGGTTCCCGGACAGACCAAGATTTCGCCCGGTTGGAGCCGCGATGCCCGCGGGTCGAGCACCACACGCACATTGCCCTCGATCGCTCCCGGCGAGACGGGACTTCCGGTCATCGACTTTCTCTCCTGTGCGGTGTTGCTGCCGCTGTGCTCGGTGGCGGCGTCAGATGCACGATCGGCCAGCCCCTCGTAGAAGGCGCGCCCGTCGCTGAGAAGGAGACGAGGGATTTGGCGACGCATAAGCTCCCGCCGGTAGCTTTCACGCCGGGTTTCGACAAGCTCGCGCGCTTCTTCTTCGGGGAGCGCGTCAGTTCCGAAGAGCTGCTGCTCTGAAAGGGTGAGGTAGAAGAGATCGTCCGGCCTCGCGAGATAACCTTCGCGAGCCATCTCCCCTCCGATTGCCTTGAGACGGCGGCGAAATACCTCCATCATGCGGATCGCGAAGAACTTCGGGTATTCCCGGAATCCGAGGAAGGCCCGCCCACGTTTGGCGGCGAAGTGGACTCGGGCGGCGCGCGCGGCACCGCGAGGACCGGGGGCCGAGGCACGGGCTGCATCCGCGAGGGTTTCGATCGCCCGTTCTGCCTGCGACGAGCTGCGAGCAAAGACGACGTCTGGGGCTCGGTCGGGGTCCTCGATTCGCAGGTATCCCTCGAGCATCTCGAAGAGGTGCTCCGGCTCGTCGCCCCAGCGTTCGCGGCCTGTGTCGATTTCGGCGAGACCGCGCGCGCCGTAGCGCTCGAGGAACTGAGCGACGGCCGTCTGGATTCTTCCGGGCAGTGCCCCTTCAGCATACCGTTGGGCGAGCTCTTCGGGTCGGAGTCCGTCAAGCGCGGCTGAAATGGTGCGATCCTCACGGATCATCTTTGCCACCCTCCACAGCGAAAGGTCCATTTTAGTCGTCGGATTGTTCGGCACGCCTCGTGTCGTCTCGAGAACGAGGTCGCTCATGCCGTGCTGCGGGTTGTGCTCGGAGGCGTCGACACGCTTCGCTACGGAGTTCAGAAGATTGAGGGAGACCATTCCGGTCGCGACACCCGAGAGAAGGCGGATGAACATCGGCGGTATCAGCCGGTTGAACACCTGCTCGACGGCGGCCCCTGCCGCGTGCAGGCGATCGACGGTCGAGCCTTCGGGCTCCGGGATGCGGCGAACTCGGTCGAGCAGATCCTCTGCCCGAGCTTCGAGTTGCCGCCGTCGTCTCCGGGGAGCAATCATGTTCCGTATGAGGTTTCCGGCGACCGGGCCGAGGAACCGCGCGAGACGAAGAAGGGTCGAAACCCTGATTCCACGGCCCACGGGCCGGAGGCGAGGGTCTTCCCAGACGGCTTCGAGTGCCTGACGCACGGTAGGCTCGATAAATGCGAGGCCGCCGCGGGCGACGCGCCGTCCGACGGAGTTGCGCAGCAGGGAGGTGAAATTGACCCAGAGTCGGCCGCCCGCTTCCAGGAGAACCGGCTGGGTGTCTCGAGTATACGGGTAGCCGAATATATGGGAGGCAGAGGCGAACACCTGACGGAGCATATCCGCTCCCAGCGGCGTGATCGGATCCATCAGCCCCTGGATCGCTGCAAACGAGAAGAGTACCTGCAGCTCGTCGCTCGGCATGCCCTCGGGAATCGGGAAGAGTGAGGTGATGGCACGTGACTGGAGGAGGTAGAGCTTTCCGCGGGAAAGCGCCCACTCGATGTCCTGCGGCACTCCGTAGATTTCTGCGACCCGAGATCCCATCAATGCGAGCTCGAGCACCCGGTCGTCGTTCACGGCCGCCTTCCGACCGGCCCGGCCGTCCCTGTCGTCGACCTCCATCGTACCGCCTCCGCCGCGGCTGCGGATCGCCACTCGCTTCGCGCCTATTGTCCGTTCGAGGATGCGCGGGGCGCGAGCGTCCACTGAGAACCGATCGGGTTCTACCCGCCCGGAAACGAGCGCTTCCCCGAGTCCCACCGTGGCCTCGATGACCGTCTCGGACCTCAGCCCGGTCAGCGGGTTTGCGGTGAACATCACTCCCGAGGCTTCGCTCTCGACCATCTTCTGCACAACGACCGCCAGTGATATTCCGTCCTGGGGAATGTGGTTCCGTGCTCGGTAGCCGATCGCCCGTGAAGTCCAGAGGCTGGCCCAGCACCCGACGATCGCCTCGAGGAGCTGATCGTCGCCGACAACGTTCAGGAACGTCTCTTGCTGTCCTGCAAATGAGAGATCCGGGAGATCTTCGGCGGTGGCGGAGGATCGAACCGCAACGGCCGCCCCGCCGAGACCCCCGCGGGCGATGCGGATCGCGGCTACGAGCTCCTTGGAGAGAGGCGTAGATCGGAAAAGGGTCGTGATGGTGGCCGATATCGTATCGAGCAGCTCCGGTTTCGGATTCGCGGCTGTGTCCGAAGCCGTGACAATCGGTTCGAGCTCCGCGTCGATTCTTTCCGCAAGGCGGTTTGCCGTGACGAATGTCTCGTAGGCATAGGTCGTGACGATGAAGCCATCGGGGACGGGGAATCCGGCCCGAGCGAGGCGGGCGAGGTTGGTGCCCTTTCCGCCGGCAACGCCCAGGCTGGCGTTTTCCGAGTCGAGGGGACAAACGCGATCGGGGAGAGCCGAGGTCGATCTCATGCAGTGCCATCCTTTGTCTGGGTCTCGGCGGCGTTCGATCCAACCATCCCGTGGAGGTAGATCTTCACAAAGACGTCGAGCGATTCATCGTTCTCTGGAAAGTTGCCCGGCAGAACGATCGAGGTCATGAAGTAGGAGAAGATGAGGCCGAAGAAGGAGCGAACCACTACCTCTGGAGGGTAGGGAAGGACGGCTCCGGTGCGCTCCGTCGTCTCTCGAACCGACGCGACGAAGCTCGGGAACAGGTCCGGGAACACGCTGACGAAATGGCTTCCCTGAAACTCCACCAATTCAGTAAAAAGGAGGTTGAGAGCATCCCGATGGGTTCCGAGGGTCTCCACTATCCTGTAGGCGAGCTCGCTGAACAGCTCCTCGACCGTTGCGGCATTCGTGCTTCGAAAGACCGGCAGGAGCTTTCGAAGTGGGTGAAATACGTCGAGCACCGCTCCCCAAATCGTCTCTTTGTCGTTCCAGTGGGCGTATACTCCGCCGACGGTCAATCCGCTCGCGACGGCAATGTCCCGCATCGACGTCGCATGATAGCCGTTCTTGAGAAAAAGGCCGTGGGCGGCCTCGAGTATCGTTCGCCGCGTTCTTTCGCCCTTGGTCGTTGCCGCACCCGACCGGTCCGGCGGTCTCTTGCTCACATCGTTCACCCTGCCTGAATCAGACCGAAATAAAAACGAACGATCGTTTTGTGCTAATGATACCGCCAAATCAACCTTTCGTCAATCGGAAAGATGGTTTTTTGATGCGCCGGGTCGAGCGGCCGGGCCAAGCGAAAATGTGGTATGCTATCTAGACTCACGGGCCGGATCGGCCGCGAGCAATGAAGAATGAGGTGCTTATGCAGACCGGTATATTCTACGTCCGCCTCAAGGCGGAGATTGATCCCAAGGAGTTTCGTGTTGAACGGAGCGGGAAGACGGTCTTCGTGGGTGAGTTGTTGACGACGGGCCGTCCCTACCCCGTGCTTGCCGTCGAGTACGTGCGGGG
>Ga0307440_1001056_pt1 | contig 13521 bp, 16 predicted proteins | sample SalMarWE160410MG_FD_202150 | JGI IMG/M metagenome (GOLD analysis project Ga0307440, IMG submission 202150) | Salt marsh sediment microbial communities from the Plum Island Ecosystem LTER, Massachusetts, United States - WE1604-10 | ecosystem: Environmental > Aquatic > Marine > Intertidal zone >... | reverse complement strand
CTGGATGGCTTCCTGGCCAAGCAGTACGGTTGGCAGAGCCCGCTTGGGGGCATCCTCGATCCGCTGGCCGACAAGGTGCTCCTGATGGCTTCCTTCCTGGTGCTCGGCACTCTGTCGCTCGTTCCCGCCTGGCTGGTGGTCGCCGTGATCTTCCGGGATCTTCTGATCATGGGGGGCGCCCTGATGTACCACTACGGGGTCGAGCAGCTGGAAGCCGCGCCAACTCTGATGAGCAAGATCAACACCCTCCTTCAGATCCTGCTCGTCGTGCTTGTGATCACCGATGCAGGGCCGATGCCCCTCTCGCAGGGCATCCTCAGCCTTCTCGTCTGGTCCTGTCTCGCGACCGTCGTCGTGAGCGGGTCGCAATACGTTTGGATCTGGTCCCGCAAGGCAGCGGAGAAGGGATGGCGCGGGGGGTAACGGCCGGAGGTCGCGGGTCAGGTGGGGGGCTCGATCAGCTCCCGGACCAAACGGACGGTCGGCCGGCGCTTCTCCCGCAGGCTCTTCTCATCGAGGCGATTCAGCAGATCGAGCAGGGCGCCGGCATCCCGCCGATACCGGCGCATGATGTAGCGCGAAAGGTCAGGGCCGATCTGCAGGCCGCGCCGGTGCGCCGCCTCCCGGAGCAACTGCTCGCACTCCTCCTCCCCGAGGGGATGTAGCCGGTAGCCGGGCCCCCAGGCCAGGCGGGAGCGCAGATCGGCAAGTCCCAGGGCCAGATCGCAGACAGGTGCCTGCCCGCTGATCAGTAGTCCCCGGTGGGCGGCGCGCACCCTGTTGAACAGGTCGAACAGCCCAAGCTCCCACGCCTGGTCGCCTGCCACGGTCTGGATATCGTCCAAGGCGATCAGCTGGGCGGCTTCGAGGTCCGTCAGCAGCGAGGGGGCGAGCCCAGGCTCTCCCAGCGGGACGTAGACGATCGATCTTCCGGTCCGGCTCGCCTGATGACAGGCTGCGTGCAAGAGGTGGGTCTTGCCGGTGCCGGGGGGGCCGAAGAGGTAGATGAAGGGGTCCCCCCGTCCCGCGGCCCAGGCGACGACCGCTGCTACGGCCTCGGTGTTGGGGCCAGCGAGGAATTCCGAGAAGTCCGCCTCCGGGCGCAGTTGGACGGGGAGTGGGAGCTGATCCATGTCGCTGGCCGCGCCCCGTCATCTGCCCAGCGCTGCCGCCGTAGCCGCCAGGCGTTTCCCGAGGGCGTGGCAGAGCCGTTTCTCCTCGTCGCTCAGTGGGCGGTCGCTCTCAGTCCCCGCCAGGTGAGAGGGACCGTAGGGGGTGCCGCCGGCGGCGGTGCGCAGGAGGTCGGTCTCGGTGTAGGGCAGACCGAGCACCAGCATGCCGTGGTGCAGCAGGGGCAGCATCATGGAGAGCAGGGTGGCTTCTTGACCGCCGTGTAGGCTGGAGGTGGAGGTGAAGACGGCGGCGGGCTTTCCCACGAGTGCACCCGACAGCCAAAGCGGGCTGGTACCGTCCAGAAAATACTTGAGCGGTGCCGCCATGTTGCCGAAGCGGGTCGGGCTCCCGAGGGCGAGCCCCGCGCATTGCCGTAGGTCCTCCGTATCCGCGTAGGGCGGACCGGCGGGCGGGATGCTGTCTTCCGTGGCCTCGCAAACGGCGGAGACCGCAGGCACGGTCCGCAGCCGGGCCTCCATACGGGGGACCTCTTCGACTCCCCGGCCGATCAGGCGGGCCATCTCCGCGGTCGCGCCGAAACGGCTGTAATAAAGAACGAGGATGTAACCCACGTGATCAAACCAGCTCGAGGACCGACTCGGGCGGGCGCCCCAGGATCGCTTTCCCGCCCTTGACCACGATGGGGCGCTCGATGAGCTTGGGGTGGGCGACCATGGCCGCGATGAGCTGCTCCCGGGTAAGGGCCGGGTTGTCCAGCTCGTTCGCCTCGTACTCCGGCTCCTTCGTACGCATCAGGTCCCGGGGCTTCAGGCCCAGCATATGCAGCAGCCGTCCCAGTGTCGCGACATCCGGTGGCTCCTTGAGATACTCAACGATCTCCGGCTCGATCCCCCGTTCCCGCAGAAGGCTGAGCGCTGCCCGCGACTTGCTGCAGCGGGGATTGTGGTAGATGGTGATGGTCATGCGGTTCCTCATTGGCCAAAGCCGCATTATTCTAAGGGTCCTGCTTGAAACTCCAAATCGCAAACATGACTGAGCAAGCAACCGAAAAGCACCTCTGTTTCCGCTGCGTGGTCGCCGGCCGAGTCCAAGGTGTGTTCTTCCGGGCGTCCGCGCGGGAGCAGGCCCAGCGGCTCGGATTGACCGGCTACGCGCGCAACCTCCCGGACGGGCGCTTGGAGATATTAGCGTGCGGCGAGCCTGCGGCGGTCGCGCAGCTGAGGGAATGGCTGCGTACTGGCCCGTCGATGGCCGAGGTCACGGGTGTCGCCTGCGAGCCGGCTCCGTATCAGAGTCTGACCGGCTTCGCTACCCACTAGGCAGGGGATTCCACTGCAGCTGCCCCCTCTGGCGGACGGCCGCATCCTGCGCCGCTACCAGCGGTTCCTCGCAGATGTGGAGCTAGCCGGCGGCGAGCTGGTGACGGCCCATGTCCCGAATACGGGTAGCATGGCCACCTGCTGGACGGAGGGGGCCCGGGTGCAGCTCAGTCACAGCGATGCTCCCCACCGGAAGCTCGCCTGGACACTGGAGCGGGTGGACATGGGGTCAGGGTGGGTTGGCGTGCATACCGGCCGTGCCAATCCGGTGATGGCGGAAGGCATCGTCGCCAGCCGAATCCCAACCTTGGCAGGATACCGACAGCTGCGGCGTGAAGTGAGCTTCGCCCCGGCCGGTCAGCCGAGGGGGCGGCTCGACATCGGACTCGGCGATGGCCCTGCCCCGGATGCCCTCGTGGAGGTCAAGAACGTCACCCTCCTGGACGATGAGCGCCTGCGTTTCCCGGATGCCGTCAGCCTTCGCGGCCGCAAGCATCTGGATCTTCTGCTCGCGGCGGTTCGGGAGGGGCGCCGGGGCGTCGTGCTGTTCGCGGTGAACCGGCCGGAGGGGACCCGCTTTGGTCCCGCCTGGGCCTTTGATCCCGGCTACGCAGAGCGTCTCGCACAGGTCGCCGCTGCCGGCGTGGAGATCCTGGCCGTCCGGATCCGCCACACGGCCGACGGGATGGAGGTGGGTGACGCCGTAGCGGTGGATCTGGAGCGGTGAAGAGAGCGGTTATCTATAAGCCTTCAGCCTTCAGGTGCCGGTCTCTAACGGTCGACCTTCGTCTTCGGTATTCGCGGGGCTTTGCCTGTCGCTAACGATCTGATCTCCTTTCTGCCCTCTGCCCCCAGCCCTCAGTAACCCCCCCTATTCGACAGGTCGAGGGGGCGCGGATAAGCGGCGACACGGCGGATACCGGTATCGATGTGCCCGTCGGCGTGCAGCTCGAGCCAGCGGAAGCCGGGTGTCAGGCGGTCCATGGCGAAGGCCCTGCTGCCGGGCAGGAACTGGATGCAGGTGGAGGGGGAGCCAAGCAGGAGGATCTGGTCCCTGCGGGCGGTGAACTCTTGATGCACATGACCCCACAACACCCCTCTGACCTGGGGATGACGGTCGATCACCCGAAAGAATGTCGCCGGGTTGTCGAGGGCCATGGTATCCATCCAGGAGCTGCCCACGGGTACCGGCTGGTGATGCAGGCAGACCAGTGTATACAGCCGGCGATGCTCGGCGAGGGTCCGCTCGAGTATTTCCATCTGCGTTCCGTCCAGGTGTCCCCCATCCTTGCCCGGCACGGTAGAGTTCAGAAATACCAGGTTCCAGCCCCCGATCCGGGCGCTGGACTCCGTCCGGAAAGGGCTGCCGGAGAGGATTTCCGCCATGAGGGACGGAGAGTCGTGATTGCCCGGAATACAGTGGCAGGGCGTGTCCAGGGCTGCCAGGCGCGTTGCCAAGTAGCTGTATCCCACCCGTGTCTCATCGTGAACCAGATCCCCCGTGACCAGGATCCGCTCCGCGGGCCAGGAGGTTTTCCGCACTAGATCGAGCACGAGCTCGAACGTGGCACGGGTGTTCTGTCCCATTAGCTCACCATTCGCATGGGCAAACAGGTGCATGTCAGTCAGCTGAAGGAGACGCACGCCGCCATTTCTCGCTGGTGCTTTGGGGAGGCAAGCTCGGATCCTTGAATGTTCAGTGGGGACGTTCGATGGCCTATCCTGGCATTAGTACAGGGTCTATAGTTTCCGTAAATGGGCTGGGGGGTGGCCGATGGATTTCTATCAATCTCCACGTCCAGGAAACCGCAAACCAGTTCACAAAATGAGCCGAGCGGATCGCAGCTTTCACGGTAACCACGCGGGGGTTCGATGACTCTCAACGAGCTGAGATACGTTGTGGCAGTCGCAAGGGAACGCCACTTCGGGCGCGCGGCGGAGGCCTGTTTCGTTAGCCAGCCGACTCTGAGTGTGGCCGTGAAGAAGCTCGAGGATGAGCTCGGAGTGAGCTTCTTCGAGCGGGGAGTTGGGGAAGTCACCGTCACCGAAGTGGGTGATCGGATCGTGGCCCAGGCTCAGCGCGTGCTGGAAGAGGCCGAAGCGGTCAAGCGGCTCGCCCGCCAAGGAAAGGATCCCTTGGCGGGGACCCTTCGGCTGGGGGTCATCTACACCATCGGACCCTATGTTCTGCCCCAGCTGATCCCGCTGGTGAGGGAGGAGGCTCCGGCCATGCCCCTGATGATCCAGGAGAACTTCACCTCCGTTCTGAGCGACCGCCTCAAGCGGGGCGACCTCGATGTCATCATCATCTCGCTGCCGTTTGACGAGCCCGGCATCTGTACCCGACCCCTTTACGACGAGCCCTTCGTGGTGCTCGTGCCGGCGACTCATCCCTGGCGCGACGATGAGGCCGTCACTCCGGAACGGCTTGCGGCGGAAAGTGTCCTGCTGCTGGGCCCTGGCCACTGCTTCCGGGACCAGGTGCTGCAGGTCTGTCCGAAGTGCCTGCAATCGGCCTCCTCCGGATCGCTGCAGCGCAGCCTCGAAGGCGGATCGTTGGAGACGATTCGGTGCATGGTGGCCAGCGGCGCGGGGATTACGGTACTCCCCTGCACTGCCGCCCGGGTCGCCGGCTTCTCGAACGGCCTCGTACGCGTCTGTCGTCTTGCCGACCCGGTCCCTTATCGCCGGGTTGCCCTGGCCTGGCGGCGTTCCTTCCCGCGCCTGCCGGCAGTCGACGTCATCGAGGAGGCTGTCCGCGCCGCACTCCTGAACGGGGTCACCTACGTGGCCCCAGAGGACGAGATGGTCATGCGCGCAGTCTCCTCACGTGGCTGATAAACGAAAGCTATCAGCCTAATTGGAAGAAACAATTTCTGTTGCCGCGTGCCCGCCACTATTTTCCCGTCTCTCGTGCTCGAGGCGACAGCATTGCATCCGACTAATGGAGGAAACCATGGCACTGAAAGGTAGCAAGACCGAAGAGAACCTGAAGGCCGCGTTTGCCGGGGAGTCCCAGGCCAACCGGCGCTATCTCTACTTTGCATCGAAGGCGGACGTGGAGGGGTACAACGACGTGGCAGCGGTGTTTCGCTCCACGGCGGAAGGGGAAACGGGGCACGCGCACGGGCATCTGGAGTACCTGGAGGAGTGCGGTGATCCTGCCACGGGCATGCCATTCGGCGGAACGGGGGCAAACCTGAAGACGGCGATTGCCGGAGAGACCCACGAGTACACGGACATGTATCCGGGGATGGCCAAGGCGGCGCGGGAGGAAGGCTTCGAGGAGGTTGCCGACTGGTTCGAGACCCTGGCCAAGGCGGAGCGCTCCCACGCCAATCGCTTCCAAAAGGCCCTGGACGCACTCGACGCCTGATCCGCGGATCACACGGCCTGCCACGACAAAAGGGGCGGCTCGGCGCCCCTTTTCAGTCAAAACCCTTCCGTCGAGGTAAAGAGGCCAACGCGCAAGTCTTTGGCCATGTAGATCTGCCGCCCGTCCACCTCCACCGTCCCGTCACCGATGCCGAGGACCAGCTTGCGGCTGATCACCCGCTTCATGTCGATGCGGTAGGTGACCTTCTTTGCACTCGGCAGCACCTGTCCGGTGAACTTGACCTCACCCACTCCGAGGGCGCGCCCATGCCCCGGGTTACCGATCCAGGCCAGATAGAAGCCCACAAGCTGCCATAGGGCGTCGAGGCCGAGGCAGCCAGGCATGACCGGGTCACCCGGAAAGTGGCAGGAGAAGAACCAGAGGTCGGGACGGATGTCGAGCTCCGCCAGGATCTCACCCTTGCCATAGGCCCCGCCCGTGTCGGTGATCCTGGGGATCCGATCGAGCATCAGCATACTGGGGGTTGGGAGCTGGGCGTTGCCGGGCCCGAACATCTCCCCCCGGCCGCAGGCCAGGAGGTCCTCGCGGTCGAAGGACTGCTCTTTGCTCATGATCTCTCTAGCCCGCGTCGTTCTGACGCAGGCGCTGGAAGAGGAAGGAGACGATCTCGTCCAGGGGGACAAAGGTGGTCTCCGCATCCCGGCGGCCTTTGTACTCGACCGTTCCGTCGTCGAGCCCCTTATCCCCGATCACCACGCGGTGAGGAATGCCGATGAGCTCCATATCCGCAAACATGAAGCCGGGGCGGGCATCCCGGTCGTCCAGCAGGACCTCGATACCGGCGGCGGCGAGCTCTCCGTAGAGCCGGTCGGCCGCCTCCCGGACCCGGTAGGACTTGCCAAGCTTCATAGGGAGGAGGGCCACCTCGAATGGGGCGATCGGCTCAGGCCAGATGATGCCGCGCTCGTCGTGGTTCTGCTCGATGGCGGCGGCCACCACCCGGGAGACGCCGATGCCGTAGCAGCCCATGGTCATGGTCACCGCCTTGCCGTCCTCGCCGAGTACGGTCGCCTTCATGGCGGCGCTGTACTTGCGCCCGAGCCGAAAGACATGGCCGACCTCGATGCCCCGGGCGATGGTCAAGGTGCCGTGCCCGTCGGGGCTCGCGTCTCCCTCCACCACGTTGCGGAGGTCCGCCACCTTGGGCAGGGGCAGATCTCGGCCCCAGTTGAGGCCGAAGCGGTGCTTGCCGTCCACATTGGCCCCGGCGCTGAAGTCCGCAGTGACGGCGACCGTGCGATCCACGATGCAGGGAATCGGCAGGTTCAGGGGCCCGAGGGAGCCGGGTCCGGCGCCCACGGCGGCACGGATGTCGGCCTCCCCGGCCATTCGCAGGGGTGCGGCTACCTCGCGGAGCTTCTCGGCCTTGACGGCATTCAGCTCATGGTCGCCCCGGACCAGCAGGGCCACCAGCCCACCGCCGGCCTCTTCGCTGGCGGCCACCACCAGGGTCTTGACCGTGCGCTCAATGGGCTGGCCGAATTGCTCCACCAGGTCGGCGATGGTCCGGGCGTCGGGGGTGTCCACCAGCCGCAGCTCCTCGTTCGGCGCCGGGCATTCCTCGGCGAGGGGCAGCGCCTCGGCGAGCTCGACGTTGGCGGCATAGGCGCCCCCGGTGGAGAAGGCGATGGCGTCCTCCCCTGAGGCAGCCAGAACATGGAACTCGTGGGAGGCATGCCCCCCGATGCTGCCCGTGTCGGCCTGCACCGCCCGGAAATCCAGGCTGCAGCGCCGGAAGATGCGGCTGTAGGTCTCGTACATCACCTGGTAGGTCTCGGCAAGGGATGCCTCGTCCAGGTGGAAGGAGTAGGCGTCCTTCATCAGGAACTCCCGCGCCCGCATCACCCCGAAGCGAGGGCGGATCTCGTCCCGGAACTTGGTCTGGATCTGGTAGAAGTTGATCGGCAGCTGCTTGTAGCTCTTCAGCTCCGTGCGGGCGAGCTCGGTGATGATCTCCTCGTGGGTGGGGCCGAAGCAGAACTCCCGCTGATGCCGGTCGTGAAAACGCAGGAGCTCAGGCCCGTAATGGTCCCAGCGTCCCGATTCCTGCCACAGCTCCGCCGGCTGGACCGCCGGCATCAGGACCTCCAGCGCCCCGGCCCGGTCCATCTCCTCGCGCACGATACGCTCCACCTTGCGCAGCACCCGCAGGCCCAACGGGAGCCACGTATAGAGGCCCGCCGCCAGCTTGCGGATCATGCCCGCGCGCAGCATCAGGCGGTGGCTTGCGACCTCGGCGTCCGCCGGGGTCTCCTTCACGGTCTGGAGGGGAAACAGGGAGGTGCGCATCGTGGCCGCGACAGTGGGCAAAACACTGCATTCTATTTGCCCGCCAAAAAGGGAACAACCAGATCTGGTCCGCTATGCGGACCAGATCTATGCGAGCAACAGAAGTAGGGTCCGCTGCGCGGACCAAGCTGCCTAAAACGTCCCCCCGTTCCAGCCAAACAGGTGCCGTGGGGGCGATGCGAAATCGATATAGACCCTATCCGGGGGCACACCGAAGTGTTGCTCCATCAACCCGCAAAGGGCCGCGGAGAGCTCCGTGGTGGACTGCTCGGGAAGGCCCAGGCTCTTCAGCTCCAGGAAGGCGAGGGGGGCGTCGTCGGCCCCGAACAGCATGTCCGGATTGTTCTCCAGGATGACCATCACGTACCGCTCCGGCTTGCCCAGGAGCTCCGCGAGCTTGGATGAGATGGCCTCTAGGATAGGTTTCCGCCGCTTGGGCGGGACCTCGACATTCGCCTTGATGATCAGCGTTGGCATAAGGGTCTCCCGTTTCGTTGTGTCCCAATCCCACCGGGCCGTACTCCGGTTTTCTGCGAGGGGGCGGAGTTATGGCTGGCGTCAGGCCTCCTGGGATGTATTCACGGTGTCCACTGACCGCTACGGGACGCCGAATACCTGGGCGAGATCCGCTTCTTATTATGCCACGAGGCGGTACCGGTAGAGAGGCGGGCGGGGGCCCCTGAGCAGCGGGGTGCCGCATCTGTAGCTCCCTGCACACCCGCCTATTGGCAGTACCTCGCGATCTGCTGCTCTGCCTCGTGTATCTTCGCCGTCTTCTCCTGCTCGGACAGGTAGCGCGACTGTCCGTTCGGCATCCGCAACGGCCGCGCGCCGAGGTTCTGCAGCGTCTCCAGGTTCTGGCGGGCAGCTGCGCAGTTCTTCGCGCGCTGCTCCGCGGCCGCGTCCTGCTTGGCCTTGTCCTGCGCGGCGCGCGTGCGATCCTCCTGGGCCTTGAAGGCGCGGTCGACCGCGCTCCGCTCGCGTTCCTCTGCCGCCTTCACCTCGTCCGGCGGTGGCGGTGGCGGTGGCTTGAGCTTCACGGCGTTCCCGCTTGGCGGCGGGGACTGGGAGTAGACGGTCCTGCCGTGCTCGTCCACCCAGCGATACATATCGGCCTGCAGCGGAAGCCCGGCCCATGCGGAGACTAAGGCGCAAAGCCAGGCGGTCGGGCGCAAGAATTTGGATGGGAGGCTGAACATGGGGACCCGGACATCGGTGGCTGCGTCGTGCCATCGAAGGTATCGGCCCAGCTCCTGGGTCGCAACTTGAGCACCCAAAACTGCGGGCGGGCGCACAGCAATCCGCCCTATCTTGACCGCAACGCGGGGGCTCCTGTAGCTTCCGGTTTTTCAATGCCGTTCGAACGGCCTCTCCCGCGCCGGGTTGGCCCCGTCGTGCGGGATCGTCGGAGGGTCCCTGACGTGGAACTGAGTGGTGCCGAGATCGTCGTTCAGGCGCTGATGGACGAGGGCGTGGAGTACGTCTTCGGGTATCCCGGTGGCGCCGTGCTCCACATCTACGATGCCCTGTTCAAGCAGGACAAGGTCAAGCACATCCTGGTGAGGCACGAGCAGGGCGGGGCCCACGCGGCCGACGGCTACGCGCGGGCGACGGGTAAGTGCGGCGTTTGCCTGGTGACCTCCGGCCCCGGGGCCACCAACGCGGTAACCGGGATCGCTACTGCCCACATGGACTCCGTACCCCTCATCGTGCTGACCGGGCAGGTGCCGACGCCGGTCATCGGCAGCGATGCCTTCCAGGAGGCGGACACAGTGGGCATCACGCGGCCCTGCGTGAAGCACAACTTCCTGGTGAAGGATGTCCGGCTGCTCGCGGAGACCATCAAGAAGGCCTTCTACATCGCCAGCTCCGGGCGCCCGGGACCGGTGGTGGTCGACATCCCGAAGGACGTCACCGATCCCAACGTCAAGATCCCCTACCACTATCCGCGCGAGATTCGGATGCGGTCGTACAGCCCCGCCCAAAAGGGTCATCTCGGCCAGATCAAGAAGGCGGTGGATGCGATGCTGGAGGCCAAGCGCCCGGTGTTCTACACGGGCGGGGGTGTGGTCCTCGGCGAGGGCTCGGCTCCCCTGCGGGAGCTCGTTAGGGCGACAGGTTTCCCGATCACCAGTACCCTGATGGGGCTCGGCGCTTACCCCATGTCGGACCGCCAGTTCCTGGGCATGCTTGGCATGCACGGAACCTACGAGGCGAACATGGCGATGCATGAGACCGACATGCTGATCGCCGTCGGAGCCCGTTTCGATGACCGAGTGACGGGCAAGATCGAGCACTTCTGTCCCCACGCAACCATCGTCCACATCGACGTTGATCCCTCGTCCATCTCCAAGAACGTGCGGGTGGACATCCCGATTGTGGGTCCTGTTTCCACCGTGCTGACCGACATGGTCCGCCTCGTCAACGAGCACCGGCGCGCTCCCCACGGAGATGCGCTCGCCGCCTGGTGGGCCCAGATCGAGGAGTGGCGGGGGATGGACTGCCTGCGCTACGACCGCGCGAGCGACAGGATCAAGCCCCAGCTCGCGGTCGAGACCCTCCATAAGGTGACAGGCGGGGACCTCTATCTCACCTCGGACGTGGGCCAGCACCAGATGTTTGCGGCTCAGTTCTACCCGTTCGACAAGCCCCGGCGTTGGATCAACTCGGGAGGCCTCGGGACCATGGGCTTCGGACTGCCGGCGGCCATGGGGGTACAGCTTGCTTTTCCGGACGCGGCGGTCGCCTGTATCTCGGGGGAGGCCAGCATCCTCATGTGCATTCAGGAGATGGCCACCTGCAAGCAGTACTCCTTACCCATCAAGGTGGTCCTGCTCAACAACGGGTATATGGGAATGGTGCGCCAGTGGCAGGAGTTCTTCTACGAGAGTCGGTACTCCCACTCCTATGTGGATGCCCTACCGGACTTCGTGAAGCTGGCAGAAAGCTTTGGGCACGTGGGCATGCGCGTCGAGCGGCCCGGGGACCTGGAGGGGGCGATGCGTGAGGCCTTCGGCATGCAGGACCGCTTTGTCTTCCTGGATGTGGTGGTCGACCCAACGGAGAATGTGTACCCCATGATTGCGGCGGGCAAGGGGCACCACGAGATGCACCTGTCGCCGGAGCGGGAGCTGGCCTGAGATGAGCAACGCGAGACACATCATTTCTGTCCTGTTGGAGAACGAGGCCGGCGCCCTTTCCCGGGTAGCTGGACTCTTCTCGGCCCGGGGGTACAACATCGAGTCCCTCACGGTGGCCCCCACGGACGATCCCTCGCTCTCCCGCATGACCCTGGTCACCGCCGGCAGCGAGGAGATCATCGAGCAGATCAAGAAACAGCTGAACAAGCTGATCGACACGGTCAAGCTGCTCGACCTGTCGGAAGGCCCCCACATCGAGCGGGAGATGATGATGATCAAGCTGCGCGCCCTGAAGGAGGACCGCGAGGAGCTGAAGCGCCTGGCGGACATCTTCCGCGCCAAGATCATCGATGTGACAGACACCAGCTACGTGGTGGAGCTCACCGGCACCTCCACGAAGCTCGACGCCTTCATCGATGCCGTCCCCGACGGCCTCATCGTGGAGGTGGTGCGCTCCGGTCCGACGGGCATTGCGCGGGGCGAGAAGGGCCTGACCCTCTGACCTTTGAATGTCTCGTTGCCGCGGCCCTAAGAAGAACCGCAGAGTGCGCTGGGAATAGACGGCCGGTCGAGATGCGATCGAGGAATGCCCGTCCTGCCGGCGGATGACGCCGGACCGGCACCTTGGCAATCGAATCGAAACCTCTGTGTCCTCTGCGTCTCTGCGGTTCAAACTCCCCCCGACTTTTCTCTGACAATCCCAGGAATATCCATGTCCATCAACGTGTACTACGACAAAGACGCCGACCTGTCACTCATCCAGGGGAAGAAGGTCGCCATCATCGGCTACGGCTCCCAGGGCCATGCCCACGCCAACAACCTCAAGGACTCGGGTGTCTCCGTGACCGTGGGCCTGCGCCCCGGCTCCGCCTCCGCGGCCAAGGCGACAAACGCCGGGCTTGAGGTTAAGCCCATCGGCGAGGCCACAGCCGGCGCTGACGTGGTCATGATCCTGGCGCCGGATGAGCATCAGGCCAAGCTCTACCGGGAGGAGGTTGCACCCAACATCAAGGAACCCGCAGCCCTTGCCTTCGCCCACGGCTTCAACATCCATTTCGGCCAGATCGAGCCCCGGGAGGACCTGGACGTCATCATGATCGCGCCCAAGGGGCCCGGCCACCTGGTCCGCTCCACCTACACCCAGGGCGGTGGCGTGCCCAGTCTGATCGCCGTTTACCAGGACGCCACCGGCCAGGCCCGCGACATCGCGCTTGCCTACGCATCGGCCAACGGCGGCGGGCGCGCCGGCATCATCGAGACGAGCTTCCGGGAGGAGTGCGAGACCGACCTCTTCGGCGAGCAGGTGGTGCTCTGCGGCGGCCTGACCTCCCTCATCAAGGCGGGCTTCGAGACCCTGGTCGAGGCGGGCTATGCCCCCGAGATGGCCTATTTCGAGTGCCTGCACGAGGTGAAGCTGATCGTCGACCTCATTTATGAGGGCGGCATCGCCAACATGCGCTACTCCGTCTCCAACACCGCCGAGTACGGCGACATGACCCGCGGTCCGCGCATCATCACCGACGAGACCAAGGCCGAGATGCGCCGGATTCTGTCCGACATCCAATCCGGCGAGTTCGCCAAGGAGTTCATTTTGGAGAACCAGGCGGGCGCACCCCGGATGAAGGCCCTGCGCCGTCTGGGAGAGGAGCATCAGATCGAGGCGGTGGGGGAGCGCCTGCGGGAGATGATGCCCTGGATCAAGGCGTCGAAGCTGGTGGACAAGACCAAGAATTGAGGACGCCCTCGGCGTCTCAATGGAAAGGCCGCCGGGCCGTTGCCCGGCGGCCTTTTGTTATGGATCATGGCGCAATACGGCTATCGCCTATTGCGCCCTTCTACCGCTCGTCGGCCAGGAAAAAATGGCCAAGTTGTTTTTGAACCGTTACTTAGTAACGAATCAACAATAGGTTGCCCAAGGAATACAAACCTTGTCGTAATCGTAATCGTAATCGTAATCGTAATCGTAATCGTAATCGGAAAAGAAACGCAATTCGGGCATGAGCAACTCGATGCCCTCCGGATTTCGATCCGGTATGTGACTCAGGCACACCAAGTGGCCAAGAGCTTGAAGGGCAGCGAAACCATGCGGTGCGAGAGAATTCCGGCCCTTACGACAGTTTCGACAGCAATTCCCGCCGCAAAAATTTCTATCGTAAAAACAGTGGGTTGGGCCTGAATCGAAAAAAGTTCTTCGTAAACTTTTGCTGCGCAATCAGTATACTGTCACGCAAACCTGAGGTTG
>Ga0307440_1001052_pt1 | contig 13523 bp, 10 predicted proteins | sample SalMarWE160410MG_FD_202150 | JGI IMG/M metagenome (GOLD analysis project Ga0307440, IMG submission 202150) | Salt marsh sediment microbial communities from the Plum Island Ecosystem LTER, Massachusetts, United States - WE1604-10 | ecosystem: Environmental > Aquatic > Marine > Intertidal zone >... | reverse complement strand
TGGGTATCGCGCATGAACCCGATTGCGGGGACTCGTCGGTCGTTGGGAAAATTGCTGAGGCGCGAATTGGCCGACCTTTACGAGGCCGATTCTTGGTGGAACCCAAAGATACATCCCTGGGTGTTTTGCAGTTTCGACAAAACCCTCACGGCGATTCTGCACGGGAACTTACATATGTACAGGGAAGAGGATTTTGAGAAAGAGGAGGAGGAGGAGGAGGAGGAGGAGGACAAACAGGTTCGGTATTATATCCGCTACCGGTGGTTTGGGATGTTCCCGGCCGAAGGGGATGGCAGTGGGGCTGGCTCGACCGATTACCGTACCCAACTCCCCATTTGCACCTCGTCTACGATTCGTGTGGCCAGAGCCGCCATTTCCGTACGGACCAAGCACGCAAAGGACTTTGTCGAACGCGAACTGGGTTTTTTCGGGGCCGCACCACCCCTCAAGAATACCACGAGTCGAACCGAAAGTACCGTGGTGTTGGATGCGATCTGCTTACGGGCGTGGATGGCGTCTCGGGCCACCAAGAAAGTGCGTACCACCTTAGACGATCTGGAGCGAGAGATTCAGCTGTGTCGTTCAGGGAACTACCGAGAAGGAGCCGTACGAGCCGAGGCTACCAAGCGTCGGTTGGAAGACCTCGACTTGGTGCTCCAGTTGTGGGTCGATCAGATGTTGGACCTGGCCTTTTGGATGCAACGGAAACCCCTGATCCGGCAACAGGGATACCGTGACGGTTTCGCCTTGAAACGTGCGGCTACTTTCTTGTTGTATCCCCACGGACGGCGGTTTGTGTCGATTCACGATCTGCCGGATCTGGTGCCTTGGCTTCCGTACACTAGCAACTGCCAGGAACGTACTTACTGGTACCCTGGTGGCGGAGCCGACGGTCTTTCCGTTCCGGTCACCGAATCCACCGGCGCCGACTCGACCGGAAGCAACAATGCTGGAAACACCGATGACGATGCTGGCGGTGACGGTGTGTCGACTTCGGGATCGGCATCATCATCATCATCATCATCATCATCATCGTCATCATCGGGCTCTTCGGCTTCGGCTTCGGTCTCAGCGGCCAGCCAGGGCATGACCGCTCTAGTACACATGGTCCTGAGTAAATCGAACCCACATCCTTGCAAAATACGGAATCTGGACCAGATCGCGGTACGTAACGCCTTGGAGGACCCGCCGGTGGGCCTCGCAGCCATGGACATGATCCACGTGATGTTTATGGGGAATTACGTGGGGTGCCGGCATCGACCCGGATTTGCCACCAGGGCCCGGATACGGGCTCAGAGCCTCACGTTTCGAGGCGCCACGGCAAGGGAGACGGCGACCTGGATGCTCAAGTACTACCGCTTGTTACACCTGTCCTTCAAGATCTGGTACTTGCAGGTAGTCCGGTGGTCCCCGGCTTTCGAGGCCGCTGTGGCCGACGTGCAGAGCCACGCTGAGTATGCCGCCTGTGTCTTGGGTTCGGTGAACCAGATTCACCACATGATCGCGGCGTGGGGCCGTCCTGACCCAGAAAAGTTCAGGGACCGGCGTCATTTGGATTTCGTGGATCTGCCCCCGCCCGAGATGATGGACGACGCGGCCTATATGAGTCATGGGGACGCCAGCCATACTTTGGGGAAACTGCGAAAGGGCTCGTTTATTACCACGCTTTGGGATCGCATGCGAAGCTGGATGCGGAGTCTGTGTACCGAAAAAAGCGACTTGGCACAACAGTACAAAGAGGAAATGACACAAATGATGGTAGTCAGCAAGATCGTGCACTCTCAGCCCGAGTATGGTGCCAGGGTCATGCAGAGTCTGGTCGATGCCAGGCAAGCCTACAAAGACCCAGAACCCGCCTGGCGTGTTGGAGTGCCGGGCCAGTTGGATCCCATGGAACCCTGGTGTCTGGGAACTCCACTCATACCCATGCCAGCCGTGTTGATTCACAGTTTTTTAAAGTGGGAAGGGGACAGCGCCCTCAATACCACGCCGTGGTTTGCCGACCAAAGTTTCTTTCTGTCCAAAGCTTACGGGTTTCTCGACAAGGACAGTCTGCGAGCCATCGATTTGGCAGCCTGGGCCTGCGCCCGCCGCACCGACGGGCGTTTTGTGATATCCTGGTTACGGTACCCCATAGGTTTGTCTGCCATGGCCTACCAGCGGCTCCAGAACCTTTACTTTAGCTACGAGTGTTGCGACATTGCCGACAACAACTTTTTAGGGCAGCTGCGTCGGTTCTTGTTTCGCCGACGCCGCCGAGTTATCCCCGCCAAAGAGTACCAGGAACGCCTGTCGGTGAAAGACCCCTCGATTGTGCACAGCGAGACCGAACCTATTTTACGCTTAGACAAGCCAACAACCGTAGCGGCCCCCGTAGCCTATCGTATCGTAGAAGAGTATGCAACTCGGCAGAGTCGGCGAGATTTTGCCATCCTCTACGAGTACGTGTATCGGGTGGTTGCCTACAGTACTTGGTCGGTGATTCCGATGCCCAAATGGGTCCTGGAAAACCAGATCGAAGCTGTGCGACAACGGTTCACCATCGAACCTTGGTGCCGTACCGATCCCGACTGGCTGGGTTCCCACCACCTGTGTGCCTGTGGCCGCTGGTGTGGGGAAGTCGTAAAACCCCCGCTACGGTCGGTCAGTTCGGCTGCCGGCGAACGCCGAAGGAGCCTGTGTCCAGGGACCAACGTGCGTCGTCTGGTAGAACAGGTGAAACAGCGGGCCCACCAACGCATCGAAGCCCTGCGACAACAGCACCGTGAGGCCATCAGGGAAATAATCGAACCAGCTCTGCGACGCCTGACCGATCTGAACGGTGCGGCGAGTTTTGATCATCCTGCGGGCTCGACCGAGCCCGCGCTCCAGACGACTCGTATCCGTCTGGCCATGGCGGTCTTTCCAGATGTGAAGCACGCCATCGAAAAGCTAGACCAAAAAATGACGGGGCGAATCCATAACATCAAAACACGGGTGGGGCTGACCGTGACCCGAATCGAGTCGGAACAGCCTCGTTTATACAACGTGGTGCCAACCCGGCGATCCTCACGATCGGTCACGGCGGGACAGCGAACCGTACAGGCCACGGGGACCCAAAGCCTGATTCGCAGCAAGAGTGTGGGGGGTATCACGGTATCGGGGCAAAACCAGCACGGTGGTTCGGGGGGAGGGTCGATTGCCATCCTCGACCAAGCCGATGTACGGTTCAGCGTGGCTAGTCGGCGGTGGGACCAAGCCGATTGGATGCTGCGACCCGAGAACCCCGACGATAAGCAAACATCGGCGTGGAACCCTTTGGGTTCCTCACTGCAAAAACAGCGCGCCGATAAAGTGTTTCAAAGGCGCCTCAACAACCTGATGAGCAGTATTGAGCCACAGCAGCGCGCTGCTGCTGCTGCGGCGACTTGTGATTCGGTCATGGTGCTTCCAAACGCGTCGGAAGTGATTAGTCGCGACATACAATCGTCGATCGAAGCCCACATGATCGGGGACCCCAAGGTGGCTTTAGACCAAGACCCCCAACAGAAAGCGCCGTGTCTGGTCTCGAAGGAGGCCACCCGAAGCTGCAGTTGTGGAGTCCAAGCAGGTTCCCCGCCACCAGTGTTTCGAGTATCGCTGTTGGGTCGTGCAATCCGGCCAAAGGGCTCACGTACCCCCATCGACGGACCCTGGTATACACTATGTGGCACCTGTGGCTGTCTGACCACACTCGATTCGGGACGCTGGGACCACCGGGGACCCAACTGTGGCGCCCACGGGCGGCCTCACCGACTCTTGGACCGATTTGCCGCCTTTGACACCCAGATCGACGGTGCACCGATTCTGGCACGGGGCGAAATCCGAGCTCAGTTGGCCCGGTTGCAACCCCTCCTGAGTAGCGGTCGGATACCAACCCCGCTCCAAAGTGGACCGCCGAACCATCTGCATCGCCTGGAACAGTTGTGCCAGCAGATCCGTTCCGATCTGAGTTTTCTGGACTCGCAGGCTTCTTTGCCGTGTCCCGACGAGATCCCGTGTTGTTGGTTCTGCGAATCTCCGATCGACCAGAGACCGGGTGTTGGTGCCACCACCCGCAGTCCCACCGAAACCGAAAAGGAGGAGGAAGAGGCCTTTGTGTTTGAAAATCCAGCTCCACCGGCAGTTCGCTACGTACCCGGAACAAGTGCGGCAACCGTGGTGGCCGGGCATACGGGATCCGCCATTTATGCCGAGCGACTCACCTTGGCGGGAACCCATCAGGCGCCCCCGGTGCGTCGTATCAATCTGCGTGGATCGGTGTTTGGAAGTTTGGACGGACACGGTTCTTTACTGAGTCAGCCGGGTTTGCCCGGACACCACTCGCAACCTTCAGTTGGATCCTGTGCTATCAACGGACTGGCTCCGGATCGCTGTGAGTGTATTAAAAGAGAATGGGCGGCCATGAACCAAAATGCCACAGCCGAGGATCCAAATCCGGCGATTCGGCTGATCTCGATGCTGGAGAGGATTCACCGCCGGCACAACCTTACCGTGGAGTCACGAATCTTGCCGGTGGAAATGCTGCCGCGGGTGGGTGCCGAGACCTACCTCTTAGTTTTCGACGACCTACCAGGTAGGCCGACAGACTCTGACGAGGGCAACCACAGCAATACCAGGCCTCCTCGTATGGGCTACCGGTGCATATACTTGTGTCCTCGGCACATGAAAGATTTACGAATGGGTCTGGTGGCCTTGAATGGGCGGTTGGTGCAGATCCAGGTTGAAAAACGTGCCAAGGAATGTTTGGCCCAGTGCGGGGGGGACATTTCGAGCCTTCGGGACACCGACCTGGTGCTGGCGGCCCGCGGACAACGAGTCGGCCGGGGCTTGGTGGTGCGTACCATGTTGGGAAAGACCATGCAGCTATCACACGTACTGCGAGCCATCAAACGTGGGGGACGGACCCGTCTATATCAGCAAATGCGGTTCAGACATAATGGCGTGCGTGCCGTCCCGGTCTTTACACGGAACAAGAAACCTTAAATCCGAAAATCCGAATTTACTTTTTTTTCTGTCAAACATTGCAAACTTTTCTTTTTTTCTTTTCAATAAACACACATCGAAAATTTGTTTCCATTGTCGGTTTTATTTTTTTTGAAAGGAGAAAAATAACAATATAAAAGGTTTTTGGCCGTTTTTTTCATTTATTCCGAATTGTGGAACCCCTTGGGTTCCGAGAGATCCGTCAGATCTCTATCGTCGGCCTCTGGATCGGTAGGACTGGGCTTTTCTTGAAACCCATGGCCGTACTGCGTTCGGAACCACCGGTCCTGGCCCCCGCCTGGAGTTTCATCGAGTAGAGGCTGTCCGGCATCGGCGTAACCCCGGACGTGCGGTAGGTCGTAGAGGCGGTAGAGGGCGTGCAGCCAGTTCTGGTAGGCTTCGGAATCCACACGGTGTCCGTGCGTGTAGTTGCCGTGCCGTGCGTGCCATAGCTGGAGTACATGCACCCGTTCGTGCCCATCCTTGCGCAGGGCCCACACCATCCGCATCACCACGTGCACGGGCACGTACCGGTCGGCGTGAGAGGTGATAAAGGCTACCGGGATCTCGTGAGATAGGCCGTGGAGGGCGTCGATGGGGTTCATTTCTCCTGGCTGGTACTCGGTGGCCATCCCCAACCCAAACTCGATCAGAGGGGTTAGAAACCTGCCATGGCGACGCCGCATCACATCTTGCAGACGGTCGTAGCAACCCTCCAACACGATCATGCGTACATTGGGGTATTTGTATCGATTCACGGCCTGGATGGTCGCAGCTGCACCTCGTTACACCCCGTACAAGATACAGGGGTACGGCTTGGCGTCGGTTTCCGACCCCTCCTCCTCATGTTTGGACGATCCTCGGATACGCGGGGCTCGGTGTGACTGTTCTGGTGCTGCTGGTGAATTGGTTCCTTGGCGTACAGCCGCTGCTACATCGGGATCCGAGATGTGGCCCCCACAGGTCTCGGCCGTACGTAGCTGTTTCTGCAGATGTTTCCATTTGGCACGGTGGACCTTGACGTCACGGCCCTGTCCCAGGTTGATCCGGTCCATCCGCAGGGCAAAACTCTGGGCCGTGAGTCGTATTCCCTTTTCGGGTTTCTGGCTATAGGGCAAACAGCATCCCGAAGGCGCCGCCCGGAACCCCAGCAGGTCCTGGCTGATATCACTGAAATTGTGACCGATCCAAAGCAGAGGGTGACAACAAAGGGCCGGCAATTCGCTGACGCAGGGAATGGCTCCCCCAGGACTCGGGCTGTGTGGACTGCCGTGCACCCACTTGTATTGGCCTTGAGGGGTGGCTTCCGGAAACACCACCTCGGGGGCCTCCACCCCGACAAAGGGGTATCGAATCACCTGCAGGGCGCCCGGTTGGGCCACAAAGTCCTCTCCGGTGGTGGCCTCGAACCCCCAGTCTCCGGTATACCGCCCCAGCTGGAGCTGTGAAGTGTTGGCTCCCTGGAAAAATATGGTCCACACCTGTTCCAAGCGAGACGGTTTTCGCCCCGACCCAGTCACCCAGAGATCTCGTGCTTCCCAGTAAGCCGGTCCCCCCGTCTTGCTGTTGTCACTACCACTATCATCATCATCATCATCATCGGTTTCGACCTGAATTTCTTTGGACCGTGCCTGTTTTTCTTCTTGTAACTGTCGTCGACGCTCGGCAAGGCTTTGTTTCGATTTTTTTGTCCGTTGTTGTTGTTGTTGTTTTTCCTTGCCCTTATCTTTTTCCTTTTGCATGGTACGTTTTGGTTTCTTGTGAAAAAAATTGGTTTGTATTTATGCAGCCTTTCTAAGCTGTGGTTTCCGCTTGGTGTATACCCAGTAAATCAGAATAGGGCCAAACCAAGTGCCGACCGTTTCTACAAGCCAGGCTGTTGCGTGGTTTATCCAGCAGCGTAATTACGGAATCCGTAATTCCGGATTGGAATTCCGGAATTCCGGATTTCCGAAAAGCTATATACAACATGTCTAAAAGTTCAAGTCTGGGAAAACGCAAGCGTGTATTCACGAAACAACCGAATCACACGCAGAACATGAACTCCGAAAATCCCCCCTGCGATAACCCCCACTGTGGCACCGACCGAGCCGTGGCCTGTATGAATGTCCTCACCGCTGTCAATTGTTATTTCTGCAACCAGAAAATCGGAGACGACGTGTTTCCATTCACCGATCCAGACCACGACCGTCTATGCAAAGAACAAGGGGGTGCGCCCATGTACGGTGCTCACAAAGCCTGTGCTAAAAAACACATGGACGTGTTACGGATCGTGCCCAGGCACAAGATCCCTAGACTTGAACGCCATATCTATCAAAACAGATCCAAGGACACCACGAAACCGGTCCGCACGGACAAAAACAAGATCAAATCGAGTCTCGACCTCATCTGGCGCTATGGTGGCATTCCTGGTGGTCACCACAAACAATGGCTGTTGGATCAACTAGTGCGCACGCTGACTGGAAGCGAGGAAGCTTACAATGAATGGGTCCACCGTGTTGATGATGATGCTGATGAATACGGAAAGTGGGACCAAGGCATTGCTCCTTAATTTCGATATTATTTGTTTTAAAAGAAATAAAAAAAAAGAAAGTGATTTACATATAATTATTCCGGGCAACCGTGAGCTGCGGCTGGTTTTTTTTACCAACACGTCACGGTGAGGACGAGTTCGCGCACGAATGAGAAAGCCGACGTGCACAGACCAAAAAGAAACCGAAAGGCAGAGTCATACACCGGACGCAGATATGGTCTTGTGAGTCCATTCACCACGATCGTTGCTCCCGTGTTCATACCTGGGATCATTGGAAACGCGACTACACATACCATCAGCACAAGTCCCAATTTCCAGCCAAAGACGCCGACCACCAGCCATGTATAGCACACCATTCCCGATACCAAATGCCACATCCTCGTCTCGGTCTTGTCTAACCCAAACAGGAAAGGCATTAGTGCCATACAGAATACTAGTATATAGTAGACCCACGGTAGTTCTTGTCGTTGTTGTTGTTGTTGTTGTTGTTGTTCCGACATCTGATTCCGAAAAAAAGTATATGAATAACTCTGGAGAAGATACCGTCACAGCCGGATCGCCGCGTAAACGGCAGAGAAAATCGTGTTGGCCCTTTGACCGGGACCAGGCCTACCCCGACGCCAAGGAGTTGGCGAGGCTCCGTGCCCTCGACCAAGACAGTGAGGAATGGTTGGAGGAACGGAAAAAACGGCTGGGGGCTTCGAGTAGCAGCGCTGCGGTGGGGTTGGGGGACGCCACGCCCCAGGATTTCTGGCGCCTCAAAACCCACCGGATCGAAAAGGAGTTTTGGCCCGAGACCCGGCATATCCTTGAACGGGGCCACCGACTGGAACCGGTGGCCGCTCAGGCCTACGAGGCCATGGTCTTGCCGCTGTACAACAAACATAAACAGCAATCCCTCTACCAGGTGGGGATCGTGGTGCACCCAGAACTGGCTTGGATCCACGCCTCCCCCGACCGGTTGATTCGAGGAGAACCGCGCGGAGCCGTGGAAATCAAATGCCCCATGTACGCCATCCCATCGCGTGGTGTCCCCGACAAGTATATGTGCCAGGTGCAGCACCAGATGGCCTGTTTGGGACCTCAGGTGGAGTGGTGCGACCTGTTCTACTACCTGCACGAGGAAGATCCGTCGGATCTTCCGGAACCCAAAGGGTTCCACGGTGTAACCGGCTCGCCACGCCAGGTGAAATGCTGGCGGATCTGGCGGTCGCCGGATTACTGGAACTACATGTTGGGAAAAATGCGGATCATGGCCGACTGTTTACAAGAAGACCGGGCGCCCACCAAGCAAGAGATACCGACACACCCGCGCATGCCAGCGGTGCGGACCGAGGTGATTCTAGAATGGGAATTTTCTTTTTAATGAAATACAGGTTTTATCGTTTATTTTTTCATTTTAAAACAGTTACAAGAAAATTGCATGTACTCACATTCAGCGTGTTCGTATACCTGACGCCGAAACTCGCGCCACACTGCATGCTCTTCTTCCCACCATGCTTCCAAACCATAAAATGTATGTTGCTTCACATCCTCGGGTATTTCAACACCTAATTCGAGCTGATAAAACCGCACCATGCAGTGTTTGTCCATGGCGCTAGCGTCACGAGCCCCCCTTTTCAGCAATTTCCACAACTTGTGAGGGATCTGGTCAATCTGGCAAAGGGGAGTTGGGACTGTGCAGTGAGATAGAATTCGGTCGGTGAGGCTACGAATCCACTTTGCCGTCAAAGGAAAGCATGTTCGATGGGTCGTAGCGTAGCCGTGCAGCAAAGGTAGGTATGCTCGGTATAGAACGTCTGAAAGCGTGCATTCGTTTCGCAATAGTTCTCGGTAGGCTTGTGTGTCGATACCTTCTCGTTTACGTAATTTACCCCACACAGCCAAATATTTCGAGGGGAGAAACTTTCCAAGATAATCCAACTGGGCCGAACTGCGCCCTTGCCTTTGAATGTCCTCTGCGTGGATCTTGGCATTGCGAATGGCGGTCCGTAATACCACCAACTGGCCCGCCAGTTGAATTTCCTTCCAGAATTCGCGCGATTTGTCATTCTTAAAACTTCCTTCCGGACCTTCGGATTTCCGGCGGACATTGTCATTGTCGTTGTCGTTGTTGTACATATCTTTTATATAAGAATCGAAAACATACCCCGAAAGAAATCCCCCCATCGTAATGCAAGAATGAAAAAACGAAACAGGCTGCGGAAACGTCGTCGGTTGGAACGGGAAACCAAAAATCAGCAGATACAAGCCTTGCCCAGTGGAGAAACGGAAAACATGTTTGCACGACTCCCAACCGAACTGCTGTCCAAGATTTTGGCGACTTTTTCTCCTCTGTGGCATCCTTTACTTTGGTGTGTAAACCGACGTTGGCGAGCCGTGGTTCTCGACCACCGGACTCGGTTGTTACGTCCAAAAGAAGGTTTTCGTCTTAAGGTCCGGATAGACCAACTATCCGTTATCTGCGCGGCTGGGGGCTGGGTCGACATCTTAGACTGGATACATGCAAATGACTACTACGTAAACTTTAGGCGGTGCGGTTTGGCGGCCGTGATCGGCAATCAACCAATTACACTTTCATGGTTGCGTGACAACGCCCCGCAAGAAACCTTCCACGACAACCCGGATATCTGCTTGACCGCAGTACGAGCAGGTCGTTTTGATTTGTTGAAGTGGCTTCGAAATGTCGCGGGGTGTCGATGGGATTCGGGCACTTGCTGTGCCTTGGCTTTCGCCAATCAGTTTGAGTTATTGAAATGGGCTCATAGCCAAGGCTGTCCAATTCGCGGTGTGTGTGTGGCAGCGGCTGAGGTCGGGAACCTACCCATCATGAAATGGGCGCTGCAAAACGGGGATCAAACCTGGCACAGTTATACCTGCGACCTTGCGGCCCAAAATGGTCACACTGAAGTAGTCAAATGGCTTCACGCCAACGGGTGTCCATGGAGTACCCGTACTAGTTTATACGCTGCCGAAAATGGACACTTTGAACTCTTAAAGATGCATCTGAACGGTTGTCCCTGGGATGACGGTGTTCCTCGGGTCATTGCATCACGCGGAGACTTGGAAATGCTCAAATGGGTTCGTGCCAGAGGCTGTCCTTGGGACCACAGAGTATGTAGCGAAGCCGCCAAGCACGGACATTTTGAATTACTGAAATGGGCCCATGGACACGGTTGCCCCTTGAGTGAATGGGTCTGTTGCACTGCCGCACAGAAGGGTCGTTTGGATATACTGAAATGGTTACGTTCAAAGGGGTGCCCCTGGGACTCGAACACAACTTACACCGCGGTGAAAAACCGGCACATGGCAATATTCAAGTGGGCCGTAAAGAGCGGGTGTCCCATGGACACCCTCACCAGTGCGTATATCGCAAAGCGATGTCCGGGGGCCGTCTTCGTGTTAAAGTGGGCACGTAAGCGCGGCTGTCCATGGGACGCCCGAACTTGTGCCAACGCGGCAAAAAACGGTGACTTGGGTATGTTGAAATGGGCCATAGACAACGGATGTCCTTTTGACACCCGAATCTGTAGTGGAGCTGCCGCGTATGGTCGCTTGGACCTGCTTAAATGGGCTCGTGCGCGTCAGTGTCCCTGGAACGTGTATACCTGTCATAGTGCAGCTGAGAATGGTCATTTCGAATTACTGAAATGGGCCCATTACAATGGATGCCCATGGAATTCTTTCACCATGTATGAGGCCATGCGAAATGGGGATGTGGAGATGGTATTGTGGATGCGTGCCGAGGGTTGTCCTGAGTATCAAAAACCCTACTAACAATACAGGTTTATATTTATGAGTCATAAAAAAAATAAACAGCACTTCCTATATAGTATGCGAGATTCGTCATCATTATATTTTTAACATTAAAAACAACAACAGCACTTTTATGGACAAGTTGGATACACAAACGTTTTACAAGGTTGTAGTCCAATTTTACAGGCAACTCCCCGAGTCGTTTCCGACGACGGGTACTATACGCAAATCCGGTTCCTACGCATACTTGGACATCGGAAAACAAAGAAATAATTATATCAGAGTAACCCTGCGCCTCATGAATCTGTTCCACTTGCTCGAGAGAATAGGAGTGAAGAATACTCAGTTGGTAGCACCCCCTTCCCCTGTGGGCGCGCACGTTACCCTTCACAACGTTCCGACAGCTGATGTGGGAAAGGAACTTCACTTCAAACTGGGCCGTATCGTAGATTGGGAAGACCATAGACAGGGGACCAAACCATCGGGTTTCAATCATCACATTTACCCTATGCACTGGTTTGCACTGAGTGTTGACGGAATTCCAAAGAAATATTACGGTGGCGACCCCCACAGTCCACACCTCCACCCAGGCGACCGCCCCCACATTTCTATGGCTATGCTAGCTTATGTCCATTAACAGTAATAGTTGTTGTAATAAAAAAATGGTTTTTTTGTTTTTATGTATTTATTCTGTGTGTACATCTACACGGTTTCACTTTTCGACACCTGTGGTTCCTCTTCTTTTTCTTTTTCTTTTTCTTTTTCTTTTTCTTTTTCTTTTTCTTTTGGTTGCTGTTGTTGCTGTTGTTGCTGTTGGCTCTCGAGGTCTTTTACGCGCTGTTCGAGGTCCCGCATTCGTTTTTGCATGGTTTCGAGTAACAGGAACGTCGAAAATATCTCGGATGAACCTCTATGTTGGCTCGGATGGCGGGTTCCTTCTTCGGAGGAGGACGCCTGGTTCCGTTGCTGTTTTTTAATGTCCGCCTCTTCGGCACTAAAGCCCCGCACGATTCCCGCCAGGTCGCTTCGGCCTGCCGCACTCAAGGCATCGCAAAACTCCCAGATGGTGTAGTTCCCACAGAGCCGCACAAACGTGTGGCGGTGCAGTTCGCCCAGGCGGACTCGCCGCGTTACGGCCGACGACGAACCCCCGAGTTGTCGGCAGACTTGCTTCCAGTCGCAGGATATGTACTCGGCAATCAATCGTTGGTGGGTGGGAGACAGATCATCTACCAGGGGTTCCCAACATATCAAAGGAAGGCTGGTCCGTTCACGTGGAAACGAACCGGGCAGATGCTTGCCTCGGGGGGTGCACGGGTTTAAGCGTTGTGGTGGCCGCCGTTGCATCGGTCGTGTTGAATACAAAATTTTTTTTGTTTAGGATCCGTATTTCCGGTTTCCGTATTTCCGTCTTTTTTCGGGTGTGTTTTTATGTATAACAAAACGAGACATCATGAGTTTTGATTTAGAAGCGTTGCGTAATAAGGTGAACAACATGACCGGAAACGAACTGATTCTGGCACAAGATGCGGCGGCTCAAGCCTGGAATAATGTGATGATAAAACGAATATTGGACACATTACCCGAGTCAAGCGGCACAAAAAAAAGCCAGGAGGCACTGTTTCTGCTGGACTCGGGCCCTGGTATGTACGTTACAAAACTTTCCGACTCTACTACCTTGGAAACCATAAAAGCGGGTTTCGAAAAGGCTAAAGACGTCCGTTTTGTGGGAATTAACGATCAACTTAAAAAATACGTATGTTGTGTGACGGATGTGGTCGAAGAAGAAAATGGTGATCCGGAGGATTCTGAAAAACGGTTCGGCATGTACTATCTCTTGCATACAACTCCAACAAAAGAAACATGAAAAAAAAGCACGTTTTCGTTGTAACTGGAAATAAAAAAAAATCTTGTTATTGAATATACAAAATTCGGACAATATGTTTACCCACAAACTTTCTGTATTTTTTAGACATTTTTTACATGTTTTTTTCCGGATTTCTGCCCATCCCTCCTCAGTATCTATTGGTTGATTTCATTTGCAACCAGCAGGTTCGATGCCACCGCGACCGTTCGGGATGGTTTCGATCATGCACATTATATTCTTGCTGTAAAATCATTTTTGCGAACGCGTCGAGAGGGGGGTGTGCTCTACGTGGTGTGTGTATGAGATACAGACTGGCGTGTAGCCGTTCCTGAGACATCGGAAGATCTAATGCAGGAGCCCGAA